>Ga0335396_10006314_pt1 | contig 11810 bp, 7 predicted proteins | sample FRY02_FD_205743 | JGI IMG/M metagenome (GOLD analysis project Ga0335396, IMG submission 205743) | Freshwater microbial communities from Lake Fryxell liftoff mats and glacier meltwater in Antarctica - FRY-02 (spades assembly) (version 2) | ecosystem: Environmental > Aquatic > Freshwater > Ice >... | reverse complement strand
TTGAAAGTCCTGATGTCCCGGATAATGCCTATCCAGACGGTCAAATTCTTGATAAATCTATTGCAGATTTGAAAAGGTTAAGTAAAAAAGATCAACCATTTTTTCTAACGGTAGGATTCACCAAACCGCATTTACCTTTTTATGCACCGAAGAAATATTGGGATTTATACAATCGTGATTCTATTGAGATTGCTCAAAACAAAAGTTTGCCTGAAAACGCTCCTGCTTCATTGATCGGTTCTGAAGAAATTAAATTTTACCATGGAAAGAATATTGAGTACAATAGCGATGAATTCCATCGTACGGCTAGACATGGCTATTATGCTTGTATAAGCTACACAGATGCTCTGATAGGCCGTTTACTATCTACTTTAGACAGTTTGAATTTAAGAGATAATACAATTGTGGTACTTATAGGAGATCATGGATGGAATCTGGGGGAACATAATTTTTGGAGTAAGCATAACACCATGCACAACTCTATGAATGCACCTCTTATTGTGAATGCTCCTGGGTATTTAAAAAATAAAAAATCAGAGGCTCTGGTTGAGTTCGTTGATATTTATCCTACGCTATGCGATTTGGCAAACATCAAATTACCATCACATCTGGCTGGAAAAAGTTTTGTGCCACTACTTAAAAATCCTGGTACTGAGTGGAAGCATTCGGCATTCTCAAGATACGAAACAGGAGATGCAGTAATTACAGAACGATATACGCTTACTCATTATTTAACAGACTCACTAGAAGAGTACATGTTGTATGATTTAGAAAAAGATCCTCAAGAGAATATAAATGTTGTAGATAAGAAAGAGTACGAAGAGATAGCCAATCAAATGAAAGAGCTATTAAAAGAAGGTTATCCTTCTAAGTAGATGGAGCAGCATAAACAGAACTGATTAATCCTAATTTTTTAACTAAAATGAAAATGAAACTTAAGCTTAGACGATTTTATCCATTAAACTTGATTCTGCTCCTTTTTTTTGTGAGCTGGCAAAAAGGTCAAGCTCAACAAAAACCTAATGTCCTTCTTATTTGTATAGACGACCTGCGACCTGAACTGAAGAGCTTTGGTATTAACTATATCAGTTCTCCAAACATCGATAAACTTGCTCAAAACGGTGTCTCTTTTCAAAGACATTATGTAAACGCTCCCAGTTGTGGTCCTTCCCGTTATACAATGTTAACGGGTCTTTATGGTCCTCCAGATAATTATGCTCTTTTTAAGCGAGCCGATAAAATAGCAGAAGGAAAAGAAAAAGTAGAACCCAGTATGCCAGAGTGGTTTAGAACACATGGGTATGCTACGGTATCGGTGGGTAAAGTATCACATCACCCTGGAGGTAGAGGTGGTCCCAATTGGGATAATGATTCAATTATTGAAATGCCAGGCGCTTGGGACAAACATCTTTTGCCTGTGGGTGAATGGGAACATCCACGAGGAATTATGCACGGATTGGCTAACGGAGAAATTCGAGTGAAAAGCGGAGACATGGATGTTTATCAAAGCGCGGAAGGAGATGATACTATCTATCCAGACGGATTGATTACAAATGAGGCTTTAAAACAACTAAATGAGTTGACAACTGATAAGGATAAACCTTTTTTCTTAGCAGTAGGTATTATAAAACCGCACCTCCCATTCGGGTCACCAAAAAATTATTACGATAGGTATAAAGGCTTAAAACTTCCTGCTATTGAGCATCCTCAAAAACCAGTAGGAAGAACTACATGGCATAATTCTGCTGAATTCAATCAATATAACCTTTGGGGAAAAGACGCGAATACCGATTCAGATTTTGCTGATGAATTGAGAAGACATTATGCGGCTTGTGTTAGTTATGCTGATGTGCAAGTGGGGAAAATTCTTGAAGAACTAAAACGTACTGGAGCAGACAAAAACACTATTGTTATTCTTTGGGGAGATCATGGTTGGCATTTGGGTGAACATGCTATTTGGGGAAAACATAGTTTGTTTGAAGAATCGTTACGCTCACCATTGATTATTCATTATCCTGGAATGGAACATGGAAACTCTAAAACCAATGCCATGGTGGAAACACTTGATATCTTTCCTACCCTATGCGATTTAACTGGTGTTGAAACACCTAAGTTTGTTCAAGGAGTATCGTTGCGACCAATTTTAGAAAATCCTGATACATTAGGTCATTTTGCTTATTCCTATTTTGGTGATGCCATGACTGTAAGAACGGAAACACATCGATTGACACTTCATAAAGATGGGTATGTAGAACTTTACGATGAAACATCTTTGGAAAAGGAAACCAAAAATATAGCTGATAAACATCCTGATTTAGTTAATGAGTTAAAAACGAAGCTCCAAAGTAGATTGAAACTGAAATAAATTAATAAATATAAATATTATGAAGTATAAATACAAATTCTTAGGATTAATAATTTCTTCACTTTTATTATGCCATGGAGCATTAGCTCAAGGTGAAAAACCCAATATTGTTTTTATTATGGCAGACGATATTGGGATGGGAGATATTTCAACTTATGGTGCTAAATTGATCAATACTCCAAATATTGATAAGTTGGCTGACCAAGGGAGGCAATTTGAACGCTATTACACTGCTGGAGCTGTTTGTGCACCAACGCGTTATTCTGTTATTACTGGGCGTTACCCATTTAGAACCAAAGAGTTAGAAGATGGCATTAATCCAGCTCATGATTATCTTTTTGTTGATCAAGATCGCGAAACTATTGGAACTTTAATGCAAAAAATGGGTTATAAGACGGCAGCGATAGGTAAGTGGCATTTGGGTTATGGAGTAGGAGAAAAAATTAACTGGAATGCTACACTTACTCCCGGACCAAATGATGTAGGTTTTGATTATCATTGGGGCGTGCCTCGTAATCATAGTGACGACTTTCGGTGTTATATTGAAAATGATAAAATATATGGGCTAGATCCTAATTCAACATATAAGATGGCTTCGGGAGATAGAAGGGTTCAGGGGCTTTTAGAAGAGCGTGTTGATGATCAGGTAGATTCAACCCTTACGGCTAAAGTACTTGATTTTATTAGAGAAAATAAAGAGGAGCCATTCTTTGTGTATTTCACACCTGTAGCGGCACATACACACGTGACTCCAAATGCTCGTTTTCGTGGGACTAGCAAAGCTGGTCAATACGGAGATTATGTACAGGAATTGGATTATCATGTTGGTGAAGTGATGGCTTTGATTAAAGAACTCAATCTAGAAGATAATACCATATTTATTTTTGCTAGTGATAATGGTGGTCAACTTAAAGATACTAATAAAGCAGGGTTAGGCTTGAAGTTGGCTGACGAATCTGGAGATGTTGCGCTGAAAGCAAAAACAGCAAAGATTGATGCAAGAGCTATGGGTCATAAGACTAACCTTGATTGGAGAGAAGGTAAAGCAAGTCCGTATGAGGGAGGATTTAGAGTACCTTTGATCATAAGATGGCCTGGTAAAATTGCAAGTGGATCTACAAGTTCGAAATTGATAAACTCATCAGACTTTTTGGCAACATTTGCAGATTTTTTTGAACAAGAGTTGCCAGAAGGTTCAGGTGAAGATTCGTTTAGTTTCTTGGATGAGTTGAATGGTGATAAAGTGACTCAACCTCGTAAAAGTGTTGCCCTTCATTCAAGCAAGGCCCGTTCTTTTGTAGATGGCGATTGGAAACTGATAGATTTCAGTTATTCGGTAAAGGCGAAAGATGAGTATGAATTATATAACCTGAAAGAAGACCCATCTGAATCAAATAATCTTGCAGCCTCAAATCCCAAAAAACTTGATGAGATGCGCGAAAAACTAAAACAAATTGTTGATGCAGGAAGAAGTAGATAAGAGCTTAAATAGTAACGTTTAATTATGATTAAAAGTTAGTTTTCATTGCATTCAATTAATAATGAAATAGAAGATTAAAATAATAAATATTTAATAAAACACTTTTAACATTTTTAATTGCTATAATGATTTCATTTTCAACAATAGCACAATCTAAAAACCCTGAAAAGTCGGCAAAGTGGGCTTCCAATAAAATGACAGGACTTTTATCTTTAAAAGTTGTCGATGCTAACAAAGTTTATGAAATTCAATTTGGGAAAATCATTAAATTTTAATTCCATGTAAAATGATTTGATTAATAGCTTTATGTATGGAAACCCGCAACTTTTAACTTTTAAGTTGTGGGTTTATTATTTTAAACAAATTCCAAAAAATTATTAGAGTTTATATAAAATTTACCAATTAAAAAACAAATTTAATAGCGGCTTAAGATGTCATAACTCCGGATAATAGACAATTAGCATACCAAATTTGGATTTTTAATACTATCTATTATACTATTTTTACGAAATAATTTTAAACTAATCTCAAACTAAGGTTCAACTAAATCCAAAAAAATTATGAATTTAAAAAACAAGTTGGTTTTAATTGCAATTTTGCTTTTCAATATTGCAATATTCGCGCAAAATACCACACTAACTGGTACTGTAGTGTCTGAAACAGATAATTTACCAATTCCTGGTGTAAATATTATTGTGAAAAACACAAATAGAGGTTCAACCACAGATTTTGATGGTAAATACCAAATTCAAGTAGCTAAAGGCGATGTGCTTCAAATTTCTTCCTTAGGCTTTGTTACTAAAGTAGTAACTTTCGATAACCAAAAAACGTTAAACATTTCACTCGCTGAAGATTTAGCAAAATTAGAAGAAGTTGTTGTAATTGGATATGGTACTCAAAAAAGATCTAATGTAACAGGATCGGTATCAAAGTATACAAATGATAAATTAGACGAAGTACCAGTTTCTCGTTTAGATCAAGCTTTGCAAGGAAAAATTGCTGGTGTACAGATTCAAAATGTGTCTTCGGAGGCTGGAGCAGATCCTAAAATTAATATTAGGGGAATTAGTTCTATTAACGCAGGGGCTAGTCCTCTTGTGGTTATAGATGGTCAGCCAATACCAGACGGGTTGGCTTCAATAAATATGTCTAATGTTGCGTCAATTGATGTTTTGAAAGATGCTGCTTCTGCAGCTATTTATGGTTCTCGTGGCGCTAGTGGTGTAATTTTAATAACTACAAAAAGTGGTGATGCTGACAAGGTTAAATATAATTTTAAATATTCATCTGGATTTAAAACTACATATGAAGTTTATAAAACGCTAACCTCTACTCAATATGTTGAAAAATTGTATAGAGAATATGCTTTGATAGGTATAGACCCGAATGATCCAGATGTAGGTGTTCAAGATAGTGATAAAGCAGCTTATGCTATTGAACAAAATTTCTTAGGAGGAAAAGGAATAGATTATCAAGATGAGGTTCTAAGAGTTGGAAGTTTTTCAAATGTTAATTTTAGTGCTTCAGGCGGAAACAAAAATCTTAAGTATTATATTTCTGGTGGGTATAACAAGGATGAAGGCATGATGTTGAAAAGTAAATCAGAACGATATTCTTTTCAATCAAAAATTGATGTCAATTTAAGTGATAAAGTGAAGCTTTCTGTAAATTTAAACCCTTCATTTAGAAGTGTAGAATCTCCTTCTGAAAACTTAACTAACTTTACTCGTTTTAAAAGTTATCTTCCTATTTATCATAATGATCTTACTGCTGCTTGGGCAAATCAAAATCCTTTATGGAATGTAAAACCAGGCGATTTTTCTCAACCTCGTCATTACAGTGGTCAAAATTATACAGCGACTATGCCTGATGGTACTCTTTGGGTAGAGACTTCTAATGAGGGGCCACAAGATGGTACCACTCAAAATAATCCGATATCTAATTTGTTAATGCAAGATATTAATACCGATCAATATCGTTTTCAAGGTGGAACAAGCTTAACTATTAATTTACTTCCAGATTTAGATTTTAAAACCATGGGAAGTGTGTATATGAATTATTCTAAAAAATTAGATTATTCAAATAGAGATGCAGGTGGAGATGGAATAGTAAGTAGAGGAGAATATTCAAATAGTTCTATTGTAGATTTGCTTTCTGAAAACACGTTTTCTTACAAAAAAGAATTTAATAATCACGCTATCGATTTATTGGCTGGTTTTACTGCTCAAACAACAAAAACAACAAGAGATCAAACTACAGGTTTAGATTATCCTAGTGATAATATTAGAACACTAAATAATGCGCTAGCTATTGATAAGTCTGGAACTTTTGGTTATGAAACTCAAGTTGGTTTATTGTCTTATTTAGGAAGGATCAATTATGCTTTCAAAAGTAAATATTTATTGTCTGCTAGTATACGTGCTGATGGTAGTTCTTACTTTGGAGAAGGTAAAAAATGGGGAACTTTTCCTGCTGTTTCAGCAGGATGGATTGTATCAAAAGAAAACTTTTTAAAAGAGGTTAACTGGTTGAATAAATGGAGTCTAAGAGCTAGTTATGGTGTTTCTGGAAATAATAGAATTCTTGATTATTCCTTCACTAACTTATTATATTCGTCAAACTATAATTTAGGACCAGGTTCAGGGGCAGTTGTTTCTGGTTTGAGTCCAAACGCTAATATTTTAGGAAATAGAGATATTACATGGGAAAGTACTTATCAAACTAATTTTGGTACTGATATCTCCTTATTGAAAAATAGAATTAATTTATCAATTGATGCTTACCAATCGAAAACAGATAAATTATTATTGCAACAATCAATTATGGCTTTTACTGGAGTTCCATTATTTTGGAATAACATTGGAAGTCTTAACAATAAGGGTTTTGAAGTTGAATTGTCTACAGTCAATGTAAGAACAAAAGATTTTAAATGGACTACGTCTGCTAATATTTCTCATAATGAAAACAAAATTAGGGAATTAGGAAATGAAACTTTTTTAAGAAGTCAAGGTGAGCGTACAGAGATATATCAATCTAAAGTAGGTGACCCATTAATTCAATTCTTTGGATATAAAACAGATGGTGTTTGGCTTTCTCAAGCTCAAGTTGATGATGCAAAAGCTGCAGGTTTACAAAGTGATTTACCTGGATTTTTTACTCCAGGAGGTTTAAAATTAGTTGACGTAAATGGTGATGGAACTGTTGATACAAGTGATAGAACCATTATTGGAAATCCATATCCAGATTTTAATTGGGGAATAACAAATACCTTAACCTATGGAGGAATTGATCTTAGTTTTTCTTTTCAAGGATCTCAAGGAGGTCAATTAATTAATGGTGATATGAATTATCTAGAAAATAAACGAACAAATCTTTCTTATATAGCTAACCATTGGTTAAGTGATGCGTATCCAGGCGATGGAAAAACTCCGTATGAAAAAAATGGATTTACAAACTGGGTAATTACAGATTATGCTGTTGAAGACGCTTCTTATTTTGCTCTTAGAGAGTTAAATGTGGGATATACGCTACCTGAGGACGTTACTAAAAAACTTCAAGTATCATCTTTACGTTTTTACCTTTCTGGTCAAAATTTATACTTTCATTCTGCTAAAGGTTACAAAGGGATAAATCCAGAAGCAAGAACCAATTCTGGGTCAGAAAACGCTCTAATTGATGGGTATCAAAGGGGAGGTTTCCCAATACCGAAAACAATTATTCTTGGTATAGATATTAATTTTTAATTTTTAAATAAACTTGATTATGAAAACATTTAAATATTTAAGTATTCTTTTTCTAGTTGGTTTGGTAGGTTGTTCCGATGACATCATTGATTTGACATCTACCTCTAATATAGACTCAGAAAAATATTACAGTAATTTAACCGAATTAAACACCGCTTTAATAGGTTGCTACAAAGGCCTTCAAAAACCTATTTTAGATGAATATAATTTAACTGAAATGCGAAGTGATAATACTTGGATGGCTAATACGGGAAGTTCAAATTCTATTAACTTAGATTTCGCATCACAGGATATGTTTTTTCCTAGTACATCTAACCAAAATGTATATAATTATTGGTTTAATAATTATAATAATATTTATAATTTAAATTCGCTTATGAAAGCCCTGGGAGCATCTTATAATGAAACTTCAGGGGTTTTAGAATATACAGATATAACGATTCCTGTTACAGACGGTGAACGAAAAAAAATAGCTGCTGAAGCTTCTTTTATTCGTGCGTATCATTATTTTAATTTGGTTCGTTTGTTTGGCGATACATTTTTAGTACACAATGTTCTTACACCAGATGAGGCCCTTAATATGAATCGTGCACCTAAAGAAGAGATTTATAAATTAATAATTGCCGATTTATTAAACGCTTCCGCAAATGGTAGTACAGCTTCATATTCTTCTACCGCATCTGATTTAGGTCGTTCTAACAGTTGGGCGGCTAAAGCATTATTAGCAAAAGTATATCTTACATTAGGTAGAAAAATGGATGCATCTTTATTGTTAAATGATGTTATAACTAGTAGTGGATATAGTTTGCAATCTTCTTATGCAGATGTATTTTCTATTTCAAATGAAATGAATTCTGAAATTCTATTCACAGTTCGTTTTAAAGGTGGCGGTTTTGATATGGGAAATCCCCTTCCTAATGATTTTGCACCTTCAAAAAGTGGATCTTCTATTATAAATGGTGATGGTAATGGTCGTAATACACCAACTTTAGACTTGGTTGCTGCTTATTCAGCTACAGATCTTCGAAAAAACGTTAATATTGGTATTTTTGGAACAAGCACCTACTTAAAGTATTATATTAAAAAGTATATCAGTGTGGTAGCTGTTAAAGGGGATGCAGACAGTGACTGGCCAGTAATTCGTTTTTCAGATGTGTTATTAATGAAAGCTGAAGCCGATGGAAATACACCAGGAAGTTTAGCTCAAATAAATAAAGTTCACACAAGAGCTGGATTAATCCCATTTGTAACTTTAGATGTTAGTACAACTGCTAAATTTGAGGCACTATTATCTAAAGAAAGAAAATTAGAATTTGCTTTCGAGAACCAACGTTGGTTTGACTTATTGAGACAAAACACCAACTTTTCAACCCCTTCACTTACTGCAGAAGCAGTAATGGAGGCACATATTAAATCTACAAATTCAACTAAATTTTATGGTAAATTTAAAGGAGGGTTAAGTACAGATGAAATAGCAACTAACATCAATAATAGAATTTTATTACCAATTCCTCAAAGAGAAATTGATAATAATTCACACTTAGTAATTCCTCAAAACCCTAATTATTAATAAATTTAATAGCTTTTAAATCACCCATTATCTTAGTTTTCATCAACTTAGATTCTGGGTGTATTTATCAGAAAATCGCTAAAGTTTAAATTTATTTATAATTTATACTTGTTATTTTTTTAATAAAAACACTATAAATGATGTAGCCTCCGCCAAAACGTTATCTCGGTTGAAATCGAAATTAATGAAAAACTTAACTAAAAGAGGACTTACACCATTACCAACTAATAGAACTATCGAAGAATTGAATTTTATTGAACATGGTAACTCAAAAAAAAGTGACGAAAAAAAAGAGGAATAAAAAAGCAGTTTTTTTTGAATAGTAATTATTAGAAATATGATGAATTTAGAATTGTTGTTTTGGGCATTTAAAGAAACAAATGATTCCTTGTATTATACAAGTGGCTGTAAGGTATGCAAATACAACGATGAAAAATCATTTTTGGCCTGATTTTAGTTCGTAGCACGTAGTAGGGTATGATGTAATTACTGAAAAAGCAATTCAGAAAAATACACACGAAGGTTATAATGATGAATCAGCTTGGGCAAGAGGACAATCTTAGGGTTTATATGGATACACCATGTGTTTTCGGGAAACAGGAATTAAAGACTATTTGAAACAAGCGAAAAATTATTATATGGAAGCATTAGTTAGACAAAAGAACTTGAAAAACAATTAATTAACATTGAACTAATATTTAAATAATAATAATAAATAATTTACCATGAAAAACATGCTATTAAGCCTTATTGCTTTTATTTTATTAGGCACTGCCAATTCAATTGCCGAAACCATAAAAGTAAACACAATTCCTGAATTACAAGCTGCTATAAAGGCTGCAAAAAAGGGAGATATTATTATTCTTGCCGATAACACTTACAGTAATACGGGCACAATTAATATAGGAACAAGTGATATAACAGTTTCTTCGGAAACCCCTGGTGGCGTTGTGTTTAACGGAGATTCGAAATTTAGTATCACAGGAAATAATATTACTTTCAGCGGTTTTCAATTTGTAAATGGAAATATAGGGGATAAAGACGCGATTATTGATATTAAAGGGAATTATAATATCATCACCCAATGTAATTTCTCAAATGTAGTTTCAAAAAATTACCTCCATTTTCTTGAAGGAAGTCATCATAATGAATTAACATATAGCAATATTGGAGAGAAGCCAGCGACTATGGACGCAGGTCCTGGAATACAAATTACGACTTCTTCAACAGTGGTAAATCACACTAAAATTAGCCATTGTACTTTCCTCAATTTTGATGGAGATGGGGGTGATTTTGGTAATGAACCAATCCGAATTGGCTTAGGGGTTGAACAAAATAATACCAGTGCTGCGGTTGTAGAATATTGCTATTTTGAGAATTTAGGAAAAGGTGATAGTGAAACTATTTCGATAAAGAGCACTTCTAACGTTATTAGATATAATACGTTTAACAATAATCCCCAAGGGCAAATAGTTTTTAGAACCGGAAATAAAACATCCGCCTATGGTAATTTTTTCATTAAATCTGGAGGGATCCGAGTTAAAGAAGGAGGAAACCACATGATTTATAATAATTATTTTGAAGGTGAAGGAAATGCAGGTTATTCTGCGATTCAGTTGATGAATTTTAAATTAAATCAAAAGACGTTAGTTGGTTCAGCTTTAGATGTTATTTATGTTTATAACAATACTTTTTACAATAGTGCTGAAGTAGACCTAGGAGGAGAAGGAGAAAATCCACCTAAAAGTGTGCAATTTGCAAATAATATTTTTTATAAAACATCGGGTTCAGCATTAACAAACGAGAACCCACATGTAACTTTTACTAATAATATCATTTTTGGAGGAGATGCTATTGGAATTTCGGCTTCTAAAAAAAGTTTTATAAATAAAGATCCTAAGTTAGCTTTAAACTCAAGTGGTTTCTATGGATTAACTGCTTCAAGTCCTGCAATAGACAAATCGAATGCCAATTATCCTGCAATTTTGGCTAATGCCAATGAAAATAATGACCCTAATTTGATGCTTGATATTCAGGGACAGGAGCGTCCTGCGGATAAAACAAAAAAAGATATAGGATGCGATGAATTTTCAAACGGTAAAATAACAAATCATCCTTTGAAGAAAAGTGAAGTAGGACCTGCTTATCTATCTAACGTCTCTAGCGCACCAAAATCATTTTCATTAACCAAAATTAAAAGTGTTGAAGATCCTTCGTTAAAAGAAAAAACAACTTTTGAAAATGAATATTTTAAAGTTTCTAAAAATATAGTTTCTAAAAACTCAGAAAAATTAGGAACACGAGTAATTGTAGGGTTATCAAATGTCATAATTAAATGCCCAGGAAAAAATGAAAAAATTGCACGAGGCGAAATAGCAGTTTATAAAGGCAATGATATCTATGATATAACAGATGGTGAATTTATTGAAGTGGTTGTTAAAAAAGTACATCCAGAATTGACTAAACCAGAAAAATGGTTAGAACCGCTAAATAATAAAATAGTTTATGAAGATGCGCAATTCAGAGTTTTTGAAGAAAGGTGAATCCAGGCGAAACAATTAATTATATAAATGATGTAGCCTACGCCAAAACATTATCTCGCTTGAAATCGAAATTAATGAAAAACCTAACTAAAAGAGGACTTACGCCATT
>Ga0335396_10006297_pt1 | contig 11838 bp, 7 predicted proteins | sample FRY02_FD_205743 | JGI IMG/M metagenome (GOLD analysis project Ga0335396, IMG submission 205743) | Freshwater microbial communities from Lake Fryxell liftoff mats and glacier meltwater in Antarctica - FRY-02 (spades assembly) (version 2) | ecosystem: Environmental > Aquatic > Freshwater > Ice >... | reverse complement strand
CTCTTACAATATTTATTGTCAATGAATCATTTACTTTTGAAACCGTATTTTTTAGTTTTAAATGACTAATCTTTTTTAACTTATTTATAACCTTTAATAAACTTATAAAAGTTGACAGATTTTGAATAAATATTGATATTATTTTATTTAGACAAATGAATATTGCAAGAAAAGTATTAGTCGGCTCACTCCTTTATGGTTATGCCGCTAATTCTAAATAGGACAATACGAATTGCTTCATTTATAGAGATGATATTGGTGCCTTCTGGGGCATTAAGGGTTACTAAGAGCAAGTTACTTAAGTAGGATCCCATCATGGTATTCTTGACTGGCCACAGTTTAGATTTTTCGGAACTTTCGATTCAGGAAGCGTCAGAAGAGGTAATTAAATATTTTATTTCCCTTTCAAAAGGGAATTATTTATTTTAAATAAAAATAATTAACATAGGCTTTCAAGTATTTACCAGGAACTGCAGCAATTGTCATGGAATGATTGCCAAGAAATATGATCTCTTACTGGACAAGGTATACTAACAATTAGAGCTGGCCAGCTGGGTCGGATAAAACTTTACAATTCATCCAGCCCATCAACACTTTAAACAGTATTATTATCAAGAGTGGGATGAAAGAGACAGATACATTCACGATCATATGTATCCCCCTTACTATTCGCAAGATCAGGCTAAAAACGCAAATGGAGGTGTCTGGCCAACTGATTTTTTCAAGATTCGATTCAGACCAGGAGGAATTAATTACATTTACAACGTTTTGACAGGATATCACTTCAAGGCTCCTTACGGAATGGACGTTCCAAAGGGAAAACACTTCAATCCTTACTTCGACCATATGATCATTGGTATGCCCAAACAACTTTATGACGGAATGTTGGATTACGAAGATGGAACTCCAGCTTCAGCTCCTCAGATGGCCAATGATGTTGCTAATTTCGTCATTTTCATGAACAGAAGAGGTGGATGGGCCAATCCAGACAAGGAAGTCAGAAAATGGATGTGGCTATCAGCTTGTATTTTACTTGTTCCTCTGAGATATTTGAATACTGCTGGATTTTATAGAAACTTACTCAGTACCAGAATCGAGATGTATGCTGTCAGAGATTCACTTGGATATAAGCATTGGAAATCAGGATTCAAGAATGTTAAAGCCATGGATTACAGAAACGCCTATTGGGCATGATTCCCATTAATCATTAAATTACTTATTTTTCGCATTATAATTAGTTTATAATAAAATTGAAATCTATCTCAAATAATGTCGATTAAAATGAAGAAAGTATTCTTAACATTATTTTTGCTCTCATGTCTTTATCAAATTCAAGCTCTTCGCGTGGACCCTGAATCAACTCTTTTTATAGATTAGTATAACAGAACAACCATTTTTCATGGAGTTAATGTGGTTTACAAGACATTTCCTTTTTATCCTGACACATAAGTATTCAACACAAACTATTCGTTGACTGATGTTGATTTGTACAATTTAAAACATTGGGGAATGAATCATATCAGGCTTCACGTAGCATGGGAAGGAGTTGAGCCGCTTAAAGGAGTTTATAATTATTCCTATGTATAAAAATTAAGATAGATTGTAAGGAAATGCAATAAGTTTGGTATTTCAGTACTTTTAGACGCACATCAGGATTTGTTCAATAAAAATTTCTGTGGTGAGGGATTTCCAGAGTGGACAGGAAACAGGACTAGTTTTCCTCATCCTTTAAAAGTTACAATTCGTTATGATGAAAAAGGATATCCACTGAGATAGGACTGTCTTAAAATATCATTTTCAGAGTTTTACTTGACTTATGATCTGATGAAATTTCAGGAAGACTTTTTTACGAATCAAAGAGGCCTTCTGGATCATTTCGCTAGGATGTGGCAAATTGTAGCTACATACATGCAGAATTAACCAAATATAATCGGCTATTAAATTTTAAATTAACCGATAGGAGCTAACGCATACAAAAATGTAGCCGATGTCCTTCAGCCTGGAGTCAGTAACAACAAGTACATGCTGTCAGCTTACAAAAAAATATATCAAACAATAAGATCGGTTGATTCTAAAACTATTGTGTTCTTTGAGCCGAGTATTCTTGATTTTTTGGGTGAAGGTTTCTTCTAAACTCCTGGAGGATAAGACTAAAGACATAAACAGGTTTTCAGTTACCATGTTTACTGTCCTTTGGTAACTCCTTTGGGTGAGCCAGTTTCCACAGACTTTTGCAAGTACTTTGATCAACTACAAGTGGCTTCCAAATAGGCAAATGTTCAGCATTTAAAAATTGGAGGATTCATGACAGAATATGGAGCCCTTTCAAACAGTGTGAAATCAGCAAAAGAAGTCACGATATTAACTGACTTAATGCAGCAATATTTTAGAAGCTGGACCTATTGGCAATTTAAATATTACAATGATATTACAACTATGGCAAATCCCGGAACAACTGAGTCTTTTTATAATGCTGATGGAAGCCTTCAAGAAAATAAAGTTAGAGCTTTATCAAGACCTTATGCTTATTCGATTTGCGGAGATCCAGTAGAATAAACTTTAAAAAACGGAATATTTAGGCTAAAATATTTTTCGAACAGAAAATGTTTTAACAAAAATACTTAACTTTATTTGAGTTAGGCCTTTTATTACCCCATAGGATTTGAGGTAAAATTCAGTTCATCTTGTAAGAACTGTACTTTATCTCTTGTGCGAGGATAATAAAGTAACTTTTATTAAATTGATGCTTCACCTTAAAGTTATAATCGAACCATATAAATTGAAATAACCCCGAAGAAAAAAAATATCTGATATTTTATTACTTTTGGTAAAACTAGCACTAAAAAAAATAAGGGCCATGATCTCCTTGAACGATATTTTTGATATTTTCCTGCTTATTTAAAGCTTTGAATAATAAACCAAAATAAGAACTTAAAGATAAATTATAATTGATTTTTTTATTGATCATTAGTTTGATGGTCTCGTTCTTCCTGAAAAGACATACTTCCAAGGAGTTTGACTTAAAAACTGAGATGTGTAGTCATATTTCAGTATTTATTCGGTTCTCTTTTTTGGAAGTCCATTAGGAACATATCCTTTTAATCTGTTAGCAGAATTATTCATGGCGAAATAGGCACCTACAATTATGAATAAATTTGTTAATCTTTTGTAATAATATCTTTTTTTTAATATTGAATCATATATTTGACCATCAGCCATAACTTTGCTAGCAATCAAGCCAAAAACAAATGATGATACCATCATTCCTGTGTCAGCCGAGTTCCAATTGGCTAGAATTTGCTTTACTGTGGGGTATTCAATTATGATTGGGAACGGCCTTTATGTAGCAGCATCAGGATTAAATAACCCGTTGTTTCGATCAATTTTAAAGCCGTGAATCCATCCAAAAAATTGATTATGAGCAGTTGCTGACATTATTTCTCTGTCAAATATTATAAACAACCTTTAAATTTTATATAATTAGAAAATTATCTACTTTAATTATCAATTAATTTTTGATTTTATAATTTAATTTTAACGATTAACTCATGTCACAGTACAATTCTCAGCAAGGAGATCAATATGGATCTGCTCGCAGTCCTTCAAAAACTTAGAGAGTTCAAAAATAAGGAGAAATATAAAGATCACCTGAAAGAATTGAAGGAGCCAGGACAGAAAGAAATCCTCTGATGTAATCTCCATCGAAATATGATATTTAATTCTATCAGCGAAAAGTTAACAGACTGGAAACAGACCTGGCCGTTATTCAAGATGAATTGAGCCTGACTAAATACAAGCTCTCTAAAGCCGATGATTTCGAAAGAAAGTATTCAATAGCCTTCTAATAAAATCAAAATCTAAACAGTTAACTGGATATAAGAGATCAATAAAACACAAAATTACAGAGGTAGATTTAAGAACTACTTCGTAGAAATGACCAATCACAACTTTAGGTAAATAACTTACGAGATAGAGTTGAAAACGAAAAAAAAAACAATTCTCAGCTAAAAGATCGCCATGATCAATATGCTTCTAAGGCCACATTCGAAGGAAAGAGTGAAAAGGCTACTATTTAGGACAGCTATCTAAGACAAATTACCAACTTGAAGTAGGACTTTAAGTCAAAATAATAAAATCTAAAGAAAAAAATTCAAACTCTACAGACTGAAATTGAAACTCAAGCTAATAATTAAAAGGCTTTGAAATTTAAACTTGATACGATCAAAAATGAAAAAAATAAGTAAATTGACAGATTGAAGATTCTCTCACAATGCTTAAGAGGTGAGTTATCTGAACTTAATAATTCAACAGACAGTAGAGTCGTTAATATCAGGACTGATCTTATTAATCAGACTTAATTCAGAATTTAAAATGTCAGAAAGTTGGCTAACGACATCGAATAATGTTTAATGATCTAAGTAAGAAATCTTAACACAACTTTAAGTACTAAAAACGCTTAAATTGAGTTTATCTTGGCAGCTGATAAAAAATTCATGTAAGCGAATGAAGAAATCCAAAATGGCCTTAAAGCTCATATCAAGCGCCTTCAGGACAAAATTTTCCTTATTCAGCGATAAAGCTAAATCGAGCTTTTCCACACAGTTGATCGTCTTCAAAATCAATATCAGGACAACCTTAATACATTGAATGATTAATTCGATCAAGTGCGAAGAACCCATCAATAATAAGGCGACCAATTACACTAAAAAATTGATAATCTCCAGAAATAAAACAATCTTTTATAAGTCTAAAACAAGAGAGTCTAAGTCTAACACAAGAAAGTTTCGGTAGATAAATAAGACGCTATAAAAATGCTCAGTCAAAAGATTATCTCCCTTGAATCAGCCAAAGATCTTGATTTGAAGCACTACACAACCTCAATGAAATAAATTGAAATTGATGCTAAAACAAAACTTACAGATCTTCACAGTGCGATTTAAAGCAAAAACTCATAATTCTAGATTCTTAACGCTCAATTGGCCCTAAAAAATCAAGAAATTAATTCAATGATATAAGAAATAAATAAATTAAGAAATGAAAACAGATAAAAAATGAGAAACCTATAAACTAAAAATTCCACTGAACAAAACACACTCAATGATCTTATCACTAGTTACAAGCGATAGGTGCAGGAACTTCGAAGGGCTGTTCATTAACTTTAGGGATAAATCAGCGATAATTAAGCTCAAGCAGATTTGAAAATCAATCTGATGAGACAGGACCTTGAAAGTCAAAAGCAAGCAAACTAAATGCTCAAATCGCGAAACAATTTCCTGCAATAATGGTGCCACTAACTTGAAAGAGACCTTAAATCAGAAAGAGTAAGCAACGTTAACATCCTCCAGGATACCAACATTTCAAGACGATAGACTGTCCAAATCAGAGAACACGTCAGAGTATAACTCTTAGCAATTAAGGACAAATAAGTTGAACAAATAAGAAACATTTTCAAACTTTAAAAAAACAGACTTTAAGCAGACTTAATCAACAGATAACATCAACTAAGGGAGAAGAAATAAGAAAATGCTCGACTTTTAGCAGAGTACAAGAAACTGGAAAACAAGGTCGGAAAGCCTTCAAAATTCAACAGAGGAGCCGAATAAAATGGTAAATGCAAAGCCACGCTCAATGCAGAAATATTACTCACTTAGAACATATTTAATGCTATCAATACGCAATGATATTCATAATCTTTCTATTACTGATTTTTTTATGATCATAATAGCCTGCTTAAAAACTGTTAAAAATTAGGAAAATTACTCGGACTTTAAATTTTTAGAAAATAAACTACAACAGCATTTATAAGAAATCTCGAATCTTCGAGAAGTTTCTATAACGAATTAAATTAAAGCATTTTTACATTTTTACAATTATACTACTACTACAAAATCATGGACATCGAATACACCGCGAACCAATTCAAATAGCAAGGAAACCAGGCCTACAAATCCAAGGACTACAAAAAGGCGCTAAATCTGTACAGCCGCGCAATCGAGCTGAATGCAAAATAATCCTCATATTTCCTAAACCGTGCCCTGTGCCATTACAACATGAAGAACTACAAATAATGCCTGAAGGAATGCAACAAGTCATTATAGATCAACCCATAATACATCAAGGCCCTGAAGAAGAAGTCAACCGCTTTGGTCCAGCTATTGAAATTCTAATAGGCACTTGAAGCGCTCAAAAGGGCCTACTCTATTTAAAAGATTCAGGCCACCTCTAATTAAATCGAAGACGTTTAGCACTATGTTTCTAACTTCAACAAGTTTAATCAGGCATTGAAAACCTAGGATTTTGCATAGGCTCTTTCTAGTGTTTCCTATTTGGTTGGTAAGATCGCCGATAATAACGAACTTAGACTTATTAAGATTGAGTGTCTGGCCAAAACGGGGGCTACTTAATAGGCTCTTAAGGATCTCAAGGCAGTTCATCATTAGAAAACCCCTGAAACCATGTACCTTAAGGGAATTATTTAACTTTATAGTGGAGACAGTGCTAAGGCTAAAAGCTATTTCTCCTAAGGCATAAGACTTGACCCAGAAAGTTCAAAGTGTCAAAAAGCACTCAGTAAGGCAAACAAGTGTTAAAAATTCAAAGAATAAGGAAATCATATGATAAAGTCTAGTAATTGGCAAGGAGCTTAAAACAAGTATACTTAGGCCTTAAATCTTGACCCCCACAATAAAAAGTTGAACTCAATAATATACTCAAACCGTGCCTTAACTTTTATGAAACGAAAGTTATGGACTAAGGCAGCTGAAGATCTGAACAAATCCATCTAATTGAACCCTAACTACATAAAGTCCTATGTCAAAAGAGCCTAAGTGAATTTGGAAAGAAAATAATACTCAGCCGCAATTCAGGATTACGCCAAGATTCAAGAACTAGATCCTAAAATCGATCTAAAAAACAAAATTCACGATGCCAAAAAGAAATAAAAATAGGCCAGGAAAAAGGATTACTATCAAATTCTAGGTATTGCAAAGACTGCTTCAGATGGATAGATTAAAAAAGCCTATAAAAAAATGGCACTAAAATACCATCCCGATAGAAACAGAAATAAATCTGAAGTTGAGCAAGATGATGCTTCCAATAAGTTTAGAGACATCAATGAGGCTCAAGATGTATTAACGAATCCTTAAAAGAGAAAATTATACGACTCTGGTGCCATGTAGTATGACGGTGATACAGGCTCTGATTTCTCAGGTTTCCAACAGGGAAATACGGGGGGATTTGGTAACATGGGCGACTTCTCCAATATGGGAGGAGGTAATGGACAGAATGTTAAGTTTTCAATGAACGGTCAATAAATGGGCGGCATTGACCCATCTCAATTATTCTCCATGTTTATGGGTGGACAACAAGGATTTGGCTCCAATACAAGAGGAAAGTCCTCTCATAAAGCTTCAGGAACTCAAGGAAAAAAATTCCAAGGATTTGACGGATTCGATATGCATAACTTCGGAGGATTTAATTCCTTTGGTGGAAACTTTGGACAAAAACATAAGCAGCAACATTGAGTCTCTGATAATAATTTTATGATATTCTTTTAATTTTTTTTTAATTTTCAACTATTTAATAGTAAGTATGAGTTTTTATAAAGTAGTAGTGAATTAAAGAGTAAAATATTGATATAAACTTGATATTTCAAAATTTGGTTCAATGAAGGATGAATAGATCTAAAAGGTATAAAAAGGCCAATAAACATGCGTTCTAAAGGTTGCATAAAAGAAGAGTCGCAAGAACAAGGCAGACATATCAAAAGCCTCAAAGAGTTCCCACAACACAAGAAGACGCCTACAACCCGACTCCTCATAATAAAACCTTCTCCCGTAAATAATTCCGCAATCAACCGGCCTCTAACCCATAGTAACAATCGGCATCTAGAACTAACTAACCAAAGTGTTAATCCGAATACCCTTCTCACTGCTGCTGCAACCAAAAATGTCCACCTAAACCAAAATCCACGTATAAAGCAGGCTAATCATAATAACCATATAAAAATAAAGCGACAACATAACAATATCCTCACAAGTACCGCCCTCTAACAAGGTGCCAATCACATAATCCTACAAAAAAGTCCGCCCTGAACAAGACGTTTAAATCGACAGCAACTGCTCGTAGAATGCGTGCGTGGTCAACTTCTGGGGAAAGTATGTGTACCTGGCTAGGTTTTAAAATCAGAATAAGGTAATTAAGAAAGTCAGGAAGGAACTTAGCACAGGTCAGGAGCCTGGAGAGATAATTAGGTTTAAGCTCAAGGAGGTTAACTCCGATCTCTTTGTGTATTTGAATGCCAGGATGGAGGAAACATATACGGATGCTCATAATGGGCTTGTTAATCAGGGAAATACCTGTTATATGAACTCCTATCTGCAGACGCTCTATCATGTGCCCGCCTTTAGGTAACCTTTACAAATTATTTAGGAATCTAGTTTATGAGGCTCAGATTCAGGATTAAACCAAGTTTCCTGCCACTCTTCAGTAGCTCTTTTTTCATATGGAAAAGGCTGAAAAGTCTGTATCACCAGAAATGTTGGTCAAATCATTTGGCTGGGGTAAAAAGGAAGCCTCGATACAGCAAGATGCACAGTAATTTAGCTGTCTCTTCTTTGAAGTTCTCGAAAGAAAATTAAATGACTCATCCCCAAAAGACGGATACAAGAGCCTGACAATTCCTAACATGTTCAAGGGAACTTTGAACCATTACATCCGTTGCAAATAAGTTGGTACAGTAAATTTAATTTTAGAATTTAGGAATGAAAACTTTTAATAATTCATTGATCTCCAACTGCCTATTTACCCTACACTTACAGAGGCTTTAGACGAGTACACCACATAAGTCCATATGTAAGGAGACAATAAGTACTTGACCTAAGATTACGGATTTCAATAGGCTTTTAAAGGTATTATTGATTTTATTTAGGAGTCAAAATTGCTTATTTTCCTCCGGTCTTGATGATCCAGCTTAAAAGATTTGAGTATAGCTTTTAATAATAAAAAAACATCAAAATATTGTCCGAGTTTGGGTATTAGTAGTAATTTGACTTTTCTAAATGGTCGATGGCTGATCAATAAAATAAAGCAGAAAAATAAATATATTAACTTTACGCAGTGCTTGTTCATTAAGGCCCTAGGGCATAGTCTGGACACTACTATAATTTTGTTAGATCTGATGGTCGCTGGTTCAAGTGCAATGACTAAAGCGTCCAAGAAGTATAAAAATAAAAAGTCTTTGAATATAACTTTGGTGGATTCCATTAATCCATTTAATTTGATGCAAAATAAATGAGAGTAACCAAAAAACTAATTGAATCTAAAACTACTGCATACATGCTCGTTTACATTAAGAAAAGCTTCAAATAAATCTTAATGAAATAATAAAACCTGTACCCTGAATGGATCATGAATAAAATATAAAACAAGCAATAAATGTAGTAAATGAAAAAGAATAGAAAAAAGTTTTATCACAATGTTGGAGTCATTGATTGGGAGCGAGATCTGCAGGGAAAAGCTTGCTCATAAATAGGATTTTTAGACTAACTCATACTATAGAAGAGTAAAAGAATTATAGAAAAAATCTCCAAATAATAAAAAATATCCTAACGGCTTTTTACCTAAAATATTATCTAAAAGGTTCTTTCAGTTTAGAATAAAAAGAAAAATCGAAAGGGCTCAAAGGTCGTTCTGGAGCAGGAAAGACTGGATTAAGTTTAGATACCCGGCATTTATCTTTATTATGTGACCCCTTAAAGATAGAATCTGACTGGTTTTTCTCAAAAACCGCACCATTCAATTGAAGATTTACTAAAAAATTCGACTGATCCCATTATCCTTAAAGCCCCTTTCCAAGCTAAAAAATAAGATTACATGTGTGTCGTTAAAAAGTTTAAGGTTTCAAAGAATCGTGACATCACCAGTGTAGAATTTTATTATTCAACGGTTTTGGCCGTTCCTAAATAAATAACTTACAAGGAATTACATTCTATACTTTCTTAAAAGTTTCATTAGCCTTAAAAAATTGATGTTGATCAGGATTCAATATGCGAGAATATTCCAACAACAAAGAACTTTTACATTGATGATTGGAAGTTCGGCCCTATAAAACTAAGCGATTTTTCAAGTGCTATTCCTTTCGCCGTTCCGATAAAGAATCAATTGTTAGTTTGCGTCTTTTAATAACTGCCAGTTGCCTTGACTATCAAAGAATAGATATAATTTACTTTTCCAAAATGGTATAGAAATAAAAAAGATACTATTAGCTTATTTATAGCTGAATAAAAGAACTTTTAGTCCACATAAATTAAATAAATGCACATAAGTCTAACAATATCTGATTTAAGGGCAATAATCTTTGACAGACTCTCATCATAAAAAAAGACCGCTTATAAATCGGCATAAAATATCGTACTTAAAGCAAGGCTTAAAAAATCATCAAAATTATACTCATAAGTTTCTGAATCATAATTTTTAACAGTCAAAGATTTAACCAAGTACTAAAATAGAGTTGAGTACTGTTTTTCATCGTTAAAAGTTGAGTCAAGGCTTTCTCAATATCAGGTAAACTTTTTCTACCGTTCAAAAGATTTAAACATTCATGGGCCTTTTCAAATTATTGTTCATAGAGACTAACCAAACTAGAATCTGGTAAAAGCCATAAAAACACACTTTAAAATACTTTAACTTTTGAAATAAGAAGGTTAAAATTAAAAGTAAGCTTAAATTTTACTTTTAACAAAGGACCGATTGGTTATCAATGATATTGTTAATGATTAAGGAAAAGTTCTTTGGAAAGGATAATTAGATCAAGTTTTGAAAAAACAAAAAAATGCATTTATTGTTGTAGAAGGCCGAAATTTTATACCACTGGAGAACTAGACTAAAATATAATTTAAATAGGACGATATAGGCCCTGTTGTTAGTATACTACTTCACCATATTAGCCAGACTTATTAAAGAGTAGGTACTCCTCGATTTTTCAAGGTAGACCGGAGAATGGAACTCTTTTAGCTCAAGAATCACATTCTTAACATTATCATGGATGATTATTTCGGATGGTAAGGGAAACTTCAGCCATGTCAACCATTTAAAATAAAAATACTTCTTTATGTTAAAGACTCTAAAAAGACAATCGACTTAACTAATCTTTTAGCATTTGAATAAATGAAAAGGCTTAGAATCTAAGAAAAAAATATAAATTAACATTAAAATCGAAAAAAAAGTAAAGATTATAAAAATTCAACTCGAAAGGCCAGTATCGTATCAGATTATAAAGATAACTTATCAGGTGACTAATCTAAAAAAGATGAATAGATAAGGCTGTATGGAAAAGGATAAACTACCCAACTAAGCAAATAAACCACTCAAAAAGATAGGTAATATAAAGTCTAAAACAACCTCTACCATCCAAATATCTTATCTAAAAACTAAAAACTATAGGCAGCTTATAAGATTGAATAACAAAAGGTCGAAACGATGTTAAACTAAGAGCCTGATCAGAGATAAGACTAAAAATAGGAATAGTAATATAACTAAAAATATATTTAGAAATAGGACTAAAAATAGGACTAAAACTAAGAAGCCATCCAGCTACAATAAATCACCCAAGTCCAAGGCCCATAAACAATCTATGGCGCCTTTCCCAAAAGCAAGGTTCTAAAAATACAAGTCATTCACACTTATCTAATAAGGCCAAATATCGCCTTAAGGCTCAACGTTGATGACTGATTATTTATACTTGAGTTTATAAGCTATTTTGCACTGTAATTATTTATTACGCATCTAACCAAAGTTATTCTTATTACTAAAATTAAATACGATTCTTATATTTAGTGG
>Ga0335396_10006293_pt1 | contig 11847 bp, 6 predicted proteins | sample FRY02_FD_205743 | JGI IMG/M metagenome (GOLD analysis project Ga0335396, IMG submission 205743) | Freshwater microbial communities from Lake Fryxell liftoff mats and glacier meltwater in Antarctica - FRY-02 (spades assembly) (version 2) | ecosystem: Environmental > Aquatic > Freshwater > Ice >... | reverse complement strand
CGCCAGCGGAGCGAATTCACTGGCGGGATATCGCGCGACAACCTGCTGAAACGCCCCGATCGCCGCGTCGAACTTCTTCTGATCGTTCTGAATTTCCCCAAGCCGGAACCACGCGCGGTCGCCATATTCGCTTTTCGGAAACTGCTGGATCAATTGATTCAGTTCCGCGATGGCGGCATCCTGCTGATCTGCGTGAACCAGCGCCGTCGCGAGCGCCAGCAGGACTTCATCGCCGCGTTCCCAGTCCGCCTTCGCCTGCCGGGCCGATCGCAGCGCGGCGACTGCTTCCGGTCTTCGTTTCATGGCCGTTTGACTGAGTCCAATCAGAAACTGCGCTTCGGCAACCAGTTCAGGATATTTCAGACCAGGCACGACTGCGTTCAGAGACGCAATGGCCGGATCGAATTGCTCGCGTGAAAATAGACAGAATCCAATCCGCACGCGAGATCGGGGAGACTGTGGATGTTCGGGAAATTCGGTGATCATCCGCTGATACAATGCGTCGGCCGTTGCAAGGTCCGGCGTTGCGGCGACGAGTCGGGATTCAGCCGCCACAAAAATCGCGTCGGGCAAAAGCGGATGCAACTTGAACAACGCGTTATTCACAAACAGATCGCTCTGCTGCTGTGCCACAACCAGATCGTTGAGCTGCAGCGCGGTCAGGGCGGCGCGGTAACGAGCGTCTGCAGCCAGTTCGTCCGTGGCGAATTTGTCGGCAAACTGAGCGTACAGCGTGACCGTTTCCGGCCGTCGTTTTTCGTCTTCATAGTTGGCTTCGATACGTGTGAAATTCAGATCGGGAAGAAATTCACTCTGTGGCCATTCAGCAATCGCCTGGTCCAGAATGGGAATCGCGGCGGCGGCCTGCTTGAGTTGAATCAGCGTCTTCCCAAGCCACCACGCCGCTTCGGGGGATTCGGTTTTCTTCGCGTTCATCACCACCGTGAACGCATCCTTCGCTTGCGGAAACTGATTCGCCAGAAATCGGCACTTGCCGCCTTCAAGCTGCGCGACGGGAACGTATTCGCTGTCCTTAAACTTTTGCGGCAGAGATTCAAACAGCGCGGCCGCTTCCGGCATCTGATTCTGTTCACGTTTCGATCGTGCCTGATGAAATAATGCGAGGTCCGCCAGCGTAAAATCTTTCACTCCGGCGGCGATCGCAAATTCCTTTTCGGCTTCAGCGTAGTTTTTAAGGTCGGTGAGCGTCAGGCCCAGTCGCATTCGGCATTCGGCGGCCTTCCTGTCAGTCGGGAACTTTTCCAGGAACGAGCGATAAGTCGTCACGGCTTCTGCGTTTTGTCCGACTTCCTGCTGCGTCGTGGCGAGAGCGAACAGCGCCGTTGGCAGCAGGGGATTGGCGGCGTGCTCGGCGATCAATTTCTGATAGAGCGTGATTGCTCCCGGCCGATCACCGGCCTGAAACATGCACTCCGCCTGATAGTACAACGCTGCGGGAATATGAGAACTCTGCGCGTAGTGCGCGGGCACCTTGGCAAATTCCACGGCCGCCGCTTTGAAGTCGTCTGGCGTCTTTGACGTTAGGGCCTTGTTGTAGAGAGCCAAGCCGAGGTTGAACTGCACAGCGTCACGTTGTTCGAACTTCGGAAACTGCGTCAGCACCTTTAGAAATGTCGCGGCGGCTTCCGGATTGCCGGACTGCAGTTGACAAACGCCCAAATGATAGTGGGCGTTCGGAATCCGAGTGTCATTGCCGAACCTTGTAATAAACTGCGTCCAGCGTACGGAGGCCTGTTCGAACAGCTTCTTCTTCTGGAAGCCGAGCGCCACAGCATATTCGCGGGTGGCCACCGGATCGAGAGTGTCTGGCTGCTGCGCAAACAACAATCGGCTGTTGGTTGAGATCTGGGCCACCAGAGTGCAGATTAGCACGCCAGTCACCAGACGATGGCGTCGGGCACCAGTCATCTCTGTCTCCTTTGCATTTCATCGTTCTGCACTGCGGAACGCGCGGCAAGCTGATTTTGGACTTCACTGATCGTAATGCGGAATCCTCTCCGTATCAATCAACTCGACGGCAACTCGACGGCAACTCGACGGCAGAGCAGAGCAAGGCAGGCGACATAGCTCGTGCGGGATCACCGAGGAATCGACAAAGCGGCTGTGTTCAATTAGCCCTTAACCAAGTAACCTCCATCAGACCAAATAGGAAGAAACACCCGGAATCCCTTGTGTGGATGGCGTATTGATGAATGTCAAAAGCATCAACAGCAATCATCACGGAGGGATTTCGAGTGAATCGTTCACAGAGTGTAAGACGGCAGACGAAGGCGAGGAAGCGTCGGATTGAAAATGCTCGGAAGAAAAACGATGCGAAGCAAAAACGAGTTCAGGCTCGCATCAGGCACAAGGCCGAAACAAGCCACGCGAAAACAAAATCTGCCCCGATGTTTCGAGCACGCAACATTCAGTACGAAGTGTCCGATCGAATCCAGGCAATCGGCTATGGAGGCATCGGTCTCATCCACTCGCTGGCTCAGCAAAGTGGACTCATCGACTCGATCGATCGCAATGCGCAACTGTTGAAGTTTCACTTTCCGTATCATGAATCCGATCATGTGCTCAACATCGCTTACAACGCGACGACCGGTGGTCAGTGCCTCGAAGATCTGGAACTGAAACGCAAGGATGAAGCGTATCTCGATGCGCTCGGCACGACTCGGATTCCCGGGATGCTGGCCGGCTTCGATTTCAGTTCGGCTACGATGCGTGCCCGAATCTCAAGGAAATGGCAGACCTTCTGGAAGAATCCGTCTGGCGGCGATTGGCACGTCCGGCAAAGTACGACGTGAAAACGACGCTGCGAGTCAAGCGGGATCGCGTGAAAGAAGACGTCGTCGTGGCTCGCGAATACCTGAACATCGTACTGAAAAATGAAGACGTGGCGGAGTTCGATTACAAGCCGACGAAGTGCAAACAATCGTATGGCGTCGGTCGCATGGTCACTGAAGGCATGGAGCGCGCTGTGGCTGCCTGAAACAGGTCGCTGGAAAGATCGTCGTCACAGTGAGAAGTTCAAACTTCTGAAGATGGAATTCCGCACGTTCGTGAACACGATCATTCGCATCCCGTGTCAGATTCTCACCACCGGCCGCCGCACCGTGTACCGCATGCTGGCATGGAACGATTCGCAACCCATCTTTTGGCGAATGGTGGCAGTTTTGAATTTGTAGACCTGGCGTCCGACCACTCGTCCTCGGCCACGACTGTTCGGAAGCATGTGATGTCGAAGTCGTTGTGCTTCGACCGGTCGTCCCGCCTCACCGCAGCCACGCTGCTGAAGTCTCCACGATGCAGAATTTTCAACCCGATGCACCTCACGCGAATCGCTCGCGTCGTTCGCCGTTGCGCGGCGCGAAAACCGAAAAACACCGCAATACAACCTGTCCGGGGTCGCTTGTTTAAGGCCTAGTACCCAGCGAACTCAGACGCGTACTCGGACGTGGAGCTTCGGTTTCTCGAATGGCGAACAGAATTCGATCAAGTGCCATTTCCTTGAGTCGCTGCTTCTCAATCGGTGTGCTTCCGGTGAGGAGTTCATAAAGCAGGACTCCCAATGAATACACGTCGCTGCGAGTGTCCACATCGAGAGCGTTCATCTCTGCTTGTTCAGGGCTCATGTACTGCAGCGTACCCACGACCTGGCCGAATTCCGTGAACATGGTCTTGTCAGTCAGTCGCGTAGCAGCTTGCAGGGCTTTGGCGAGTCCGAAGTCGATGACTTTGACGGATGGCACTCCGTCGTGTTGTGTGACCAGTACATTGTTGGGTTTGATGTCACGATGAATGATGCCTTTCTGATGAGCGTGCTGGATCGCTCGGCAGGTTTGGTTGAACAATTCCAGGCGATCTTCGATCGAGAGTTTGTTCTTGTCGCAGTATTCGGTGATCGGAATTCCCTGAACGAGTTCCATCACGAAGTACGGACGAGCGGCAGTTGTTGTCCCAGCGTCCAGCACTTTGGCGATGTTTGGGTGATTCATCAGAGCCAATGCCTGACGTTCGGCTTCGAAACGAGTGATGATCTCCTTGCTGTCCATGCCAGCTTTGATCAGCTTCAAAGCAACTCGCCGACGCAAGGGATGAGTCTGCTCGGCCATGAACACAATCCGCATGCCGCCTTCACCGATCTTCTGGAGGATCTTGCACGGGCCGATCATGGGGGATGTTTCACTGGGCTTGGTGACCTTGCGAAAGGAATCCAGAATCTGGCTCTCGGCCAATCGATCATCGTCGTCTGCTACTTTTCCAATTACGGTTCTCTCGTTGAGGGCAGCTTCCGGAGTGACAGTGCTGGTTGGGGACGCAAGGCGTTCAATGGCCTTCACTGCGATCTCAACCGTCGCTGAACCGAATTCTGCGTAGTCAACCGGCTGCGGAGACTGACCGTGTTTCGTTCGACATTCGATGTCCACGGGGATCAGTTGCTGTAAAAGTGCGGCTTGGTGTTCTTTCGCGATGCGTGACAAGAAGTCCCGCACCAACGGCGACTGATCTCCTTTCCACGCGGTTTCAAATTCGTCACAGAGCTGATCGATTTGCTGGTCAGGCGTCATTACACACTTTCGTACTTTCGGCTATCTACACCGGGCAAAAAGGCATTGCCCTGACTGCCAACAGTATAGAGTGCCGATAGTCATGTTCGAAAGTTAGTGGACGTGGAGCCTGACCAGTGATGCAATCGACTTGCCGGGTGATGCTGTGTTGCTGTGTTTAGTTTCCAAACCCGTAAACCACTGGCACGGGGCCAATGGGGATTTTGGTTTGTGTTTTTGGGTTCTGCCTTTAGTCTTCAAACCTATGATCCACTGGCGTAAAGCCAGTGGGGATCCAACGCCGTGCTCGGCTACGTAGCCGACCCTGCGTTGTTGGAACGCTTGGCGTGGCAGCCACAAATAGCACCAGAAATACCTTTAGGCCCCTTGAACGGCGATGACTTTGCACACTTGGCAGTATTGGACCCGAAAAGTCGATCCGCAAGAATGTCCTGCACCTTGCACGTTGGTTACGAAAGCAGAACATCCCGGTGATTGTGTCCGAAAAGACGGCCGGTCACACACTCGACTTCTGGGGAGCCGAACTGCCCATCGCACTCGATTGGCTACACGACGGCGGAACACTACAAAGATCGGGGTCGGTTGATTGATTTCCGCTGCAGCAAGTCTCTGCCGCATTGTGATAAGACTCTCCGAGCCGTACAGCCTCAATAAATCCTACACACGGCAATTCGGGCGGTCGTCCTGCAAGTCCCATCAGCCGCTTGGCTGACGTGCCTGCATCACTTTCTGCAGGAATGCGACACCATCGACCTCAGTTTCGAATTGTCCGTCAAGCTGGGCTTCAAAGCAGATTTTCAAGACTTCACGAAACCAGGTATCAGGAGCGTATCCAAGCTGGATAATGTGTCGGCCCAGCAAAACGGGTTCCGGTCCGGCTTGTTCTATCTTCAGGTCACATGACAACTCGAAAATCCGGCTGGCATTTTTCGGAAGACGCTTTGGCAGCGGGGGTCTGCCGCCCAGGTCTGCCTCGACGAGCTGCATCAGTTGACGGATATTTGCTTTTTTCAGACGGATTGCCAGCCGTCGCACCAACCTGAAAGAGGCGCTGTCGCTGGCATGGACCAGATGTTCCTGAACCAGGGGTTCGACGATTTCGATAATCGATTCAAGACATCCAATCCTTTCCAGAAAAGATCGAGTGAGCGGCACACCGGTTTCGCAGTGTCCGTGAGCTCGCCAGCGACCGTCCACGAATTCGGTCGTGTTGGCTTTTCCCAAATCATGACATAACGCCGCGAATAGCAGAATGGCGCGTTCTTCATCGTGCAGACCGTCGCGGTCGGCAATGGCAGCCGCCACATCACAAACGTGAAGCGTATGAACCCAGACATCGCCTTCAGGATGCCATTCGGGATCCTGCGGAATGCCGGGCAGTGCTGCCAATTCCGGATAGAGTTCCAGCCAGCCAGATTCCTGCAGCACTTTCATGCCTTTGGAGGGAACCTTGCTGCGCGTCGCCCATTTGTGCCATTCTCCCCAGACACGTTCGCGTGCGAGGGTGACGTATTCATCTCGCAGTGAACGTGCGAGTAAAGCCGTTTCGGCGTCCATCGTCAGATCAAACCGAGCTGCGAACTGCATGCCTCTGAGAACACGTAATGGGTCTTCTGCAAAGTGAGCCGTTGTCGCCCGCAGAATTTGTCGATTCAGGTCCGTCAGACCACCATGTGGATCGTGCAACTCGTCGGTCAGCGGACAGCGATAAACGGCATTCAGAGTAAAATCACGCCGCGCCGCAGCGTCCGCCACGGTCATAGAATGGTCAACTTCAACCACGAATCCGCGATGTCCGCGACCGGTTTTGCTTTCACGGCGAGGCAGAGTGAAATCAAATTCGGTGCCATCTTCGGTGCGAAGCTTGATAACGCCGAAAGAAACGCCGACCTGATTGACTCGGCCAAAGGGTTCAAGCACGCCACTCAGGACGGCTGCAGTCAGCCCAAAGACTTCAATGTCCACGTCTTTGGGAGTTAAACCCAGGATGCGATCGCGCACGCAACCGCCGACCTCATACGGTTGCCCGCCAGCCTCTATGATTTGCTTTAGAATGTCATGAAGCATGGGAGGCATGTCAGCTCGTACTCTCGTTATGACGACGGATAAGGAACGGACACGTATTAACCACACGATGTTCACTGGGCAACTCAACTTGCGATCGTTGAGGGTCTCTGGCAGAGTCCCTTGGTCAGAACCATTTGTCCCAGTTGCCAGTGTCTAGCGCGAACTTTCCGATCAAGTACGCCAGTGTCTTCTCAATCACGGTTCATGCCCCAATCCCTCGCGAAATCTGAAAAGATTTCCGAAAACGGATGAATTTAATCCCTATCAGCACAGTGGAGAATTCGACGGCTATTGTCCGAGTGAACTCTGGCATTTCTGAACAAGCCGTGGATTTGGAATTCCTTGAAAATTTGTGCCGTCCCGTGAGGGATAATGAAGCCGTTTCGTGATTTGGAATGAGTGGTATCGTTAAGGCACTTGTCCATGGAGCCTCAAACGCAAACGGTGGTCGTTTTCCAACAGTTCTGCCTTGGTCGATCGCTGCACGACGGCCTGCCGGGGAAATCTTCTATCGCCTTACGAGAATTGTTATTTGCCTGAAACTCACTTACGATCAAAGACTTTCAAGTCCGCGCGTTCCTAATTTGCCACTTCACTTTCTTCGCAACACTCGTCAGCGAGTCTTCCCATGACATCCGCAAAGTCGTCGTCCGGCATTAACGAGCAAAGGCAGTTTCACAGCGTTCGAACACAGGATCGCAAAAACCTGGACGCACTCCTTTACCGCATCCGCGAAGCCCTGTACGTCATGCCGCAGCGTACGCCGTGTCTGCAGTGTGGAACCGTGACTACGAATCTGGTGCGAGGGCTTCTGCAACATGAAGACTTCCAGTGCACGATCCCGCTTTCTGTCTGTTTTGCCTGTTCAAAGAAGCCTCCTTTTGTTCTGACCGCAACAGACGAACGAATGTGGTGGACTGCGCTACTCGCTGGAGTTGGTGTCGCGTTTGGAATCGGGCAACAGTGGTTGCTCAGTGGCATCGCCATGGCAGCTGCTGGCGTATTACATCAAGTGATGCGGCCACCCATTCGAATCACAAGAAGCGAAAGAAACGGCAGGATTTCTGAATTGCTTAGCAAAGCTCCTGAAGTTCAGTCACTGCTCGCATTTTTTCCGGATTGTGAAACAACAGCATCACATGAAAATGCTGCACTTTCTCGTGAACTTGCAGTCCCATTGGGAATTCTTGATGAGAGCTTAAGATTTCACGAACAGATCACGATCCTCTGCGACGCTGATGAACTCAGTCGGTCCGGCGTGAATCTTTCCATTCTGAAGCTGATGGTCGACTGTGTGAACGACTCCCTGAAGAAAGTGCTTCGGCACCCGCAACTTCCCAGCGGGATGGCTTTTCAGGTGGACGTTGCCGTTCTGCCTGGCAGGAGAACAGAGTTCGAGATTCAGATTTGCCCTCAGGACGTCCCGCGTTTCAGACAGCAATTAGCAACCGCGCTTCAAGCACTGCCGCACGTGCCAGTGAACTCTCCTTTTGTGTTTTCAATCCGTCGCTGCGATCTACGCGGATGCGATCATCTGGAAGATTTGCCGTCACCGTTTCCTACTTGGCAGGACCAGGTAGCCAGGACACCCGTTCTTTCCTACGTCGATGTGGCCATTCAGAAATTTCAGATTGAGACTACCGAGTCCCAGACTTCATTGACTGTCGCTGATTGTGCAGCGTGGCGCAGTTACCAGCCTGAGAATCAAGATCTGGCGCTTCTGCATGTCGAACTCCTGAGGGCAGAAAGCCGAACGCCTGAGGCGATTGAAGTTCTTTCGGAATTGACAGCCAAACATCCCGGCGACGCAAACGTGAGTTTTCGCTACGCGCTCATTCATGAAGAAAATGGGCAACAGGAACGAGCCGCTGCAATTTGCCAACAGATCATCAGTGAGCATCCGGAATTCACAGAAGCCTTTGCATTAATGGCGCATCTGCAATTGTCTCTCAGTCGCCCTCAGGATGCGGCGGCCACACTCGCAGTTGCTCCAAAAGAACATCGCTCGGTTCAGTTCTGGCAGACCGCAGCAGAGGTCGCTGTTGGGCTAAATCAAGACAGCATCGCTATGGGGTACATAAACACTGCGATCCTGAAAGACTCTGCCTATCCGAATTCCTACCTGACGCGCGCACAGATGTTCGCCAAACAGAAAAAATACTCACAAGCACTGGACGACATTGTTCGGTATCAGGCACTGGTCGGTCCAACCTTCAAATCGACTCAAATCAAAGCTGGCCTTCTGAAGCAGCTCGGGCACATTGATCAGGCCATTGCTTCGATCACTGAAGCACTGCAGACTTTTCCGAACCATCCGCTGTATCTTTGGGTTCGAGCGGATTATCTGGCCGACGCAAGCAAGCTGGAACTGGCAAAGGCAGACTGTGACGTTATCCTGGATTCTAACCCGCAATTTGCACCCGTCCTGGAGTTGCGGGCTCGCATTCATGTGGAAAACGACGATGCTGATGCGGCAATTCAAGATGCCGATCGAGCCCTGCAATTTGAGTATCGGACATCGACGGCCTTGTGCATTCGAGGTCTGGCAAAGTTCATGAAGGATGATCCCGAAGGAGCATGCGATGACCTGACCGAAGCTTGCGTCATTGATCCAAACAATGTCGATGCACGATTCCACCTTTCGCGAGTCCACGCGAATCAAGGGCAGCTGAGCGATGCTATTGCAGAACTGACGACAGTCCTGGAACTCGCACCGGAATGGCCCAACCCGCGACTGACCCGCGGCTTTCTATCTCTCACCGTCGATCAGCTTGATGCTGCAGCGAACGACTTTGATGAAGTGATGCGACTTGCTCCACATTTTGTCGATGCCTACCGTGGTCGATCGCTTGTCCATGAAAAAAAGAATCAACACGCCGAAGCGATGGCCATGTTGGACAAGGCACTCCTGCTGGATCCAGACGATGCAGCCTGCCGCCTGGGTCGATCGCGGTTGCTTCAGGCGGACAACGACCTGCAAGCCGCTCGAGCCGATCTGGATTCCGTGCTGTCATCAGCTCCGGATTTGCTTCCTGCCCTGTTGTCGCGGGCTCACCTGCGACTGCGGCTTGGCCAGTTTGATGAGGCGGCAAAGGATTTCGACGCGATTCTCCGGGATCATCCGGAGTTTACTCCCGCGCTGATCGGTCGGAGTATTGTTTGGGATCAGCAGGGGGATTGGAATCGGTCTGAGCAGGATCGTGATGCCGCCGCGCAAGCGTTGCCGGAGTCTGCAGAGGCGATGGAAGTTTTCCGATTAATTCTTAAGTCATCCATCGCCCAGCAGAATGATCGGTACGATGATGCGATTCAGGCGGCGACGGACGCTATCGAGCTGTCGCCTGACAATGAGACAGCCTATCAAATTCGCGCCGGCGCATATTGGTACTCAGAACAATTTGTTGAGGCTCTACAGGACTATGGGCATTTGATCGAGTCGCTGGAGTCACGTTCAGCCGGTGCTTACAGCGGTCGGGGACAGGTCTATGCGGAGATGGGCGAATTTGAACTGGCTCTTCCCGACATGCAGCGGGCCGTCGAACTGGCACGGGATTCTGACCGAGGCTGTTTGCCGTACAGCCTCAGCGGTCTGGGAAAATCGCTGACAGGACTGGGGCGTCTGGAAGAGGCAGACGCTGCATTTCGGGAATCACTATCGCTTGAACCGGAAAATGCCTGGCTTCAATTCAACCGCGGATTGTTTTTCATGGCAAAGCACGAGCCTCAACATGCTCGCATGTGTTTTGAGCTCGCATTGCGACTCACCAAGCCTGCTTTGTCACCGCGCAAGAAGGCGAAGGCACAAGGTTTTGTCGATCGAATGAAGACTGACTGAGAGTCCGTAGTTTTCAAACCGAGGCTCTACCGACGCAGGGTCGGTAGGGGCCGGCGCGTCGCGGTAACCCCACTGGCTTCACGCCAGTGGTTCATGGGTTTGGAAACCAGGTGAAAGGAAAAGACCGCCCGGAGCGTTCGACCTGCCATCCAACAGACTACCAGCACCGAGCGGCCTTGGGTTGAGATTTCGCCGGAGCCGCTTTCGCCAGCCCGGACAGGAAAACGATCTGTTCCGTCTGGAAACTCAGGCGTGTGAAATCCATCACAATCAAAAGCCAGCGGAATTCAGGGCCAGGCGGAAGCCGTTGTTCGTGTTGCGGTTCGTCGGTTCGTTCGTGTTGCGGTTCGCCGTCCGGCAATTCTCCGCGTCGTTGTTCCAACTGCCGCCGCGAAGCACGCGGTTCGAGCCATTAAGGATCGTCCACCACGACCTGTTGTAGCACGGACTGTCGAAATCGCCAACTGCACGCCCCGGCCGCTTTTGCAAACGCCGTCAGGGCTGTCAGTCGATGCTGCAATTCCAGCTGGGAAATCAACCCCAACCGCTCCGCACGTTCCAGCACGCGAACCCGGTTACGCCAGCGGCGCTTGCTGCGACGATTCAATTCCACATGTGTCGGCCAGATTCGGCATCCGAGGAATTCAGCCCCTACTGTCGTTCTCTGGACATTCGCGGGCTTCAATTCGAGCGACAGTGTTTCACATGCGAAGTCGCAACAGCGTTGATGGATGACTCTTAATTGGAAAGCATCCTTGTGCCACAGGATCATGTCATCCATGTAGCGGACATATCCTCGAACGTGCAGTGTTTCTTTAACGAATCGGTCCAACCAGCCCAGATAGAAATTCGCGAAATGCTGCGAGGTCAGGCTACCAATCGGAAGGCCTACCGCCAAGTCCCCACGAAAGGCCCGAATGACTTGATCCAGCAGTTGCAGCAGTTTTCGATCTTTGAATCGCCGTTCCAGAAAAGCCATCAGCGAGGCATGCGGCACGCTGTCGAAGTATTTCCGCACGTCCAGTTTCAGGAACCAGCGGCTGCTGCCGGCAAAGTGCAAGGCCCGCAGAATGGCGGCCTCCCGACCCTTTCCGGTCCGGCAGGCAAAGGTATCGTCGATCAGCCAGCGATCGAGGATCGGCTCGCAGACATTCATGATCGCATGATGCAGCACGCGTTCATCGAAACAGGGAGCTGTGATCACGCGCTCCTTGGGATCCCTGATCAGAAACTGCTGAAATCGACCGATCGGGAAAGTTCCTTCCCGTATGGCCGTCGAGATTTCCGCGATGCGTTCGTCCAGATTGGCGCTGAACTGACTCACCACGGCTTGCCCACGTCTTCCCCGAGCTGCTTTATGAAAAGCAG
>Ga0335396_10006292_pt1 | contig 11847 bp, 11 predicted proteins | sample FRY02_FD_205743 | JGI IMG/M metagenome (GOLD analysis project Ga0335396, IMG submission 205743) | Freshwater microbial communities from Lake Fryxell liftoff mats and glacier meltwater in Antarctica - FRY-02 (spades assembly) (version 2) | ecosystem: Environmental > Aquatic > Freshwater > Ice >... | reverse complement strand
CTGACACGGTTTAGTTGTTTTTGCGGCGGGCTTAAGACCTGAGACTTGGCGGCAAACAGCGGCCTTCGGTATTGACTTGGTGCCCTCGGCAGGAATCGAACCTGCGACCAAGAGATTAGAAGGCTCTTGCTCTATCCACTGAGCTACGAGGGCAGACTTGAAGTTTATCAGCTAGGCCTTTACTTCTTGGCAGCCAAGCACCTACTTGAGAATTCGAGCACTTCTGGGTGTCTAACTTTTGAGAACTTACCCAACTCCTTATTACCTATCAGAATCTCGCTGAGAGAAGTAGCCGGCGAGTAAGACCAAAGAGATTCCCACAACTTGCAAGGGTGTCGGAAGCTGCAGAAGCACCAAAGCCCCAATTATTAGTGCTACGGCTGGCTCAACTGACATGAGTGTCCCGAAGGCACTTCGGTGCATTCGCCGCAGTGCCATCATTTCCAAGGTGTATGGAATCAATGGAATAAGCAGTGCGAGTCCAGCTCCCATCAGAATCAACTCAAGACTCAGGCTGGGAAGGGCCTCATTGATCCCCACCACTCCCGCAGCGATTGCCGCAATTGGGATCGAAATTGCCAACCCCTTGACTCCCTTAAAGTTATCTCCCACCTTCTGAGTGAAGACAATAAAAGCCGCCCACGCGATTGCTGCAATCACTGCAAAACCAACGCCGGCAAGATTAACCTCCCCTTCCAGGGCTCGGTCATCAAAATCACTCCCACCAATGCAACGAGTGCCCAAATTGCGGACTTCCACGACTTACTGAAGTAAGCAGCCAGCGACAGTGGGCCGAGAAACTCGATTGCCACGGCGGTACCGAGTGGGATGCGTTCAATAGATTCCAAAAAAGCAATAGACATTATCGCTATGGAAAGGCCTAGTCCAACTAGATTGGGCCAATCAGATTTACTTATCCCCTTCAGGCTTTGCCTGCCTATTAGGTAAAAGATGAGTCCACCAAAAGACAGTCTCAACCAACTTGTTCCAGCCGCACCTATTTCACTGGACAGTGGCAGCGACAAAGCCGCGCCGACTTGAATGGAGACCATGGCCGACACTGCCATTACCCAGGCTGGCACGACTGGCTTTGTAGCACTCAATTCAAGGCACCTGCTACGAAGAATGGGAAATCGGAATAGTGTTCTATGTAGACCAGTCTTCTATCAGACAGCTGCTTTTGAGCAGAGAAACTTCCAAGGGGAAATACATGATTCCAGCTAAAGTCACCGAACTTTTCAATGATGCGCGAAAGATAGTAAACCGGTTTGAATTTGAAGATGGCGCCGAAACGGGCGTCCATGTTCATGAGTTTGACTATGTTGTAGTTCCGATCACCGGAGGTCACTTTAGAGTCGAGGTCGCATCTGGCGAAATCAAATCTATGGATCAACAAGCTGGAGTGTCCTACCAAGGAGTCGCTGGAACTCATCACAATGTCATTAACTCCTCAGGTCACGCTGCGGTTTTTGTTGAGATTGAACTAAAAACTTGAGGCTAATCGAATAGCTCGATTGGAAGGTGCACCAAGCTAACACCAGGTTCGGCGATTGCCTTAGCTACTAAGTCTGGAAGCTGATTTTTTTCGGTGACCCGATACCCTGAGCCACCAAATGACTCAATCAAGGCTTTCCAGTTCGGCTGAACCAGATCAACCCCAATGGGGGATATCCCAAGGGCAGCCTCATTATTTTTTATCTCTCCATAGCCACCGTTATCAACAACAATCACCGTGAGGTCGAGTCTTTGCTCAGCAGCGGTTGCAAACTCCTGAATTGAAAACATCAGTGCTCCATCTCCCAGCACACAAACGACTTTTCTTTCAGGATTAGCTATTTTTGCTCCTATTGCAGCAGAAAGTCCGTAGCCGAGCGTTGCATAGGTTGGGGTATACAGAAACTGATTTGGTCCAGATGCCTTGAAGACGCTTGCCATACCAAAATAGCTAATCTGAGAGGAGTCCCCAGTCACGACTGTGTCACTGGGAAGACAAGAACTGATGACTTCGGAAATTTCCACAAGATCCGGTGCAATCGTCCTAACTTCTTGTGCTATTTGATTACGAATCTCAGTCAGTGAAACCTCTGATTTGGGCTCGGCGGTCTTCAATTCATTAGTGAGCTGCTGCACTACAGCCCTAGCGTCGCCCAATAACTTCACATCCGGTACCCAATTAACTTCGAGTTGACCTTCTTCAATATCAATTCTTATGACTTTTCCCTTGGGTTCAAACTTGTTTCCCCAAAGCTCAGCTTCACCAATTTTGGTTCCAATTAGTAAAACAACATCTGCTTCATTCAAAAGTTCTATCGAGCTCGAGATTCTCATTTCACTTCCTAGCGAAAGATGATGTCTCTCACTCACAACACCCATGCCATTCAAGGAAGTAAGTATCGGAGCCTGTATTAGTTCCACAAGCTCAGTGATCTCGACCGATGCTCTAGTTGCTCCACCCCCGGCAACCACCGCTGGGGCCTTGGCCCGAGCTAGCAAGCTCGCTGCCAACTTGATTTGGCTCTCCGGTGCTTGCTGAGTTGCTCTTAGTTCAAGGGCTTCAAGTTCAGAGCTTGTGGCATCAGATTCGCCTTCCAAGACACCAAGGGGTACCTCGATGTGAATTGGACGAGGTCTCCCATATCTAAAAACCTCAAAGGCATCATGAATGGCCTGAACGGCTTCACTCGCCGATCTGACTCTTTTACTCCAAAGAGCAACCGAGTTACTAGCTCCAACAGTGCTCTTGGTTTCGTGCAGAATTCCAACATTTGCCCCCTCTTGATGGGTTGGAACTCCGGGAGAAAGCACAATCATCGGCCTTGATTCACAATAGGCATTGCCCATTGCAGAAAGCGCGTTTAGCAATCCAGGACCGGAGGTTGTAATCACAACTCCAACCCCTCCGCTAACTTGGGCAAAACCATCTGCCGAATAGCCAGCACCTTGTTCGTGACGCGTTGTCACGGCTTTGATCTCTAATTCAGGCAAGTGTCTGTAGAACTCTAGGTTATGAGTTCCGGGGATTCCAAATACCGTTGTGACCCCATAGTTTTTTAGAGTCTTGAGAATTGCCCAGCCGGCGTTATTTACGTGTGGGTTAATAGTTGGGTTTTTGAAAGGGTCTATTTCCCGATTGATACTCATTTTGATTTCGCCTCAAATTCTCTTATTCCGCCGATCCAAGTTTCAAGAACTTCAATGCTAGCTATCTGATTAATTTCAACAGCAAGCGGATCCGCGCCAAGCACAACAAAATCGGCACGCTTGCCTATTTCAATACTGCCAAGGTCTAATTCTCGACCCAGACTCACTGCGGCATTTATGGTGTGGGCTTCGAGGGCCTGCTGGACCGAGATGATTAAATCATCCGGTCCTAGCTTTTCTCCTCGACGCGTTAGTCGGTTGGCAGCAACCATGATTGCCTCGAGGGGCTTTGGCTCCGCTACCGGCGCATCGGAGCTGATGCTGATTGGAATTTCTGCCCGAGAGAATTCACCCAGTGGGTTAAATCTTTCTCCAGGTGTACCAATGGCCTGTTTGACACCTTCACCCCAGTTGTAATAGTGCTGGGTTTGATTAACCGGCCTGATGCCAAGACTTTTTAGCAAAGGCATTTGCTCCTTAGATGGTAGGCCGCAGTGCTCGATTCGATGTCTGGCATCCGGTCTTGGAAACTTCCGCTGTGCTTTACTTACGGCATCAATAACCATTCCAATCGCTGTTGGCGATTGGGCGTGGGTAGCAGTTTGCAAACCTGCTTTGTGGGCTTTTTCAACTAGAGCTTCGTAGTCCACCGGCTCATGATATAGCTGACCGGTTCGGCAGGGGTCTCCGAGGTACCCCTCTGGGAAGTATGCAGTCCAACCACCCAGTGTTCCATCGGCGTATAACTTGATTCCCGAAAAATTCAGTCTGGGGTTTCCAAATTGGCTATTGAATCCCATTTCCAACACTTGATCCAAAAGATGAGAGAGGAAATACATTCCAACCCTAAATTTCAGTTGTCCTTTGGCCGCAAGATCTTGGTAGCTTGAGAATTCTCTTCTGGAAACCTGGGCATCGCCAATTGAACTAACTCCTCCGGCAAGGAACTTCTGCTGAGCATGCTCGAGTTGTTTCACTAACTCTTCGGGCTCGTCGCCAAGATGGAAATTGGGTCCATGGTGTCCTATTTTTACCCCTGAAAGGCCAGTCAAGACATTGCAAGCAGCATCAGAGAGCTCTCCCGTTAGCTCCCCGTTTTCATCTCGGAAAAACTCTCCCCCTTTGGGGTTCTTCGTTTCTCTCGTTATGCCATTGGATTCCAAGGTGAAGCTATTTACAACCCCGCCGTGTCCCGAAGCGTTCATGAGGTAAACCTCGCGAGTGGTTGAAACCGTGTCTAATTCAAACCTGGTTGGATGTCGACTTTCTTGGAGATTTCGCTGTTCGTAGCCATAACCTCTGACCGGGGCACCGGCTGGCAAGGCCTCCATTGCAACCTTCAGTAATTCGATAATCTCAGGAATTGAATTTGCCTTGGCTGGGGAACAATCCACCCAACTCATCATCTGGCCATACATCAGTGGATGAGCATGGCAGTCGATAAATCCAGGAAGCACTGTTTTATCGCCCATGTCTTTTAGCTGAACGCTTGAGCCTGTCAAGGAAATTGCCTTTTGCTGGCAGTGCTCAACCGAGCCGGTTTCAAGAATGAAACCATCAACTACCAAGAAGGCTTCAATCACAGTGGATTGCTCCATGGTTCGGATAGTTTTTGAGGTCACTATAAAAGGTGAGTGTTGGTCTTGATCAAAAAAACGTGGACTCTTCAATTGATACCTTTCTTGGTTTCTACGATTGAAAAAAGTGGCGTCTCAGGCTTTCCCGTGCGAATCCAACTGACCACATTGGCAGCTTGCACCCTGGTGTACTCCTTTTCGGTGTAGCTAGAAAAGTATGCAACGTGGGGTGTGAGTATCACCTTTGGATTCGATAACAATGGGTGATTACTTTCTGCCGGCTCTTGATCGATGGTATCCAGTGCCGCCGCGACTAGTTTCCCAGAGGTCAATGCATCACTCAATGCTGCTGAGTCAACCAATCCCCCGCGACTTACGTTCAGAAAATAGCTACCGGATTTCATCTTCGAAAGGAATTTTTCGTTCACAATAGATTCGGTCTCGTTGCTAAGTGGAACGTGAATTGAAACAACATCAGAAGTTTTAAGAACTGAGTGTAAATCCAGCTGCTTTATCCCGAGCTGATCCATTTTTTGTTTGGCGTCGCTTCCGTTTCCAACAAATGGATCGTAGCCAACAATAGATCCAAACAGTGGTTGCGCAAACTCTGCAAACTTTAGTCCGATGCGCCCGAGGCCAACTAGTCCGAGAGTTAGATCCGATATCCTGGGCGGAGCCAAGGGGCCACGAGAATTCCAATTAGATACAGCACTGTTTTGGTAATAAGGAAGCTGTCGAAGCATCGAAAGGGTAAGCGCAAGTGCATGGGTTGCGACGTCGTCCGTGGCCGCACCTGGGATATTGGTGACCCAGATACCTCGAGACTTACAGGCTTCAATGTCTATGTTGTCAAAGCCCATGGCCATTAGTGAAACTATCTTTAGTTCTGGAAGCTGCTCGATCATGGAGGAAGTTAGTTCAGCATATCCAAGGAGAATGGCTTGGCAATTCTGAGCTGCACTAACTATGACAGCTGGGTCTTTTGAATTGACCTTAGTGACCGAAAAGCCAGCATCAGCAAGTAGTTTTTCTCCAGCGCTAGTATCTGTGTCATCTACATCAACGTATATTGCCCGGTGCATGGCTAATACCTCATCAGTGAATGTGGCTCAGGAACTTCTTGGTCCGCTCGTGCTGAGGGTTTGTAAAGAAGGACTCGGGATCAGCCTGCTCCACAATTACTCCATCATCAAATAGTGTGACCTGACCAGCTGCCTTTCTTGCAAATCTAACCTCGTGGGTCACCACAACCATAGTCATTCCGGTCTCTGCCAAGTTCTCCATGACATCAAGTACCTCGCCCACCAGTTCGGGATCCAAAGCACTGGTTGGCTCATCAAATAACATGATTTTAGGATTTAGAACTAGGGCTCTTGCGATTGCAACTCGTTGCTGCTGCCCTCCAGATAACTCGGAGGGAAACTGCTTCACTTTTTCTTCTAGGCCCACTCTTTTTAGGATTTCCTCGGCTCTTGCTTCGGCTTCCGACTTCGAGAGCTTCTGGACCGTCTCGAGTGCGAGCATCACGTTGTGAAGTGCATTTAGGTGAGGAAAAAGATTAAATTTTTGAAAGACCATCCCAATTTCTTGGCGCTGGATGGCAAGTTTTTTCTCAGGCAAGTGCTTTATCTTGCCACTATGGACTGAGGAGCCAATGCGATCATTTTCAAGATATATGTCACCAGAGTCTGGATACTCAAGCATTGCCATCAATCTAAGCAGTGTTGACTTTCCAGAACCCGAGGGGCCAAGAATAGCTTTTACTTCGCCCTTGTTAATCTCAAAGTCAACACCCTTCAGAACTTGGTTATCACCATAGGATTTAGAAAGATTTTTGACCCGCATGATTTCGCCGGTTGTGGTTTCGCTCATTAGATTAAGCTCCTATTCCCAGAAAGTTTCTTAAGAGCCGGTACTTTGCCAGCATCCTTGGATGTCCACAGGAATTTTCTCTCAATATATCCCTGCAGTAAAGTCACGGCGCTGACTATAACTAAGTAGTAAATGATTGCCACGGTATAGTACTCAACATATCGGAACGTAATGTTAACACCGACCTGCGCAGTGGTTAGAAGCTCTCTTAGCGAGATAACAGAAGCCAGGGAGGAGTACTTGATCAGCCCAATGAATTCGTTGCTAGTCGGAGGCAGGGCAATTCTCATTGCTTGAGGAATCGTTATCTTTGTCATCACCTTCAGCGGCGACATACCCAGTGCTCGACCGGCTAGTTTTTGACCCTCATCAACACTCATCAGGGCAGACCGAATAATTTCCGACATGAATGCCGACTCAACAAGAGCGAGGCCAATGACAGCGGCAATAAAAGGGGTGTACCAGTTTTCTCGAAGAATTGGAAAAACTTGCGGCATGGCATTCCACATAATTAGCAAAACTAACAGCGCCGGAATGGCCCTGAAAAACCAAACGTAGACGCTTGCCGGAGCCCGAACAATAGATTTTCCTGTGGTTCTAGCCAGGGCTACAAAGAATCCAATTATTGTTGCCAGGATTAGAGAGAAGATAGCTACCCCAACCGACAAGATTGCGCCGTTTAGGTACGCAACGCTAAATAGTTGAGTAAAAAATATCTCAGCATCGAATCCCATATGTCGCCCTATTCTCTAAGTAAATCTAGCGCCACTGATTAAAAATCAGTGGCGCTAGATTAATTTCTAGATATTACTTTATGTTGATATCGTTAACGTTCAGTCCATACTTCTCAGCCAGTGGCTTGATGGCTCCTGCGCTGTTTAGGGCGCTCAGAGCTGAAGCAACTGATGCGGAAAGTGGGTCACCCTTGCGAGTGTAAACACCAAACTGAGTGTCCGGAGGGAAAATCTCTCCAGCTGCAGCTGCAATTGCTCCATCGTTTGTTGTGACCATGTAGGCTGCCGCAACGTTGGTTTCAATAAGCGCATCAGCTTTTCCGTTTATTAGCGCAAGTACAGTCTCCGAAACCTTCGGGTACTCGGTTAGGTTTGGAATTTCCTTGCCATCGGCAAGACATTCCTCACCTAGAGCTACGATGATTGCGGAGTTGGCAGATGCCGCCTGAGAGGCAACAGTAACGCCACAAAGATCTAGCTGGGTGTTGAACTTTCCTGAATCTTCAGGGCGAGTTAGGATCGCAGGTCCAGCGTTTAGATAAGGGGAGCCATCGGCAACCTCTAGTCTTGCTTCGCTCATGTAGAGACCCGACAATAGAACATCACATTTCATTGTCTGAAGACCCGGCATTAAGCCATCGAAAGCGGTTACAACAAACTCAATTTCAACGCCCCACTCGCCAGCGATAGCACGAGCAAGATCTGCGTCAAATCCGATAATTTCTCCACCGGAGGCATCCTCGTAGTACTCCATTGGTGGATACTCAGGATCGATACAGAAAGATGCAACTCCCTCAGTCATTAGCCCTTCAGGTGCGGTGCTAGTTTCTGCGGCTTCTGTTTCGGTTGCAGCTGGCTCTTCGGTTGCAGCTGCGCAACCAGAAAGAACTAGAGCTGCGGCAGCAAGAATTGCGGCTGCGGATAGTTTGGTCTTTGAATTCACTAGTGGTACTCCATTTCATTTTGTTGTTGAGGGTAGCTCACATGAATGCTTTATTATGGCCACAAATTCCGAACCAGAAACGCATATTTACATAACTATATGGTCACGGCAACTGATTCGCCCAATCTTTCTCGCAGATTTTCACTAAAAGAACTAGTATTTATGAAATAAGAAACAATTTGAGTCCAAAGAACTCGGTTTGGTTCAAAGCTATAGAGAAATTCACTAAATGGATGATCTAACTCAGAGAATTGTCACCGAGCTCAGAAAAGATGGCCGAGCCACCTTTACAGATGTTGCAAAGTCTCTTGGAACAAACCGCGACACGGTAGCCGCAAGGGTTAATCCCCTGTTGTCTTCTGGAGCTCTGAAGATATTTGCGGGAATTCATCCCAAGGTGCTTGGGAAGCAAGTCAGCGCGCACCTTGCAATACGGATAGAAGGTCCACTTACAAAGCTGCTTGACTCATTGGCTTCGATAGATTCAATGGTGTTCGTGTCTGAAACTACCGGCAGTTTTCAAGTCGTCGCAGAGTTGCACACCGAGTCTTTAGCAAAGGCCCATGAGGCCGTGGCCGTTGTTCGAGCAACACCAAGGGTAATAGAAGTGAATGTGCACGTATACGAACGAATTATCAACAGCTTCTTTTTGGGCCCAGAGCCAAACCTCAGCGGCATAAACCTGGACAGGTTTGACATAGGAATAATGAAGTATCTTCAGGCCAATGGCCGTGCCCCGCTAGCAGAAATCTCCAAGGCGGTTGAGCTTTCGGTGAGTGGCTGCAGGAATCGCATAAATAGGCTTCGAAGTAGCGGGATCTTGAAGGTTGGGGCTCTAAAACAGCGAACTGACATGAGTAATGACTTTTTGTTTGGACTAGGAATCAATACCAAATCAGGTTCTAAGGAGGTTGAGCTGCTGCTTGCAGAATTTCTTGGACTTGAATTTCTGGCACGATCGATCGGAAGGTTTGACTACATTGCGACCATGAGTTTTGGGAGCCTAAGGGAGTTCAATGAGCTCATATCGCGACTGAGAGTTTTGGAGAATGTGACATATACTGAACAATGGCTTCATGTGAGAATTGCCTACGAGCAATACTAGAATTTAGCTGGCCTAGAAAACCACTGTTGTAGATCACAAAGTTCAAGAGAAAAAGGAATAAATTGCCTAAGCCCCAAGGACCAATCGATTCATCGCTCTCGCCTCGCTATACCGGGGCCGCTTCTTTTGCGAGGCTTCCAAGACTTGATCAGGTTTCAAGTGCCGACCTAATGGTAGTTGGAATTCCTTTTGACACTGGAGTATCTTTTCGTCCGGGAACACGTTTTGGACCAAACCATATTCGAGATTCATCCAGATTGCTTAGACCCTATAACCCTGCCTTAGATGTGCACCCATTCAACTTGATACAAGTTGCAGACGCAGGGGATTTGAATGTGAATCCATTTAACATTGGTGAGGCGATTGAAACAATAGAAAAAGAAGCGTCTGCTTTGACTTCTTCCAATAGAAGACTTGTAACAATCGGTGGCGATCACACAATTGCACTGCCGCTGCTAAGAGCAGCGGCCAAGGTCCACGGGCCAATTGCCCTGTTGCACTTTGATGCACACCTTGACACCTGGGACACATATTTTGGTGAGGAATACACTCACGGTACGCCTTTTAGAAGAGCGGTTGAAGAAGGAATTTTAGACACCGAAGCCATCTGCCATGTTGGAACCAGGGGTCCTCTTTATGGCAAGAAGGACCTGGACGACGATCACCGCTTTGGTTTTGGAATTGTCACATCAGCCGATGTTTACTACCAGGGAGTAAAAGAAATAATTGCGAAGCTCAAAGACCGAGTTGGCAATCGACCGCTTTACATTTCTGTAGACATTGATGTTTTAGATCCAGCTCATGCTCCAGGCACCGGAACCCCAGAGGCAGGCGGCATCACATCGAGGGAAATACTTGAACTTCTTCGGGGTCTAAATGGTTGCAACATTATCGGGGCCGACGTAGTAGAAGTTGCACCAGCCTACGATCACGCTCAAATAACAGGTATAGCAGCTTCTCATATCGCCTACGAATTGGTGTCTTTGATGGCGCTCTCAAGCTGGGGTGCTGAAGTCGGAAAGAAATATCTTTCGGACTAGCTGTTCTTCCCTCTTGCCAGCACCTTTAGTTTCTTTAGTGATCCGTCAGCTTTTTTTAGATACAAGTAGTCAACTAAGTTGACGGCGTTGCAAACGTGGTTTGGGATAACAGTCACCGTAGATCCGATCTTGGGTGGTTTTTGCCCCTTCGGAAAAATAACTGTTGCGTGATGCTCGCTCAAAGCGGTGATTCTTGCAGCTGGATACTTGGGCAAACGGCCATATCCAGTTGCCCAACTGGCCCGATCCGCACCCAAGATCTTTCCTCCGGAATCAACCACAATTTTCTGACCAGTTCCGCTTACTACCGTTGCAAAAGCGACTAGGGCAACATCCTGGAAGCCACAGCTTCCAAGCTCAACTTGTTGAGAATCATTAAAGATGTACACCCCTGGCCTAATCTCCGTAATCAACTTGGAAACAGAAGCTGTGGCCGAGGGAGTCGAAACCTTCTTTCTCGAAGATAGATTGTTTGCACCTTTGATGGAACAAGGGTTCTTCTCTAAATATCCATAGTCCACAGCACGCTTGAAAATGGAACTCAACAGTTTGTAAACCTTTGAGGCAGTTGAGAGTTTCCCCGAGGAAGTTATTGATGCGAACAAATGGTCAACCATCTGCTTGCTTATTTTGTCCACGGGCTTGCCCATCAAAGGCTTACAGTGACCCTCCAGTTGGCGCAAGTAAACACTCTTAGTTGACTTGCGGAGATTCTCACCCGCCCGAGTGGTCTGCATATTGATGTGAGTTAACGCAAACGCCATAAACTCGGGGCATTCTGGTCTTTCGATGGCAGAGTTTGGGTCAACCCATTTACCTTCGGATATTTGGCCTCTCACGCCAGCGAGGAAGATGCTGGCATCCGTCTTTGTCCGGAAGGTATCCGGCGCGTTATGCCGAAAACCATCCGGCCCGATGTAAGACGCCTGAAAGCGCCCGTTGTGGGGAAGTTTGCGAATAGCACCCCATGGGTTACGTTTTGCCATTTAGTATTGCCTTTCCCGGGGCACAGTATTTCTGTGCAACCCGTATGCAATACAGGATTTATTCTCGGGGGAACGCGTTTACATTCGTTTCCATTCGTGTTGCCCAACAAATGAAATATCCCGTGGAAATGTAAGGTCAAGACCCCCAATGGCCCTTAAATAAAAGCGCCCTCGGCAGGAATCGAACCTGCGACCAAGAGATTAGAAGGCTCCTGCTCTATCCACTGAGCTACGAAGGCGGGGTTGGCTTTGAAGCCGTCAATAGTCTACAAGCCCTTGTCAAGAAAGGTTTTGGTCTGGGCGAGAATCAGTCCAAGAGCATGAGGAAATAAAGCCAGGACGGGAGCTACTTTCCAGAGTAATTTGCCAATTAGACTAATTGTGTAGATTCCAATGAGAGACGGCCAACCAATGACGCTTAGCACTACCCAAATTCCTGTTGTCCCGGC
>Ga0335396_10006279_pt1 | contig 11868 bp, 8 predicted proteins | sample FRY02_FD_205743 | JGI IMG/M metagenome (GOLD analysis project Ga0335396, IMG submission 205743) | Freshwater microbial communities from Lake Fryxell liftoff mats and glacier meltwater in Antarctica - FRY-02 (spades assembly) (version 2) | ecosystem: Environmental > Aquatic > Freshwater > Ice >... | reverse complement strand
GGTTAACTTGCAGCGCACCGAGGAATCAGAGATGACGATACAGGCAACGAGCAGGTCTGGCCGCAGTGCCTGCGTATTACCGCATCCACGATGAAGATCTTCGAGGTAACCCCTGAACGGATCCACCGGAACCGTGATTGATAGTGTATACGATCCATTTTCGGTCACAAGGATCGGCAGCAGGCTTTGGGTAGATGTAGCCCCTCGGAATTCGTCCTGCAAGAGTCTGCCAGCAACAAAAAGCCCAAGATTACCCGACGCCTCGGAATCGCCGCCCGAAAGGCCTCGTACTGTTGGAATGCCTCTCCGTGATACCTCTAAAATGAACTCTCTAATGGCCTCGATACTAAATTCGTTGCACTCGGGCAGTCTGCTCAAAACACCACGCATAGCGTCTCGATCAATTTCCTTTACCCGCGACAACAAATAATAGCCGTTGGTGTCCCCTGCCCGATGGGAATAAGAGGGTAAGTCGTAGTCCCACAGGAACGCACTCTTCATCCAGTCACCAAGGAAACAGGCGGGATCAACCGCCGATGACGATACGGCTACAAAGTCAGCCAACCTATCGTTCAGCATAGTCTCGATTGAGTGAACGCTTGGCGCGAATGTGTAACCAAGGCGCGTGTCACCGAGGTTCTCAAGTCGAACAATACCCGCCATTACCTTATCGGCGAGGCCATCCCCGGAAGGTGATCGGGCAACCCCCATTCTCGACTCGCACAAGAAAGCACCCGCTGCCGCTTGCAGCTGTCGTCTAATCCTGTGCCTAATTAGTGCCCCAATTCCAACTGGGGAGCCTACGTCAATTGGGATACTGCTTGGATTCGAGGTTTCTAGTTGGGCAATGATGCCCAAATCTGGCTTCACACCATCTGGCATTCTTTCGAACCAGCGAATTGCGTTGCCAGTATCTTCTGCTAAATTGGAGATTGCAGAGTCTTCGGGTCTAACGGATGCCTTCCGATCGTCGAAAATCTGGACGAGCCGAGGGCCAAGGAATGGGATGGAGTGGTCTTCTCGCTCTGCTAGCGCGAACTTGTCACCACACCACGCAAGCAAGCCCTCATTGCATGCGTTGTTCTGCCCGGCCGCACTGGATACCATAATATTAAGTATCGGCTTTGCTGAGAGCATATTGGTCACATCGTCCAACGCCCTCTGAACTTGGGACACGCTAAATCCGCTTGATAATCCGCCAAGTCTTAAACCGAACTCTTGGTCAAATGGGGCTTGCTCTACGCGAGAGACGAGTCGCTCCAGCCGCCCACCGTTCCACAAAATTGACCAGTAGTCCGAACTGCACTCCACCGCGAAGTAAACCTGACGACGAACAGTGCCATCCGTGGTGCGAATTGGCAGAAACAAGGCATCTAGGATGCTGTTCGGATCAAGAATGCTCGCTGCAGGACAAGGCGAGTTTCCATGGTATGCCAAGAACAAAGCTCGTTGCGCAATGCAATGCCAAGCAAAACGCAGGGGATGAAGAGGTGACACAAGCACGGCGTCCGGCTCTTGAACAAGCGTCTTGCCGTCGGCTTCCACATTAGTCACCACAATCAGATCCGACCAAGCTGCTGTGTCTGGTTCAGCTTCCAGCCAAGATAAATATGCTTGGAGATACTGCTCTACAAGCTCTCCAAACTGTGGATCGCGAGCCAACCACTCCCCTAGCGGCGCGGATTCGATGAGCCCACTGTCGTCACTCTTGCGAACACGTTCAGCAAGCTTCACTCGCGCATCGACGAATTCTTTGGGAGCTCGCATCTCCTCGACGGTCGGTCTTGGGTCGTGGAGGAACCGCCCTTGGGAAAAGACCATGCCACTCAATTCTTCCCATTTCGGAGATCCCCATCGCGACGAGTAGTCTGACGAAAGCACGAGGGGGAAATAGGATCTATCAACTTTACCACGTTCGAGTATCCAGGTTTCCAAGTCCGAACATCGCATTTGGCGATCAATCTGTATTTCCGTGGTAGCACGACTTCGCTCTTGTTGTCGGTTTAATCTGATCAGTCTCTCAAACTCGGTCTTACACCCTTCAGCGGAGGTTTCGTCGCTCGTCAAATGGAGCCGCAGGATTTCTTCTTTAAATTCCGCACCACGATTAATTTTTAGGTCGTAGTCACACTCTGCCGATGCGTCAACTTCAAACCCGTAAATGTGTTCGGAGACTTTTATAATCGGCGACTCCCGCGTGCTGTCATCTCTGCCACGCGCATCCTTTCCGATTGCCAATGGTTTCACAGTAACTCCTGGGCGAACATAAATATCGAAGTAGTGACGCCCTTGACCGGAGAGCGTCAGGTTGGCTTCAAAATTAATGTTGTCCCTCGAGGCACGTGCTTTCTTTGGCGGCGTGACCTTAGTTGCCGAACGGCAAAATATAAATATCCCCGGCTCCCAAGTTTGTAGCGATATAACCTTCACGCTGGATTTGCGCAGACCAACGGCCTGCGCTGCGTATCGCGCCGGAGATTTGTGCGACGGTATAGCAGCATCTAAAACTGTCTCATTCTCTGGCAATCGCAAGTCCCATTTGAATTGGTTCTTAGCACCACTTACTTCACGAATAACTGTTGCGTTTACGGGGCCGACCTCATCCTCGGGTAGTGAGACCTTCAGCTTAATCTCATCTAGCACAAGCGCATTGACGCCCTTGCACTTAGGGATTATCGAGTTGGTGCACTCGATTATGAGTGCACCAACTGGTTGCCGCTCTTCATCAAGAAGTTCGGTCCATCGTTCCACGGTCAAACGAGCCCACCACTGGGGGGGGTCGGCCATCAATTTTTCTTGGGCTGGCCCGTAGTAGAACGGGGTGGCTCGAGCAAATGCTGTAGGAATATCGCAGGTATTTTGGATGTGTTTCAGGCACTCGCCTAAAGCAGTCACATCAAGCTCTTCAGCCTGGAGCTGAAGTTGCATAATACTCGGCCTGAATCCGTCATCCACCAACGCATTGGCGAGTTGCTCCAGCACCTTTACCTGCTCGTCAGCACGAACAGACCCATCATCTAAAGGCGGATACCCACAAGCAAGGCTAAGGAGTGAGCCGAATGGTAATTCGGCATCTGCGATCGACAAGATTCGCGAGAGCACGTCCCATGCGTTGCGGCGTGAAGCATCATGCGGATCAGCCGCGTCCGCGGCTTTGATAGCATATTCGATCAAATGCTTCGCTTGCTCTCGCTGCCCCTCGCTGGACCAAGTAGCTCGAGAAAGTCCGATGTCGACAAGGTACTGAATAAAATCGTCTCCCCACCATTCTGCAATTAGGGCTGTCCCGGAGTTGTTGTGCGCGACTAAACCACACTCATTACAGGCGGACGATATTGAATCACTAAAATGTTGACCAGGTGGAACGAGAGCCACGAATCTGGGGCACGATGGTGAGTTGCGCAGGACAATAAGATGACTCTCGTTGCACAAACCATTATCACCAACCGCCGGGTTATTTGTGCCTTCTGGCAACTTGTCAACCTGCAAAACGGGGAATTTTATACGCTCGCCAGACGACAGATATGCCTCGACACCGCCTTGGTTGTTAACGATTTCATTAAATACAGATTCCAAGTAATCCCCAGGAGGTCCGTGAAATATCGTTCGTAGTTCCGACGTGGAACCCTCCATGCTCCTAGCTGACAACTCAACTTGTTTTTTTAAATACTTGACTACTTCAATTATAAGTCTGCTCATGGATCTCCCTCTATAGGCTTACCGTTGATGCTGCCTCGAAGGGGGGCACCAATAACATGCCACTTTCAGCATCTGGACTGTCAAGCACCAGCCCAAGCATGCGTAGCTTACGGCCAAGGTCACTATTGGTGATGTCGGCGCGATCTATGGCGATTCCATACTTCTCGAGATGCTGACACAGACGCTGAACCGATCGCGGTCCCGCCGCCTCGCGTAAACAACAGTGGACAAGAGCAAGCACCGCTACGGGCCCAAACGAGACCACCCAAGGCGCGGAGGCGTGTTTAGCTCGCTTCTGCAAGATGTAACCCTGATCGTACCCACGAAGACTCTCGTTAGTGGTTTGTCTCTGTCCGAGAGCGTATCGCGCGAATTCCACCAAGTGTGCACCAATTCCGTTCTTGCAAGCGATGGTTTGGGCCTGATTATCTTGAAGCAATGAGAGTTGGCTCAGAAAATCTACTTTCTGTAGCTGAGATCGTTGAGCTAAAACCGCAGACATAAATTTATGCAGATCGCTACACGATGAAAGAGATTGGATTGGACTGCCTAATGCCTCCAAACGCCAGAGCAGCAGGTTGATCCCGAGACGGGATATCAGAAAACGTGAAGCATAATCGCGAACTATTGGGAGTGCTGGTTTTCCGTAGGCCAGATAAGGACCCGTGCGAGAGACGATCTGCTCCTTAAGCTGTTTCGCAGTACAGGGCTCGGCACCTTCCAGTATTTTTTTAACTTGTTTCCATAGCTTGTCGTTGACATCGCAGAGCCACAACACATGAGTGACAGATCCAAGCCGTACTACGGCCTCAAGAAGACTTACCCATTGGCGACGCGTCATGCAGCTCTTTGCAGTTATAATCGCCTCGATATCTGTAACGAACTGACGCGACGGGAAGTGCAGCCCAGGCTTCTCGTGGTCAGGAAGGTTGGGGTTCTGCTTCAATGCTCCCCGCTTCCAGCATGGGCCGCCAACTGTCTTGCGACTTTCGAACTCCTCTTGTAGCCACCGCGCCCAGATGTCGTCGCCTTCGCCAACTGACATGGCATCAAACATCCGATTCCACAAATCGTTGGCCTCGGCGGTTGAGTTCGATCCTAACTGCACCATGCGCTGGATTAGACTGCCAGGATTCCAAGCATTACCTTTTTGTCTTGAGGTGCCAGAATACAACGCGATGTCAGGCACTATGGGCGAGAGTTGTAAAAACCGCAATGCATTCTGGTTCGGATGCTTTGGACTTTCAAGCACGCCATGTAAAACTACGCGCCAGGTATCGGCCCCGATATTGGCTTGTACTTTGCCAGGCGACCTATTCTGCTGACTCACTCGATCAAACTCACGACCGGCTTTTGGCACTTCGGACTGGGGATACTCCGTAAATCCCAGTGAACGATACAGGGATGCAACCAATACTTCTGCCGTAGCAAATTCCGGAGCGGGACGAATATTGAAGGCGGACTCGTCATACGCCCTATGTTCTGCCCTCCACGGGTCGTCTATAAATCTTTCTAAACTCATCGCTCTTCTCCCTTCCGCACAATGAATTTCTTTAGTTCACGAACAATGACCTCATTGCTAAGCCCTATTCGGATTTCAGCACCATCCAATAGGTTCTCGTCTCGAACGATTTGTCCCGATAGTCGTGCACGAGTAGTGTCCAGCAAAGCAACAACCGAGCGCGGCAAAGACGCAGGCAACATTCCAACACTAAGCTCCTGTACTGATTTAAATAGCTCATATGTCATTGGGATCGATTGCACAGAAGGATCGGTACCAACCGTCAGGTATCTCAGCGACGCTGTAGGCCGCTCTCCCGCTGCTGATTCTCGAGGTCTCACTTTCTGACGGTCTGTCGTAAGCAGGGCTCGTCGTTGCTCTGGAGGCAAAGGCTCTCCAAAAGTCGTGTTGAGCGTCACGACGAATCGGTCTTTCTCGTTTAGTAAGTCTCCTACGAGTTTCACTGACTTATGAAGCACTTCCTTGTCTCCGTCGATGATTGCTTGAAATCTCTTCAAAGTTACAACATCCCGAACAACTCCAGATCTCACTCCGAGCGTGCGACGAACCAACCGACAAGCAAACTCACGAACAAAGGATTGGAGGCGCGACGCGACGGCCGGACACCGACGCCGAACCTCGCCCTCACCAAGCTCATCGTCTGCTTCCGCGAGCCGCTGGAGCAGGTCCACTTCCAACGGGCTTAGGCAACGATACTTTTTAAGGAACTGCAATCCCTCTCGCGTCGATTGGCTAAAGCGAGCGTCGATTTCGCGAAGCCTGACAGAGGTTCGGGAGCTGACTTCTACTTCCTGATCTGGATCTGCTAACGCGGGATCCAAAAATTCATTGAGGTTCACTAATTGAGGCTCTAAAGTGGCCGGAACTGTAAGGCCACGTCCTGCGCTTATGAAATAATGTAACCCCATCAGAATGTCATTCCCTTCCAATTTCAATGCTTTGATATCGGCGCGAAAATTACGACCAGAAAGGCGCGGCCAACGACCAAATAATGCATGTTGAAACTGTGATGCCACCAGCAGGAATGGTGCCCGAAGCCGAAGCGCCTTTGACTTACTGCTAAAATCGGTTTGGACATTAACAAGATTTGCCGCCCATTCACATGGACTAATCGTCTCGTTGTTTCCCGAGTTCGAGACACCCGCCAAAAGGAATGAAACGAGGGAGAAAAGGTCTCGAAAGCTCCACCGCTTTCCCGTTGCTAATTCATTCCACCGCAAGATTTGGAGTAAGGAGGCTTGATGGGGGTTGCTATCGAGCAGCGCACGGCTGAGACAGAATGGACATCGATCTCCAGCGGGGCACCTATCGGCCTCGGGCCAGAAGTCAGCTTGTGTGGCGGAATCGAGTAACTGACGGGCCGGAGACATTTCCTCAGAAGAATTAGGTAGGAGCAACGACTCGACATCCATGGGCCACACTGCAACCGTAGAATGCCGCTCTAGAGGCCAACAACAGGGAGCCGTAGGACTTAGTCCAACGGCCCGCACGATGTCCGACAGAAGCCCTTGCACATCCGTAAACCCATAGTCCATCGCTGCAATAAGTGCATCGTCCAAAACTCCGCGGTTCACGCATGCGAGATACACACCAAGATTAGAATCGGCCGAATATTTAGATAAGTCAGAGATGAGAAGGAACGCAGGCGAACTATCTGGAAACGCGGGGTCGGTAACGGACGCATCCTGAACAACGGTCAGTGTCCCAATAGTTGGTTTCTTGAGGAGCTCCGAAACGTTAACTTGTGCAAGTCGCGGCACTGACTTTCCCGAGTCTGGAGCAAATTGAGACCCGAAGGCTTTCGCAATCAGATTTTCGCTGTTCGATTTTCGGTCCAGCGCGTTAATAGTTGCTTCCACAGCTTCGGTCTTGCCATTTCCTGGCCCTCCGATAAGAAGAACGATGCGAGGAGTCCCGTTTGCTCCCTCGAGTAGCGAATCTATCCACCTCTCTAGCCGTGCTAGCAAGCTCGTCCTGATAACAGTGCCAGAAGGTCGACCGCTATCCTTGTCAAATAGCCTCCTCACACCACCCGAACGATGTCCTGTCCACTCACGAAGTTCTACAGGAAACTTTGGTCTTATACCCAATTCAGGTCCATCTTTAGCGCGAGAAAATTTGGCCAATCGGGACCTCATTCCTCTGACTTGATTCAGCGAACTCCTTGGGCGTCAGCATGCCCAAGGCGCTGTGTGGACGAACACGATTGTAGCCCATTCTCCAATTTGTCAAGATTTTCTTCCAGTCTTCAAGCGATTCTACCCCTTTACTCCCCCACCTCATTTCTCCATCCACATCCAGAGTTTCAGACGACCATTTTAAGCCGAGGCAACAAAGACCGCACGCGATGTCGTTGCGTGTGACCTGCTCACCACCAGGATTCCTGAGTGTAAACGCAGTGAAGGACACCTCGTTTGCGGCCGTAAGAAAGATGTCGGGGCTCACCTTGGAGTCTGTCGATGGTGAATGAGTGCTGGGCGGAAAAATTGGGCATCAAGACATAAAGTTGTAAAATTCTTCTGCACTAAGTAGTTCTAACAGCTCTTTCTCGTTTCTCAGCTGTCTGGGTGACGGAGTCAACTTGACGAACAGACATGTCTGCAAATTCTTCTGGCACACCCCTTGACTCCCCTCACCTCACGCACTATCCTTCGCTCTGCATCCAGAGTCTCGGGTCGCCTTATCAAGCCCGAGCAGCAACCGATCACTGCGATTCCGTCGCGCGTGCCACGGTGCTGAGGCTAGCCCTGAAAGGGGTGATGCGGCGTAGGGGTCGACGGCACTTCAGCCCGAAACCACCTTGTGCAAACTGTTCCCGCGTTGGGAATGGACCCTTTTCATTGTTGGCATCTCTCGGTGCTGTGGAGATCACAGTATGCCGAGTATTCCCTTAAGTCTCACCCGCCCGCAACCGAAGTCCGTCGGTTGACAGGGCACCTGAATACAGAACCACCGCTTATGGGAAACTAACCAAGGCCAAAGGGCCAGAAGGAGTTTCTTATGAAGCGTTTGATGACACGGAAGCGCCACCGACCTGAAGAGGTCGTGGCAAAATTACGCGAGGCTGACGAAGCTATCGCGCAAGGAAAGTCGCTCGACGATGTTGTGAAGGCACTCGGTGTCTCACTGACGAGTTTCTATCGTTGGCGCGCTGAGTACGGATCCACCGATCGTGACGCGGTAAAGCGGATGAAGGAACTTGAAAGAGAAAACACGCGCCTCAAGCGACTGGTGGCTGATCAAGCCCTCGATATCCAGATCCTGAAGGAGGTGGCCAAGGGGGAATTCTAGGCCCGGCGCTTCGGCGTCGGGCCATCCAACATATCAACGGCCTCTTCGACATCTCGCAGCGACGCGCATGTCGATTGCTTGGTCAACATCGCAGCGTGCAACGAAGAGCGTTGCGCGAGAACTCATATCGCGCTCGCCTGGCAAGGCGATTGCGTGCGTTGTCTCGCAAACATCCGCGTCGCGGTTGGCGGCACATGCAAGACTTGTTGAGCCGAGAAGGCTGGCGTGTGAATCACAAACCGCTTCGACATGTCTGGCGTGAAGAAGGATTAAAAGTGCCACAAATCCGCAGGAAAAGAAGCAGAATTGGATCATCCAGTGGCGGCATCATGCGCAAGCGAGCGACAATGAAGAACGAAGTCTGGGCCATGGATTTTATTCACGACCGGACCCAAGACGGCCGCTCGTTGAAGATGTTGGTGGTGATTGATGAATTTACGCGCGAGTCTTTGGCGCTTGAAGTATCGCGGCACATGACGTGTCGCGATGTGATCGCAGTGCTTGATGAACTGACTGCGATACGCGGCGCGCCAAAAAACATTCGCAGCGACAACGGTCCAGAGTTCATTGCGCAGGCGCTGCAACGATGGTGCAAGGAAAGCGGCACGAACGCGCTGTACATCAAGCCAGGCGCACCGTGGCAGAATGGAATCGTTGAGAGCTTCAACGGAAGACTGCGTGACGAGCTGCTGTCGAGCGAGATTTTCCAATCGCTCGCTGAAGCAAAGTATCTCTGCAATCGCTGGCGATTGGATTACAACCATCGGCGGCCGCAGCGTGCGCTGGGCAATCAAACGCCGGCGGAATTTGCGAGCGGGTGTGGTGAAGCGGTGTTATCGCGAGTTGAACAAGCGCAAATCAAGGAGAAGGCTTGACATGTGGACGGATGAAACTAGAATCCAAAAATCCCATAAGGGGTGGTCCTTGTGTGGGGTCCCGGTCACTACGGTCTAGCAAGGCTTTGGCATGAGCTTTCACTGGATCGTACTCTCCGTTCGTGCTGTTTTCCCTCACCTCATAACTCATGGTATTGGGACTTCTGCCAAGAGCCTTGGCTATTTCACGAAACGAAAATTTTCGTCCCAACAGAATACGAATCTCGCTTCTCTCTGCTTTAGTTAATTTTTCTCTTTTATTCATACACCCATTTTAGAGTGTCCTAATAGATTACGGAATGAACCGCGGCAGGATCGCAATTTGGGAGCGGCGCATTTGATGGAATTATCAGTATGCAAACGCTTTCTTGGCTGCCAGGCTACGAAATGGCGATCGATTCAATAGTTTCCATGAGACCCAAATGGATGGCATTTACATCTTTGTTTTACAATGGCCTTATTGAGGCAAAGACTGTAATAAGTGAATTTAATTTAAATAATTATGAAGGGGATATAAAAAACTCCCTTTATTACAATACCTATTCTCTTCCTCTGATTCAGAAATATTTATTTGATCGTGGTTATAAGAACTTTCTCCATACCCCTTTCGAAATGCCCATTGATCTTCCTCGAAACGCTAATGGCCGGATGGGGACTTACACGGAACGTACTACTGACGGCAGGCGCTTATGACAGGGCACCTCAATACAGAACCACCGCTTATGGGAAACTAACCAAGGCCAAAGGGCCAGAAGGAGTTTCTTATGAAGCGTTTGATGACACGGAAGCGCCACCGACCTGAAGAGGTCGTGGCAAAATTACGCGAGGCGGACGAAGCCATCGCGCAAGGAAAGTCACTCGAAGATGTTGTGAAGGCACTCGGCGTCTCGTTGACGAGTTTCTATCGTTGGCGCGCTGAGTACGGATCCACCGATCGTGACGCGGTAAAGCGGATGAAGGAACTGGAACGAGAGAACGGACGGCTCAAGCGACTGGTGGCTGATCAAGCCCTCGATATCCAGATCCTGAAGGAGGTGGCCAAGGGGGAATTCTAAGCCCGACGCTTCGGCGTCGGGCCATCGATCGTGTGACAATGATCTTCACCGTGTCGCAGCGGCGGGCGTGTCGAGTGATCGGACAGCATCGCAGCGTGCAGAGGAGGCAGCTTTGCGCGAACACCTATCGAACACATCTGGCCTGGCGATTGCGGGCTCTTTCTCGCACACATCCGCGGCGCGGCTGGCGGCACATGCAGGACTTGTTGACTCGAGAAGGCTGGCGCGTGAATCACAAACCGCTGCGGCATGTGTGGCGTGAAGAAGGTCTGAAAGTGCCGCAAATCCGCAGGAAGAGACGCAGAATTGGATCGGTGGAGTTCGGCATCACGCGCAAGCGAGCGACCAGGAAGAACGAAGTCTGGGGCATGGACTTCATCCACGACCGGACGGCTGACGGACGGCCGCTGAAGATGCTGGTGGTGCTGGACGAGTACACACGCGAGAGTCTGGCGCTGGAGGTGGCCAGGCATTTGAAGTCTCGCGATGTGATCGCAGTGCTTGATGAGCTGACTGCGATCCGGGGAGCGCCTGAAAATATCCGCAGCGACAACGGTCCGGAGTTCGTGGCGCATGCGTTGCGGGACTGGTGCCGGGAAGGCGCAACCAACGCGCTCTACATCGAGCCCGGCGCGCCGTGGCAGAACGGCATCGTGGAGAGTTTCAACTCGAGATTGCGCGATGAACTGTTGTCCAGCGAGATCTTCGAGTCGCTGGCGGAGGCGCAGTACCTGTGCAGTCGGTGGCGGTTGGAATACAACCACCGAAGACCGCAACGAGCTCTTGGCAACCAAACCCCGGCGGAATATTCGGCCAAGTGCGCTGAAGAGTCGGCGCCGCTGCGGCTCGCTCCGCTCGCCTCCGCGGCCCCGACTTGACGATTACGCAGATGAATCTACGATGCACAAAATCTCATAAGACGTGGACCTTCGTTGGGGTCCCGGTCACCAGCCCACAAGAGTTCCGTCCTTTTTGAGCGCGTAGGTGTGGTAACCGCCACAAGCGACTTGAGCAACACCCGTTAGATTTGAGGGCGTGTTGTTGTTGCCTCCCCAGCCCACAAGAGTTCCGTCACTCTTGAGCGCGTAGGTGTGGAAACCGCCGCAAGCGACTTGAGTGACACCCGTTAGATTTGAGGGCGTGTTGTTGTTGCGTCCCCAGCCCACAAGAGTTCCGTCACTCTTGAGCGCGTAGGTGAGGTAATTGCCGCAAGCGACTTGAGTAACACCCGTTAGATTTGCGGGCGTGTTGGTTTGACCTTCGTAGCGGTGTCCCCAGCCCACAAGAGTTCCGTCACTCTTGAGCGCGTAGGTGTGGAAACCGCCGCAAGCGACTTGAGTAACACCCGTTAGATTTGCGGGCGTGTTGGTTTGACCGTAGTTGTTGTCTCCCCAGCCCACAAGAGTTCCGCCACTCTTGAGCGCGT
>Ga0335396_10006264_pt1 | contig 11891 bp, 6 predicted proteins | sample FRY02_FD_205743 | JGI IMG/M metagenome (GOLD analysis project Ga0335396, IMG submission 205743) | Freshwater microbial communities from Lake Fryxell liftoff mats and glacier meltwater in Antarctica - FRY-02 (spades assembly) (version 2) | ecosystem: Environmental > Aquatic > Freshwater > Ice >... | reverse complement strand
TACAATACCAACGTACAGCCCAAATTATAATTTCATATTTAAAATGACGACCCTTGAATAGATTCATAAAAATTCATACATTTCTTTTTAGAATACAGTGAAATAAGAAAGTTTGCAACAGGGCCATTAGTAGCACTAATTATATAGAACACTAAGAGTGGTTTTTATGTTTTAGTCTCGCGACTGTAAAAGAGACTTGCGAGTGAACCTAACGGTTCACTCGCGACAACGATGGTGAGACTGTGCTACTGGCAAGATAAGCATTCTTCGTAAGGTGGTGCGTCTTGATCTAGTAATTGCTGTTTCTCTATATCTTTAAATTCTACTTTTGCAACTTCATGAGAGACTTTATCTGCTCGTTGTATTGAAGTTGATCTACAGTAATAAAGGCTTTTTACCCCCTTTTTCCAAGCTCTCAAATGTAGATCATGAAGGTATTTTTTACTAATATCACCTTTCAAAAATATATTTAGTGATTGCGCTTGAGAAATGTAAGGCGTCCTATCAGCAGCTAGATCAATGAGCCAATTCTGGTTTATTTCATGCGCGGTTTTAAATACATCTTTTTCATGATCTGATAAGAATGTTAAATGTTGTACTGAGCCTTCATGAGTTGCAATTGATGACCAAACCTGATCATTATTAAACCCTTTAATTTGTAAAAGTTTTTCTAAATATTTATTACGAACATTAAAAGAACCAGAGAGAGTTTTCTGCACAAAACTATTAGCGGCATGAGGTTCAATTCCAGGGGATGCATTGCCTGTAATAATTGAGATTGAGGCTGTGGGTGCTATTGCAGTTTTGTTACTAAAGCGCTCAAGGATTCCAACCTCAGCTGCGTCTGGGCAAGCTCCACGCTCGCTTGCTAGCATTAACGATGATCTATCAACTTCTTTAGAAATATGCTGAAAAATCTTTTCATTCCATACTTTTGACATTACCGATTCGATTGGGATATTATGTAATTGTAAAAATGAATGAAAACCCATGACACCGAGTCCAACACTTCTCTCTCTTCCAGCAGAATATCGAGCTTTAGACATAGAATCTGGAGCTTTCGCTATAAAATCATCGATCACATTATCCAAGAAACGCATAATAGCTGGTATAAAATCAGGATCCTTTTGCCATTGATCAAAATATTCTAGATTTACTGAAGATAAGCAACAAACCGCAGTTCTCTCAGCGCCCAAATGATCAAGACCTGTTGGGAGTGTAATTTCACTACATAGATTGGAACTTTTTACCTTTAATCCCAGTTTTTTGTGATGTTCAGGTATATATTTATTTACTGTATCGATAAATAGAATATAAGGTTCTCCAGTTTCTATTCTTGTAATCAGTAACCTAACCCATAAATCTCTAGCTTTAACTTTAGATACAACTCTACCAGTTGATGGGCTAATTAACGGAAAATCTTCATTGTTTTCTACTGCTTGCATGAAAGCATCAGTTACTACAATTCCATGATGAATATTCAAAGCTCTCCTATTACTATCCCCCCCTGTTGGGCGTCTTACATCGATAAATTCTTCGATTTCTGGATGATTGATTGGTAAATATATTGCTGCACTACCGCGTCTGATCGATCCTTGAGAAATTGCGAGGGTCATAGAGTCCATTACCTTAATAAATGGCATGATACCCGATGAATGACCTTTTCCTCTAATTGTTTCGTTAATTGATCTTACATTTCCCCAATAGCTTCCAATACCACCACCTCTAGATGCTAACCAAACATTCTCAGTCCAAAGATCAACTATGCCCTCTAAACTATCATTAGATTCATTTAAAAAGCAAGAAATCGGCATACCTCTGTCAGTTCCACCGTTACTTAGGATTGGAGTGGCGGGCATAAACCACATATTACTTATATAATTATATAATTGCTGAGCATGGGCCTCATTATCTGCATAGTGACTGCTAACCCTAGCGAATAAATCTTGGAAATCTTCTCCATCTAGCAAATATCGATCATTAAGTACAGCTTTTCCAAAAACTGTAAGTAAATCATTGCGACTTTTGTCTATGTTAATATGAAATTTATTGGTTCTTATAGCAGTCATTTTTTATTTACCTATTATTGGTTGAGTATTGTCATTGCCGAGTGAAAGTCAGTCATCACGCGGAGTGCGTAAGCCGCGGCGGTGTTGATCTCAAGGTAGGTTACACACGAGATCCCACGTCTGCCTACGCCGCCCGGCCTACAGCCCAGGGGGTCGGTAGGGACGGTTTACTGCCTAGTCCTCTTAAAGTGCATGATAACTGGTAAATATAATGATAATAAAGTAAGTAGAATTATCATTATAGATGATATATTTTTACCATTTATAAGAGCTTCGATGCAATAAGCGCAAATTAAGGATATTGCAGTAAAATGATGAGTTTTCATCATTTCCAAGTTACCCTCTATATGTTTATCATGTAAAGTTTTACTTAGAAGCCTAATTGATTTATATGCCATATATATAGATGACAAAGATATTAAAATTATTTTAGGAGCGATACCGATAAGTACGCTTACTAGAACACTAGCATAAGCCAAGATTGTAGCGATAATAATAAGATTTAACCCTAATTTTTTACCAAAAATTACCACTAAAGTTCTTTTGGAAGATTTCCCATCACCTATATAGTCTGGCAATTCATTGGCTAAAATTTGTGCAAAAACTAAAAGCCCTAAAGGCAAACTAAGTATTGCAATCTCCATTGAGATACTTTGTGTTGCCACATAATATGATCCTATTGTAATAAGAGGACCTAAATTAATTAAGATCGCAATTTCACCAAATCCACGATATGCGAATTTTATTGGAGGAGCGGTATAAAAATATGAGGAAAAAACCCCAATCATACCGAAAAGTAAAATGATCCAGCCGAGTCTTATTGTAAGATATAATCCAATCATTATAGTGATGCAATAAAAGACGAAGAAAGCAATTTTCATAGTAGATGTTGACATTTCCTTTGAAACTAAAACGCCACTACCACCTGAATATTGATTTTTCCTGTCAAGATCTAAAACATCAGTTCCATGTAAAAAATCGTAATAATCATCAGTCATATTCAATGCTAAATGATTGCAAATAATAGCAATCATAGCAAGGAAAAAATATAATATATCAAAACCGGTTTGAGTTTGTAATGCGATTGCAAATCCCAAGAGCGCAGGCAAAGTGCTGCAAGGAGTAAAGCAAAACCTTAATGCTCTTGACCAGAGACTAAGCTGAAATTCTGTGTTTATATTGCCTCCTTGCTAAACTTAAATTAGCTAATTCTTTCTTTAATTCTAGCTGCTTTACCCCTTCTTTCTCTTAGGTAGTAAAGCTTTGCGCGGCGCACAACACCTCTTTTTACAACTACAATAGAATCCACTATTGGTGAATATGTCATGAATCTTCTTTCAACGCCTTCGCCATGACTGATTTTACGCACTAAGAATGATGAAGTCAAGCCCCTACTTCTTTTGGCGATGACCACTCCTTCATAGGATTGAAGCCTTTCTGTTGCTCCGTCGATTACCTTAACGCCGACTTTAACTGTGTCTCCAGCTCTAAATTCTGGAATTTTTTTATTCTCAGTGAGTTTGGCAATTTGTTCAGCTTCATATTGATTAATTATATTCATTTTAACTCCTTAAAATATATTTTATTATTGCCCATCATTCAGGGCGGAGCCGTCATTGCTGACTTGGCGTAGCCAAGTGTGAATCTCCTGTAAACCCCAAGGCCCACAAATTCACTTCAGCAAATCTGGCCTACGTGCTTTGGTAATCAGCAGCGACTGCTCCCTTTGCCAATCTTTAATCGTTTTATGATTGCCAGAGATCAAAACCTCTGGAACCTTTCGCCCTCGCCATTCTGAGGGGCGTGTATACAAAGGGCCTTCAAGCAATCCAGAAAACTCTCCATTTGGTTCAAAAGATTCAGTCAGCAAACTATCCTGATTTGCAAGGACCCCTTGCAGCAATCTAATGCTAGAATCGAGAATAGCCAAAGCTGCGATCTCTCCACCAGAGAGGATATAATCACCGACACTAATTTCCAAGACATTATACTCATCAATTATGCGTTCGTCAATCCCTTCAAAGCGCCCACAGATAATTATTATTTCACTATCTTTTATGATATCACGGGCCACCACTTGATTAAGCCTTTTTCCTCGAGGGGATGGGTAGTATATTTTACTATTAGGTTTTTTCTGCAAGGCATATTCAACTGCAGGCCCAAGCACATCCGCCCGCATTATCAGACCATTACCGCCGCCATATGGCTCATCATCGACATTTTTATGCTTGGCCAAACCAAAATCACGCAAATTCACCAGATCAAGTGACCATATGTTATTTTTCAATGCCTGCCCGGCAAGCGAATATTGCAAAGGTCCAGGAAACATTTCTGGGAATAGCGTTAATATTGTTACATGCATTTTAATCTCGTCATTGCCGAGCCTGCCACAGCAGGCGTGGAATCTCCAGTAACGATGGCAACCTCATGAGACCCCATCACTCATTTTTTCTTGTAATCCTAATAACACTACATATATAAGTACAAATTGTAAATTATAAAAAATCATAAGATGAAGCATACTACAGTATATAATGACTAATAGAAAAATTGGCGTTCTATATGTTGGGGTGACCTCTAGTCTTATTAAACGTGCTTATGATACTAATTCAATTACAAAGGAGTAGTATAAACGAGCCAAAGGCCTTACCAGGAAATATAACTGTAATATTCTTGTATTTTTCGTCATTGCGAGTCACCGTAAAGGTGGCGAAGTAATCCAGAAAAAATGTATTCGTGCACTGGATTGCCGCGGCAGGTTTCGGGCAACCCGCCTGTAGCAAAAAAGTCACAATTTAAACAAAAGTTGCTTTTGGGTAAAATTAGGGCTGGTTATTTTGTGATAGTCTGTTATATTACCGCATAAGTGATATTGTGTTTGTGTCGCTTATAGTGTCATTCAGAGCCTGCCGCAAGGCAAGCATGGAATCCTTCGGGTAGCGCGATGGCAACCTCATGAGACTCCACGCGGCTTCGCCGCTCTGAGTGACGTTGGTTGTTAAACGTCGTCGTCATTGCGAGTCGCCGTAGAGGTGGCGAAGCAATCCAGGAAATGTATTCGTGCACTGGATTGCCGCGGACTCTAGCGAGTACTCATAGGTAACGCGAGGTGATCGCGGTGGCATGCTATAAAAGGCACAAACATAATGAATACGCTCGAACGAATTAGAAATTAATCAAAAATAGGTAAAAATCTATGACTAATAAGAAAAAATATCTAAAAAATATATTGACAACAGTCTCACTAGCCTCAGTAATCATCGGGTCAGCTGGCACTGCTGCTGCTGCTTCTAGGAATACTGTTGCTGATCCTGCAACCATTGGCGGTACAAATACAAACTTAGCTGCAGCTTTTGCTAATGGAGATAATGTAGTTTTAACTGGGGCACACAATCTTATAACAGGTGCTAACATTATCTTTGGTGCTGGTGCTGGTGGTGCTTTTGGTATAGATGTTGGTGGTAATAATGCTCAAACTTTCACTATCAATCATGATGTTACTTTTGCTGGAGCCAATAATCTTACTGATATTGCTGTAATTATGAATGCCGGTGTTGCTGCATTTGGGCGGGATATAACTAAATCTGTTACTATCAATGGCGGTCAGTTAACTATTACGCGGGACGCTGTAATTGATGTTACTATCAATGGTGGAACCTTAGTTGGTGTCCGCGATGTAGGTAACGACTTGCTTGCAAATGGTGGTGTGGTTACTACTGTTCGCGATGTAGTCCGAAACGTTGCTCTAGCTAATGGTGCTCAAGTAACTCAAACACGAGCAGTTGGTGGGAATTTAAACGTAGGTGGTGCTGCCTTGTATCTAGGAGCAGTTGGTGCTGATATTGCTGGTACTGTGACCATCAATTCAACAAATGGTAATGTTAATACTTTGCATGATGCTGCTAATACAGTGACCCTTACTAAGGGTAATTTAACCATGCATGATGCTGCTGGTGCTCACAATGTTACTGTTACTGCTGGTAATTTAATAATTAATGATATTACAAATGGTGGAGCAGATTTACTTGCAAATGGTGGAAAGACTACAATACATGATGCAGCTGGAAACGTTACACTAACTCTTGATGCTCAGGTAACTCAAACAGGAACAGTCGCTAAGAATTTAAACGTAGGTAATGCTGCCTTGTATCTAGGAAATGCTAATACTGCTGATATTGCTGGTACTGTGACCATCAATTCAACAAATGGTAATGTTAATACTTTGCATAATGCTACTGGCGCGGTGACACTTACTGCTGGTAAATTGAAAATGAATGATGCTGTTGCTGCAGTGACAGTAACTGGTGGTAAACTTGAAGCTAACTCTATTGGTGGTCTTCTTACTGTAAATAATGCAGCAAGTGAGATAACAATTGGTGGAAATCTTAATGCTGTAACTTTTACTACTGATAATAAAATTACATTCATAAATGATGCTGCACATACAATGAATGGTGCTGTATTAGCTGCAAATATTGGTACTATTGATGCAAATATTATGACTGCTGGTAAACTATTAACAGTTAATGGTCAAGTTGGTGATAATCTACTTGCTAATGGCTTGAAATTATTAGAAGCTAAAGGCGGTGCAAACATTGAACTCACTGGCGGTACGGCTTACATCAAGAAAATTGATATTGGTAACCAAGAAGATGCAACTTTAAAATTATCTAATGGTGGTGATTACAAAATTGAAGAATTCGCACATGGTGATGGTAAGGGTAAGGTAGAAATTAATGTTAATAATGTAGTTTTAAAGGAAGGTACTGTATTAGGTAAAGCTGATAACAAACTGAAGAATCTTCATTTTCTAGCTGATCATGCTTTAACTCTTGAAACAGGAGTGAATGTTAATGCTTTAACTGGGAATGTTATTAGAACAGGTATTACTGCTGACGCAGACGATCATGGTGTATTAAATTTTGGGGGTACACATGTTGTTGATGCTATATTTAATAATAGCATAAAAGCAATTCATGCTCTAGGAGGAGCTGCTGGTAAAGTTTTAACTTTTAACCAAGATGTGAAAGCTGGCATAATAGATGTAGTAGCTGATGGTACAATTCAATTTAAAGCTAATGTTACTGGTACGCATTTAAAAGCTGCTGCGCTTGGTGGTAATGGTACTATTGAATTTATTAATACTGCGACATCAAAAGCTGATATAGAAATAGGTAAGATAAACCCACTTAAATTTGTTAAAATTTCAGGTAGTGATGTTGAGTTTACTAAAGCCTTTAATGCAGCTACATTAGAATTTACTAATAAAACACAAGCTTCTACAGTGAAATTCAATGGTGATCTTGTTGGTCAAACTGTAACAACAGCTTCTACAACTGAGCGTAATCATAATATTTCTGTATCAGTTGATCAAAATATTACTGGTAATATTGGTACTGCTGCTAATAAATTTGGTAATTTGATAATGTCCAAAGACATTATAATTAATGTTGGTAATGCTTCGAATGTTTTTGCTAGTATTACAACTGTTAAAAATAATGAAGGTACTGCTATTCTTAATAAAGATGGCGGAACAATCTATAATCTTGGTGATGCAGCTAATAGCTTAAAATTAGCGAGTTTTACTGCGTTAACAACAATTGTTGACGGCGATACATTTGCTAAAAACATTACAGTTGGTGCTGGAAAAGCAGTAACATTTAATGGTTCTGTTGCAAGTGATGAATTGAAGCTTGGTACTGCAGTAAATGGTGCTAATGTAACATTTGGAGATAAAAGCGCTGTATCAGCTCATATTAAAACAGGTAAACATTTAGAGAGTGATTTAACATTTGTAGGCGCTGCAACTACTCGCAAAATCGGTGAATCTGCTGCGTTAGCAGTAAAATCAGTAAACTTTACTGGTACAAGTAAAACTATTTCTGTAAATGATAATATATATGCAGGAACTATTGCTCTTGGTGATGGTAATACTTATTCAGTTGGTACCAATCTTACTGTTAACGGTGCAATGACAGGTAAGGATGTAACTCTTAACCTAAATAGAAGCGCATTAACACTAGAAGGTGCTGATTCTACACTTACTGGTGCATTTAATCTTAGTACAACAATTAGTAAAGACCTAAATGCGGGTAATATTAAACTTAACTCTAAGTTAAATCTACCAGGCGTAACTAGTTCAAAGATTACTATTGATGTAAAAGATTTAGCTGATTTGCCGGGTACTGCAGGTAGGGTAATTACTTTAGTTGATGTTGGAACAACAGGTGAATTAGTGGGTTTAACAGCTCTTCCTAACGTGATAACTGTTAATTCTTCAACCAAATTTGTTGAATATGTTGCTGGTTTTGGTGCCAATAAAAAGAATATTGTGTTATCAGGAACTAACGTTGCTAAAGCGAAAACTGCAAAATATGCTGATAAGCTTAAGTTTGATGCTACTGTGAAAGATGCTTTGGTTGCACTTGCTGATGAAAATAATACTGGTGATGCTTTAAGCTTGACTAGTGATCTAGGTAGACTTGCTACTGATGAAGCTAAATATGCTGATGCTGCGCAAAGAGCTGTAACTCCTATTTCTACTGTTTCTCAAGCTGTGTCAGAGCTAACAACACAAGTGATAGAAGGCATATCAAGTAGAATGCATAGTTTTGCTGCACCTGTGCCAGTTGCGCAAGTAGCATATGTTGGTGTTGCTGCTGGTGATGAGTCTGCAAGATATGGAGCATGGGGTAATCCTTTCTATGCACAAGCTACTCAAAAAGCAAGAAAAGGTATTTCAGGCTTTAAGTCTAAATCTACAGGTGGTACTATTGGTTTTGACACAATGGCTAATGATACTCTAACTATCGGTGCTGCTGTGACTATTGCTAAAACTGATGTGAAACATAAAAATATCAAAATTGGTGATAAAACCAAAGCTGATACATTAATGTTCTCTATTTATGGAATGCAAAATGTTACTGACAACTGGTTTGTACAAGGAATTGCATCATTTGGTTCAAGCAAAATCAAAAATACAGAGAAAAATATTACATCTGCAGGAAACCAAACTGCAACTGGTAAATATGATTCAATGTCTTATGGTTTGGAAGCGCTAGGTGGATATAACTACAAAGTGTCCGAGGCTGCTATTGTAACACCAATTATTGGTCTTGGTTATACCAAAATGAATGATACAGGTTACAAACAAACTGGAACAACTTTTAGGAACTATACTGCTAGTAAAAAATCTGGTGACAAATTCGAAGGTATTTTAGGTGCTAGAGCAAGTTTTGCTACTGATATGAACGGCGTTGCTGTTACACCTGAACTACATGGATTTGTAAGGCAGACTATTAGCTCTAAAAATCCTAAAGTTAATTTGACTTTAGATGGAATGGCAAAACCACTTCCTACCAAAGCTGCTAAAGCTGCTAAAACATTCTTCAATCTTGGTCTTGGCGTAACTGCTAAATCTGGAATGATGGAATATGGCGCAGGTTATGATGCACACTTGGCTAACAAATATGTTGGACATGCTGGTACATTAAAAGTTCGTGTAAACTTCTAAGAGGTTTACGTTTATTGCGACACGTCCGGGCTCAGAGCTGAACCTAAAGGTTCGGCTCTGAGTCTTTTACACGAGATTCCACGCTTGGCTGAGCCAAGCTCTGAATGACAAAAAATAAATGACAATCACTCTTAAAGAAAAAGCGCTAAATTTCAACAATCCTTTTGTGGTAGCTCTCGATGGTTCTTCTGCTTCTGGCAAGGGCACTATTGGAAAATTACTAGCGCAACAGTTTCACCTTACATATTTTCAGTCAAGTATTTTATATCGGGGGCTTGCTAAGATTTCTATTGATCAAAAAATAGTTCCAGAAGATTTTATTAAGATAACAGAGCTTTCTGCCGACCATAAGCTTATAAAATATTTACTAGAAAATGCTTCTGTTTGGGATCTTAATGATGAATATATCGGCTCAATTGCTTCAAAGATTGCAACCATTCCTTCAGTTAGAGAAAATTTAAATCATTATCAAATTAATTTAATCAGAGATACTAACCGTATTATTATGGAAGGAAGGGATATTGCTAGCTTCATTGCCCCAAATGCAGATTTAAAAATTTTTCTAAAAGCTGATGTAAATGCGAGAGCAAAGCGGCGATATAAACAGTTGCAAGAAGAAGGAAAACACTGTATATTTAGCGAAATTTTAGAGCAATTAAAAATACGTGATTTAAGAGATCAAGAACGGGCTGTCGCACCTCTTGTTATTGTTAAAGATGCTTTGGTAATTGATAATACTGATCTTGAGATAGAGCAAGTAATTACAAGAATCATGGAGTTTATTATGAGGTGAGAATACCGATTGCCACGCCACTTAAGGTGACTCGCAATGACGATAGAACTGAAGATCCCTCACCGAAGCGGGGATGACGGTGCTCGCAAGGGGGATTAAAGGCGTCTGCCTAAGACCACTCGCAAATCTAATGATTTGCTCGACAATGACAATTAATTTTGAGAATTTGGTGTAAGCCAAATAGTGCTATTCTCAAATTAGTTTCATATATTTAACAATTTAAATGGTATTAGATCAGCACTACTAATACTCGAGAAACATAATGCAGAAATTCAAAAAAAGATTCGTTGCACACTTAGCAGAAACCACCCAAGAAAGTAACCAAGAATTTGCAGCTTTACTTGAAGAAGTAAGTCCTAGTCACGTAAAAGAAGGTACTGTGGTTAAAGGTCAAGTCGTAGGGGTTGGCAAAGGCGTAATTATAGTTGACGTTGGCTTAAAAAATGAGGGAAGGGTGCCTATGGACGAATTCTTACTTTTAGGTAAACAAGTTTTACCAGAAGTGGGTGACATAGTTGACGTGTATGTCGAAAAACTCGAAGGAAGAAATGGCAGAACCATTTTAAGTAGAGAAAAAGCTATCAGGGAAGAATCATGGGAACGTTTGGAAATTGCTCATGATAAAGGCGAAATCGTCGAGGGTGTAATATTTGGTAGGGTAAAAGGCGGGTTTACTGTTGATGTGTCTGGAGTTGTTGCGTTCCTTCCGGGTAGTCAAGTTGATGTACGGCCTGTTAAAGATGTTTCTGCGTTAATTGGTATCAGACAGCCATTTAACATATTAAAAATGGATAAAAAACTTGGTAATATCGTAGTATCGAGACGTGCAATACTCGAGGAATCTAGGTCTGAAGCCAGAGATAAGATGCTATCTCAAATCAAGGAAGGAGTGACGCTAGAGGGTGTAGTTAAAAATATTACAGATTACGGTGCGTTTGTTGATCTTGGAAGTGTTGATGGTTTACTACATGTGACTGATATTTCTTGGGGCAGGATTAATCATCCATCAGAAATATTATCATTAGGTCAAAAAATTAAGGTAATAGTCATTAAATTTAATGAAGAAACCAAAAGAATATCTCTTGGTATGAAACAACTTGACGATAATCCATGGCAAGGTCTTAAAGAAGAATTCCCAGTTGGAACAAAATTAACTGGAAAAGTCACAAATATTGCGGATTATGGTGTGTTTATCGAGTTGAAAGACGGGATTGAAGGACTTGTTCACTCAACTGAAATTAGCTGGGTAAAATCTAATCAGCATCCTAAGAAGCTGTTAACCATTGGTCAAGAAGTAACATTCCAAATTTTGGAAGTTGATACAGAAAAACATAGAATTTCTTTAAGTATTAAACAATGTCAAAGTAATCCACTGATTGAATTTGCTGGCGCTAATCCAGTCGGTTCCGTTATCAGGGCGCCAATTAGGAACATAACAGATTTTGGAATGTTTGTAGCTTTAGATGAAAACATTGATGGTATGATTCATGAAACTGATATAAGTTGGGAATCAAAT
>Ga0335396_10006257_pt1 | contig 11897 bp, 7 predicted proteins | sample FRY02_FD_205743 | JGI IMG/M metagenome (GOLD analysis project Ga0335396, IMG submission 205743) | Freshwater microbial communities from Lake Fryxell liftoff mats and glacier meltwater in Antarctica - FRY-02 (spades assembly) (version 2) | ecosystem: Environmental > Aquatic > Freshwater > Ice >... | reverse complement strand
CTGGCGAGAGCATTTCCTCTGGAGTCCGGACGGAACACACATTCTCGGCGTTACTGCCTGTGGCCGGGCCACCGTACAGGCCCTGCAAATGAACAATGAGCAAATCGTAGAGTCTCGCCAATATTGGGTGATAGCAGGTTGGCATCCTCCTTTTGATTGAATCGGCGAGTTGTCAATAATGCAAGGCCTGGCCCAACAGGATTTGACAACTCTTACAGTCAATCTGGGCCGTAACGTTCGACCAGCTTTGACTCAACAATAAAGAGACCATCCGTTTCTCAATAACCCATCTCTTTACGCTTCCATTTGGATCGCCCCCAATTTGGCTTCCGCTATCCTCCGATGCTATAGTGCCACCAATCAAACCTCTCAGACCCCCACACCGCACACCTCCAATACACCACCGGGTCTGACCTCCACGCAAAGCCCGTTGCAGCGGTTTTGCAAAGTTCGCCCTTATTCTTTTTTGCCACGAATGGCACGAATCTCACGAATTGCGTTTGAATCATTCGTCGAATTGGTGCAATTCGTGGCAGAGATTGAGTTCCCTGCGGAGGCTGCTATGCGCACGCGTCTCGTTGTCCACCACCTGTTTTCGCTGCTGATCGTCGTCAGCCTGCTCTTGACGCCCGCTGTAACGCAAGCTAACAGCTTGCGTTACGGAATAGCCGCCCAGCCCGAACCGCCTGCCCAGACGCCTGGCCCGGTCTGGCTGCCTTTTATCGGCATCGGTGGGCAAAGCGCCGCGCCCACCAGTGATCTGCTCTACCGGGTCCACATCGCGGTGACCAGCCCGGCCCGCTGGCAACGACTGGAGCAGTTAGGCGTCGTCATCCTGGAACAGGACGCCATCTCCGCCGCCGTGCTGGTGGACTTCCGCCAGTTGGAGCAGTTGGCGAAACTGCAATACCAGCCCCGGGGCACGGACGAATTCAGTCGGCTGATCAACGGCAACGCGGAGCAGCGGCCCTGGCTGGCGCGGGCTATGCGTCCGGTGTTGGAGCAGGCCGCCGCGGTAGGTCGGACTGACAGTCCGACCTACGAAATTGGCGCGGCCAGCGCGGAACAAACCGCAGCTCTGGACGCCCTGCACGTCACACTGAACGCGTTGACTGTGGAGCAGCGGGCTGCCATCGCTGACTCCTTCAGTCTGGACGATGACGGGGATGGGTTGACCAATACGGAGGAGAGCTACTGGTGTACGGACCCCAAGAACCCCAATAGTGACGGGGACGCCCAGGGCATCAGCGACGGCCAGGAAGTGGCCGCGCTGCTGGATGTGACTGTGCCCCGCAATGTGCGTTGGGGCTATGGACCGCCCTTTGGACCACCCAACCCCTGGCCCAATTTCAACAACCGGGACGGTAGCGGCGTCAATGTGTGCAACGACGGCGATAAGGATACGATCCCCGACTACGCCGAATCGCGCGTGGTGGGCACGTGGGAGCTGGCGGAAAGCACGGACAACGACAAATTCGACGACGGCCAGGAACTTTTTGGCATTACTTACTGCACCAGCGGTGACCTGAGTTGTGGCTATGGTAACTACCCGCGCATCGAATACTGGAACTTCATCAAAGACCGCATGCCCAATTGGGTATTAGCCCCCGGTGACAGTCCCTTTGTAGCGGCTTTCCCTGTGCCCGAAGTTTATGTAGTGCCCGATCCTACCACTGGCAAAACGTGGAATGTGGAGCGGGTCACGACTATTACCACATCCCAGGGAGAAATGGTCGAAAAGACGAATTCCTATGAGACTTCGGTTACGCGCGGACAAAGCACGAGCATTGCAAATACGGTCACGTGGAATGAATGGGAAGAAGTGTCAGAGGCGGTGGAGCGTCCATTAATCCGAAGCGCTCAAACTTCCCGAATGGTGCAAGATCAGTGTCAACCGGTTGGGAGCTTAAAGTGTAGAACCTTCGGTGTTACCAAAATTACAGGAGGACATCTAATAAGTGATGGAGCTGGCTTAATTGGTGGATGCGGGATAGGTTTCTTAATTGGTGGACCTGTTGGCTGTTTGGTAGGAGGGGCCATCGGTTATGTAGCAGGATCTGTCGCTGATGAGTGGGGCAACCAAATTTCGGAGGAAGGATGGGCTGATCTAACAGGCAAAAAAGATGATATCCAATCGCAGGAAGGTCGTGGGACCTATTCTTCAGCAAATGCAACCTCCTCGTCCTATTCTTCAGCTAACGCATCTATCACTTTGAATCAAGATTTTGATTTTCAAGGTGTAGTCGATTCTCTCGACGGCGTTCAGTATGCTATTAATCAACAAGGCGCACTCCTTTCTCGTGGTCTTCAGGATGTTGCCTATGCTATTTCCCGTCCCCGTTTGACCGAAACAAAGACAAATGGCAAGTCCTGGGGCGGGGCGCAGACGACAACCCACGAAGTCTATGAGGAGCATACGATTTCCCAAGGTGAGGCTTTCACCAGTGGACAGAATTGGAGTACCGCCTGGGCGGTGGATTCCAGCCACGCCGCGGATTTGACCTTCCGCTATTCGGTGCAGAATTCGGGCACAGAATACGCCAAAGAGTTGACCAATCTGGTCTTCAATATCTACATCGGCGACGACAAACTGCCCGCCATCTCCTACCCGGCCTGGCAGCAGTTCGCCGACGGCAAGCTGGAAAATCTCTTTCCGGTGGGTCCCAACACGCCGCCCGGCATCATCAGCAGTAAGACCTTTGCCTCCAATCCCATCCCCCTCAGCCTGGAACAGATGAAGCGCATCGACCTGGGCGAACGGCTGACGGTGAAGGTGGAGAACTTCAGCTTTGGCGCGGATGAAGCCTTTTATGTGGACGCCATCAGCGGCGGCGTGACCGTCTTTGTCGAGGACGGCGTTGAGGACGGGGACGAGACGGTTGACCAGTACGTCATCCCCACCTGGGGCAGCGAAAGCGTGCAGGATGTGCTGACCCGCTACTTCCCTGCCGGTTATGACGCTGAGGGCAATCTCAACGCTCTGTGGACACCCGAATTCAACGGCGCGGCCCAGCCCGCCTGGAACGAGCATTACCTCTCCGATATTGCTTGGTAGAATGTCTATCTGACCCAGGCCGACGCGGGGAATACGCCTTTGCAGCAACTGGCGGCCCAGGCCGGGTCGGGCATTCTCTTCCGCTTCAACCGGGACAGCGACCGGGACGGCTACAACGACCGGGCCGAATTCCGCTACTACTGCGCCCTGCCCTCCACCAATCCGGAGAGCGCCCACTGCACCGACGGCCATCTGCGCCCGGAAATCCACCCCCAGCCGGAAGTGCTGGCTGGCTATGTCTACGAGCGCACGGGCGATGTGGTGACGGTCAAACTGGCGTTGGAAAATACGGGCACTTTTGATGCCTATGGCATCGACGCTGTCCTCTATTCACCGGACGAGACGACGACTATCGGCAACAATACAGTGGGCGGCAACGGCAAAGTGCGCCCCGGCCAGCAGGTGGTGGTAGGCAGCCTCATCAAAGCGCCGGGTCTGGGCAATTGGGGCAACAGTCGATCCAAACCCTATGCCGCGGGGCAATTCAGCGGGACGACAGATCGCACCTTCACCTTCAGCGCGCAGACGCCGGGTGTGGTAGGCACGGGCAGCACGGCTGTGGCCTGGAACGACGGCGCGGGCAACAGCGGCGTACTCGATTTGGGCGGCAATTATCACGCGCCCTTGCCCGTGGATGTGGCACAGGGCTTGCAATTGGGCTTCAATACGGGCACGATTGACGCCGGGGCTGGCTTCAGTGTGCAGGCGCTGACCCCGCGTGACACCTTCACTTTTACCATCAACAGCGAACCCTTTACCCCACCTGTAGTCGTGACCAGCTACAGCGATCCCCAGGGCAGCCACCGCTTTGTCACATCGGTGAAATTGCCCTGGCTGGGCGATGCGTTGATCCCCCACGCCAGCGAGATGCTGAAGGGTCTGGCGGTGCAGATTGTGTCTGATGCGCCCTTCAATCCGAACGGCACAAACCGCACCAGTCTGATTGTCAACAGCCCCCACCCAGCCACAATTGTAGACGGTCAGCTACATCTGAACTTTGTCTCCGACGGCAAATTGGTGCTGGAAAAGTCATACACCCTGGACTTTCCAGCGGGGCCGACAACCCATTCGGTAGATTGGGCTGTCTCCGAATTTTCCGCCGACTATAGACCGGCGGGCGACAATCTGCTCATCGCCTTCTGGACCGACAGCGAGAACAATATCATCGACAGTGGGGCGCGTCCCCTCAACAGCTTTGCCGCGGATCCCAAACCCGGCGCAGCCAGCGACGCCGCAGTCTGGGACTTCGGCACAGTAATCCAGGGCGAAGTGCTCAAACGCTCGGTGGCGATTGGCAGCGTTGGCGATGTCGATTTGCTGGCCTATGTGAGCGGTTCGCCGGGGCTGTCCATTTCACAGACGGGTAGCAAGCCGTTGGGTTTGGGTGATCTGGCATCTTACGAATTGTCACTGGACACACGCACTTTGCCAACCGGCCCGTATGCGGGAACAATTACCCTACGCACCAGCGACCCGACCCATCCGACATTCGCCGTGCAGGTGAATGGAACGATTGACCCTATCAGCGGTGACGCCTATGTCCGTAAGATCGTGGACCGTCCCCTGGATGTGGAGGTGTGGGTATCCGGGGATCACAGCCAGGGCGAGTGGGTCACTTTCACTCACAACCTGGGGCCGGACGCCCAAAGTCTGCACCCAGTGAAGGTACTGAACACGAACGGCGTAACTCTGGGCACAGGCAAATTTGCCACGGATTTCGGCACGGATACGGCGTCCTACGATACGTTTGGGGATGGGGCCGACGGTCCTTTGACTGTCACATCAGGCCAAACCGTACAGCCAAGTAATTTGGCCGCTCCGCTGACTGCCAGTGCCAATGCAGGGCAAACGTCGTTGAGCATTCTGTCAACACCTGGGTTCAATGCGAACCAAGAAATTCTCATTCATCAAACGCAAGGCACAGGTGCGGGCAACTATGAGTTCGCTGTCATTGCTAACATCGATTCAGGTGTGTTGACGCTTAAGAAATCCATTGCGAATACTTACACAAGCGGTGGCAATTCTCACGCCCAAGTTATTCGTGTAAATCACTACACTGACGTGACAGTGCAGAATGGCGGCATAGTTAGCGCACCCGCATGGAATGGAAACACTGGTGGAATTCTTGTTTTCCGCGCTTCAGGGATAGTAAGAGTTGATGTGGGCGGGCGAATCGATGTGAACGGCTTGGGTTTTCGCGGCACATCGCATGGAGCACGCTATAACAATCAAACGGGTGTTCAGGGAGAGAGTTTCATAGGATCCGGTACCAAAACCTGGGATCCGAACGGAAACGGGGGAGGAGGCGGGCAAGGAACACAAGATGCTGGCGGCGGTGGTGGTGGTGGCAACGCAACAGTCGGTGGGAATGGTGGAATCGGACAACCTAATAATAGGAAAGGCGGCACTGGTGGTTCGACTATCGGCTCTGTCGATCTGAGACAATGGTTCTTCGGCGGAGCAGGCGGTGAAGGCGGTGCCGATGAAGACGGAGGAAACCCGGGCGGTGGAGGAAATGGTGGGGGCATTATTGCTTTGTTTGCCAGATCTGTCACGGTCAATGGTAGTGTTTACAGTAATGGCACAAATGGTGGAAGTGCCTGCCAGGGTTGTGGTGGTGGTGGTGGAAGCGGTATGGCAGGAGGAGGCGGCGGCGCAGGTGGTTCTATCTTTATCCAGGGGTATGATGTTGCCCTGTTCAGTGCTGAACTTCGAACAAATGGAGGCGCTGGTGGGAGCGGTAATGTTGGTCAAGGACGTGGTGGTAATGGGGGCAATGGTGGCACAGGCCGCATTCGCGTCGAATACTGTGAATCCCTCACTGGCTCTATCAACCCACCTGCCAGCGCACAAAAACTCAATTGCTACATCGCTGAGCAGGTGGAATCTGCGCCCTACAACACCGGCCATCTGAACCTGCCCGAATCCTTCGGCGGTGGACGCACCTATAAAATCCAATACGGCCGCAAAATCGACTTCACTGCCAAAGGCGAGATAACCTCCACCCTCCGCTTGCCCGCGGGTGTATGGAGTGCGGCATCCCTCGACGCGCTTGTTTCCGGCGTGGGCAGCGGCGATGTGACCTTCAAACTGGACGTGAACAGCGACGGCACGTGGGAATGGGACGAGACGAAAGCTGTCGATAACGCGGGCACTTTCTCCAACGACAGTCTGGCTGCCGCTTTCGCGCCCTACGTAACTGGCAACGGCGAAGCCGATGTGAACGTTACCGTCTACCTGAGCAAACCCGGCCAGGTACTGCTGACCAATATGGCCGTCACCCGCAACAATTCGGTGGAACTGCGGCCCCAATTCACTCTCTCTGGTACGCCGACCGAAGGGGCAACTGTGCCTCTCAACGCGACGGTTGTCAATACAGCGACAGCCGACAGCGGACCACTGACCGTTTCCTACTACGCAACCCTTCGACAGGCACAGGGCAACACTGGCGGCTCCGTACAGGCCAATCAGTATATCGGCAGCGTCTTTGTGCCGACTGTTCCGGGCGGGGGCAGCGTTCCCGCTCCCTTTGCCTGGAACACCCTGGGTTTCACCGGCCCGCTGACAGTGACGGCGACGGTCGATCCCTTCAACCGGACGGCGGAGGTTGACGAGGCCAATAACAGCATCGGTGTGCCCTTCACAATCCTGACCCGGCCCGATCTGGAAGCGGTCGGCGTCACTCTTTCCGACGACGAACCCGTTGTCGGGGAGACGGTAACTGTGACGGCCAGCCTGAAGAACGACGGCCAGACCGCGGCCGGTAGCCAGAAGACAATTCTCTATGGGGGCAATCCAGACAGCGGCGGCAGCGAGATACAACCCCAGACAGTCGCTGCCATCGATCCGGGCGGCAATCGCAATGTTGTCTTCACCTGGACGCCAACCACGACCGGCTGGCATCGTCTCTTTATCCGTACGGACAAAGAGGGGCAGGTCAACGAATACGACGAGAGCAACAACGACCGCTGGCTGGATATCTACGTGGGCGTGGCCGGGCCTGTGCTGCTGGACAGCGGCGCGGGTGAGCCGGTCTACTCGGAAAGTCGGGGCAATGGCGTCATCGACGCCGACGGGGACGACGTGACCGGCAACTGCGGCACGGAAGCCTACCAGACCTTTCGCCGGGATTCCAACGGTCCCCTGGCCTATCGCTTTGACCACCTGCAACCCGGCCACTTCTACCACCTGGACGTGACCCTCTACAACTGTCCCGGCGAGGCCCAACGGCTGGAAACGGTCACAGTTGACAATGTGGAGATGACTGCCTCGCCTGTGGATTTGGGCGACCGGCAAGTACACCGCCTCTCCTTCCTCATCGATCCGGCGCTCTACACCACCGACCGTTCCATCGGGGTTGTGATTGCTGCTGGCGGTGTCCAGGGCACAGTTGTCAATGAAGTCAATCTGCACGACGTGGACTATCGCTACGCGGACGCGGGCGGCCAGAACGACCCGAAATATCCGGGCATGAAGGCTTTCGGATGGGAGGACGGCACACCCAACACAAGCTGGGGAACGCTGCCCACTCAAAGCGTGCGGGTGGAGCAAACTGATCGGGAGTTGATCTATCGCTTCGACGGCTTGCGGGCCGATAAGCGCTATACCGTCCACTTCTCCTTCCTGCAGGGCAGCGGTTCCACGCCCACCCCGCTCAAAATTCAGATCGACGGTGTGGATGTGGGTAGCACCTTTACTGTTGCCACGGGTGGGCGGGTGGACAAGCACATCGCCGTCTCGTCGATCCACTACCAGAGCGATGGCAGCATCCGGGTCGGTGTCGTTCGTCCGGACGCCAACGGGCCTTTTGTCAGTGAGATTGCCCTGGAAGAGGAGACGGTGGCGGCGGCGGTGTCCTGCGTGGCCCAGCCTACACCGGCGGGGATGGATGTCTTCGGCGCTGTCACCATCAACGGCGCACCAGCACCTGTGGGCACAGTCATTCAGGCCATCAACCCCCGGGGCGATACTGTCGGCTGCCAGACGGTTACGACAGCGGGCATCTTCCCCTTCCTGCGCATCTACGGCGAAGACGCCTCGGCCACCCCGCCCATCCCCGGTATGCGGGATGGAGAGTTTGTCACCTTCCGGGTGGCGGGTGCATTGGCCAAAGTTACACCGTCGGTCTACTGGCAGGAAGGCGCCATCCAGGAGACGGCGTTGGATGCTGGCCCGGTGGAGGGTCAGGCAATTCTGCTCAATCCGTCGTGGAATCTGGCCTCCCTGCATATCGAGCCACCTGCGCCTCTTGTGGCCCAGGTCTTCGACAGTATCAACAACAGCTATGACCGGGTATTGAGCGAGAAAGGGGTCTACATTCCGGGGGTAGATACCATCTACAACACCCTCAAAGAGATCCACTGCGGACAGTCCTATTACGTCCGGCTCACGGGCAGCACAACGGCCAATCTTCTGGCCGAAGGGTTGTCCTGCCCGGCAGACAGTCCGCTGAGCCTCCACGCCGGCTGGAATTGGATCGGCTATCTGCCCCACGACCCCCTGCCCGTGGCCCAGGCATTGGCAACTATCGACGGCAAATACCAGCGGGTGTTGAGCATCTCCCAACTCTATATTCCCGGCTCCCCGGCCAGCACACTGACCCAATTGGAAGCAGGGCAGGGCTATCTTATCTTTATGGACGAGGCCGCCACCCTCACCTATCCGACGACAGCGGCGGCCAACCTGACAACACCTGTGGAATCGACCCCTCTCTGCGGAGGCGTGCTGCCCACCCCGTCAGCGACGCTGCTCTACGGTGCAGTGACCATCAACGGTCAGCCTGCGCCTGCGGGCAGCCGCATTGAATTGGTCACACCGGGTGGAGAAATTGCTGGCTGTATTGACACCACTGCATCAGGTTTCTACGGTGGGGTCTTCGCCTATGGCGCGGATGAAACGGCAACGCCCCGCATCCCTGGCTTTGCCGAGGGCGAAACGATTGGTGTCAGGGTCAATGGGATTCCCGTGCAGACAGAGACAGTCTTGCAATGGAGCGATGACAAAACACTCCAGACGATTGATCTGACCCTGGATGCAGCCTGGAATCTCTATATGCCATCTGTTGTCCAGGAGCGTTAAGATGAAAGGTGTGCGCGTTCGCTACCTTCTATGGATTCTGCTTATTCTTGTGGCAGGGAGCAAGCCCGTCATTGCCAGGGCTGATTTCTCCCTACCACAAGGAAGCTGCCCAACAATCCAAAACACACCAAAATTCACAATTGCCTATGGGAGTGTCCTGATCGACAACACGCCCGCGGCCATTGGCACGCTGGTAGAAGCAGTCAGTCCGCGGGGCACAGTTGTGGGATGTGAGGTTCTTTCCGCCGAAGGCGTGCTGCCGTTTATGTATATCTACGGCGAGGATACTTCGGTCTCCCCGCCAGTGCCGGGTATGAAGACCAATGAGAAAGTGATTTTCCGGGTGAATGGTGTGACTGGAACGGTTTTGCCCGAACTCGTGTGGACAAATGATCGGTCACATCACGAGATTGCGTTGAGCGCGTCCAGCAATACACCGACTCCCACAAAGACGCCGACACCGACTCACACGCCGACAATCACACCGACTCCCACAAAGACGCCGACACCGACTCACACGCCGACAATCACACCGACTCCCACAAAGACGCCGACGTCTACCCATACACCGACGAGTACGCCCACGTCCACAAAGACGCCGACACCGACCCACACGCCGACACCGACTTTGACCGGTACGTCCACGCCAACAGCGACATCCACAGCCACACCGACACACACGCCCGTAACACCCGACACGCCGACCCATACACCGACGGTCACGCCGACACCGACCCACACGCCGACACCGACCCACACGCCGACACCGACTTTGACCGGTATGTCCACGCCAACAGCGACATCCACAGCCACACCGACACACACGCCCGTAACACCCGACACGCCGACCCACACACCGACGGTCACGCCGACACCGACCCACACGCCGACACCGACTTTGACCGGTACGTCCACGCCGATGGCGACTGCCACATCCACACCGACCGTGACGCCGACGCCCACCCACACGCCCACGCCGACAGATATGGCAACTAATACACCTACACCCATCGCGACATCCATTCCACCGTCCGGTGGAACAATCAGCGGGTCCGTGGGGCTGTCGACAACAGTGACCTTCCCGGCGGGGGTCTACAGCGAGACGCTGACTATCACCCTGCAAGAGGTGACGACACCTCCGCCAACAGGTGGATTCCAGCTATTGGGCCGCATCTTCTCCATCACCGCCGAGGATGGAGATGGCAATCCGGTCACCCACTTCGACCAGAACATTACGATTGTCATTATATACGACGAAAGTGAGATAGAGGGGATGGCCGAAGAGGATTTGGCTTTGAACTACTGGAGTGTGACCGAGAAGCGCTGGGTATTTCTTATGACAGAAGTGGATAAGGAAGCCAATACCCTGACAATCCACGTAGACCATTGGACCGATTTTGCTGTATTGGAAGTACCCCGCAGCCGTGTCTACCTACCCGCTCTCCTGCGTTGACCACAGTTATTCCAATATGTCCAGCTAAAAGCAGAAGCCCGCAGCCAATCGGCTACGGGCTTCTTCTCATATATCAGCGCAAATCCGCTTTTTCCGCCCTATCCGCGTTCTATCCCGAATACACCTCACTCGTAATCCGCACCATCTCCCCGTAGCTCTTCCCGTCCAGCGCGGCACCACCGATGAGCGCGCCGTCGATGTCCGGCTGCTGCATAATTTCTGCTACCTGATTTATATTATTCTCAACATTACGTTTGCCTGGCGATTAAGTGCCACGCAAAAGAGGGGGATTCCCATACCGGAAATCCCCCTCTTTTTCCTATCTCGCCGTGTCATCTATTTGGGCAACTCTGCGGGCTACTCTCCAACACGGACAAGATCGCCGGTGGCAATCCTCTGCATGGCGGCCATAATCCCTGGGGCCAGTGGGCGCAGGCTCTCAATGGTATTGTCCGGCGCACACAAGACGATAATCGCCAAATGCGCCTGCTTCAGATTCTGCTGATATTCCAGGTTGCCGTCAATCGTTACAAAGACATCGAAAGCAGCAGTCTGAATCAGGCGCAGCAAAGCGCCATTCTTGACCCCCGCCCAGCCCATCTCGGGTACAGTAAAGACCTGATGTGGACTCAATTCGCGTTTGAGCCGTCGCGGCAGGCACTCATCCAGCAACACTTTCATAGGTCTGTTCCAGTAAAATCTGTTTAGTGAAATTCAGTACCGCCCTGGCCCGCTCGGGGCTTACGGTCGGGAAATCCTCCAGGAATTCCTCTAAAGGAAGACCCCGCTCCAAGTACTCAATCATCGTCTGGATCGGCACGCGCGTGCCTGCAAAAACGGGCATACCTCCCAGCGTTTCCTGGTCACGGACAATCAGCATATTCGACATATTACCAACTTTCCTTGCATAATACTTACATAATCATCTATCCACATCTGATTCCCATTGTATCACGATTCCGAAAAATGAGTCGGTGAATATCTCAACGGATGTATGTGAGGGTGATCCTAATGTCGCCTTTGCCTGGCGGTTGAGCGCCACGCGCAAGGGATATGCCGGTGTGCGCTTGGAAGAAGTGAAATAATGGATTACACCTGAACATAAGGAATGAAGATCATATAAGACCCGAAAGTTCTCCGCTGGAATCGGCCTCAATTTTCTGGTTTAATAGAATTCTCATTCCTAAGGATTGATAGGAAGAAGCCCGCAGCCAACTGGCTGCGGGCTTCTTCATTAAAATCAGCGCAAATCCGCTTTTTCCGCCCTATCCGCGTTCTATCCCCCATACACCTCACTCGTAATCCGCACCA
>Ga0335396_10006255_pt1 | contig 11902 bp, 10 predicted proteins | sample FRY02_FD_205743 | JGI IMG/M metagenome (GOLD analysis project Ga0335396, IMG submission 205743) | Freshwater microbial communities from Lake Fryxell liftoff mats and glacier meltwater in Antarctica - FRY-02 (spades assembly) (version 2) | ecosystem: Environmental > Aquatic > Freshwater > Ice >... | reverse complement strand
ATGTTTTGGATTGTCTAAATGGCTATCTGATGGTGAGCCAGTCATTGCTTTCTGGGGGAGAGCACCCAATGATAAATATCGGCCCAGATAAAGAATCGTTTGTTACGGTAGCCAAAGTTGCAGAAATGGTTGCGACCCAACTTTCCGTTGATCCGACTTGGAAGCTAGCTGAAACTACGCAACCCCATGAAGCAGGACTGCTATCTTTAGATGCTTCCCTGGCAAAGTCAGCACTTGGCTGGCACGACAAGTTGAAGTTTTCCGAGGCAATAAAGTGGACTACCGACTGGTATTTAAAAGTTCAACGTCAAGACAATGTAAGAGACACCACAATTAAACAGATAGAACAATTCGCTAACTTGTAATTTCAAGAGTGGATAATTCAACAAACCTTGCAACAAGATCGTTAGTTTTCACCAAATCAGCAAATTTTCCAGAGGCAACCACTTCACCCTGATCAAATACAAAAATAATATCGGCATTTTGAATTGTTGTGAGACGATGTGCAATCACGATAGTTGTGCATTTGCCACGAAGAGTTCGAAGCGAATCAGACACAGCTGCCTCTGTCTCGGCATCAAGTGCGCTGGTAGCCTCATCGAGCACCAAAAGACCAGGATTTGCATAGATCGCCCTTGCCAGGCCAATTCGCTGGAGCTGTCCACCACTTAACCCATCTGATTGGGCTCCAAGATCTGTGTCAACTCCATTCTCAAGTGTGCCTACTAGATCTAATAAATGAGATACTAACAACGCATTGTTTAGTCGTACTTGATCGAACAAACTTTTACCAAAATTTAGAGTTATATTTTGGGTAATTGTGCCATGAATAATTCCAGGTGATTGTGGAACGTAGCCGATGTTTCTAAATTCAGCATTCTCGAGATCAACAGTCCCAGTGTCTGGTGAGAGTAAACCAACAATCAAATCTGCGAGCGTACTCTTACCCGAACCAGACTGTCCGATGAATGCAACCATCTGCCCTTTTGGCACAGTTAGCGTTACGTCTTTTATGGCATAATTCTCTGACGACTCATAGGTGTACGAAATATTATTCAATCTGACTCCTATTGGCTCAAATCCGTTGTTTGCAGATTTCTCTTTGGCTTGAATTTCTAATTCATTCGGTACATATTGAAAATCTTTTGCTAGACAAACAAAAGATTCCGCTTGAGCCATCAACTGCTTTAAGTTACCCAATGAATTTTGCAGTGGGAGCATACTAGCCATAATGCGAAAACCACCGGTGAGGAAAATGCCCAAAGTTGCAGGCGCTGAGGCAGGGTCACTAGAGTTTAGTGTGAAGATTGCGAGTCCCATTGCGCCAACCATTAATGCGGATTCAACAATGTACCTTGGAAGGCCCGATAGGTAATTAATTGAAGCCGTTGATTCTGCAAGTTCAGATCTTGCCTCAGAGAAATGAATTCTAAAGTCATTCTGTTTTTCGAGGGTAAAGATTTCACGAAATGCGACAAGAGAATCCTCTACTGTGGCACTTGTCGATATCATCGAACTTGAGTACTTCTTACCTACTTTTCCAAATTGTGTTCCTATCGTTCGGTAAATGAGTAAACCAATAATCAGGAAGTAAACCAAAATATAAAGTGTCAACTCCAAATCAACAAACGCAAAAAAAGCAACTACAAAAATTAATAAAAATGATTCGCTAAAGATTGTGACAGCGGTCGCTATCAGCTGTGTGATTGCAGATCCTGCAGAGTAGGTGAGAGAAAAAGTAATCTCAGACTGCGAGTACTTAGAAACTTTAGAAATCGGTGAAGCTAACATCCCAGAGTAGACTTGCGTAGCAATTCGACCTTCAGCGTGAGCAGTTTGTATAGCCATGTACTTCATTAAAATACTCGCTAAAACAGACTTGGAAAGAAATAGAACCACGGCGAGCGAAGCGATTTGCATGATATCAAGTCTTGCTGTAAGGCTAGAAACGAAATCTAAGTTTATGTTGCCCCCGTCGGCTATTTGATTAGCCCCTTTGGCTAGAAGTAGTCCTATCAAAAAAATACCGGCTATGTCTAGAAGACCAAGTAGTGCGCGAGAAACTGCTAAAAAAATAACCAGGGTTCGCTCCTGCTGGTTTAGAAGGCCGAGCGATTGCCTAACCTTAGATATCATTCAAGATCCCACTTCATCAAGTTGTGATTTGCGGGTAAGCATCCTTGACTTCCCTAGATCGATCGAAGTAAGAGAAGCACAGTTTCTAGATTTAACTAAATCTTTTTTCCTCAGATTACCCATTTACAGATAGTAGCAGTAATCAGTGGTCTCACTTAAGTATTTTTCTCTCGCGTCCCAGGCTACATCGGGAACACCCACAGTGAGCGCCTAGAGAACTGTTGTTGGAAAATTTTCATTTAGTGAGGGGTTGATAAAGATGTCCAGTTCTTGATACAAGCCTGCGAGTTGGACATCGGGACTGCTGAAGGTTTAGTTTCCAGTTTGACCTGCCCTACGGTTTGGTTACCCGTTGGGTGTGAATTTCAGGCTGGGATGGAGGGACTTTCATAGGCTAACTCAAATTCGATTGGCGTGCGATATGCCAGAGCGGAAAAATCTTGGGAGCAGGAAAATTCTATGAATTACGCGATTCGATACCGAGTTTTTCGCAGCAAATCAACGCTAGACTCCTCTCAAGTGAGAAATAGTTTTTCCTTCAAAATTTTTTACCGAAAGTCGTACGCGTAGTTGTATGCCTCAACGCAAGAAGCGTAATTTGAAATAAACTTAGCGCCTCTCCTAGTCTTAAGTTTGAGTTCCATTGCATATTTGGGATCGCAAAACAAGGATAAAGCATCCTCAAGTTCCTCAATTGTCGAGACTAAGATTCCATTCTCATCGTTATGAATAAGCTCACTAGTGCCACCAGAGTCCCAAGCAACACAAGGTACACCGGTTGCAAGTGCCTCTTGAACAGTCGTGGGAAAATTCTCACGAAATGATGGATTTATAAAGACGTCCATTTTCTGATATAGGTCAGCAAGTTGTGAATCAGACCCAACACTTCCTTGTTCTGAAATAGAAACATTGTTTTGCACTAAATATTTTTTGAAGTTACTGCCAATTACGATCAGTTTAAAGATTTTATTTGGGAATTTTTTAGCAACAGCATTAATTGCAAGTATAGCTCCGTCAATGTTCTTATTTTTGTCAGATAGATCTGTTGCGCAAAGCCCAAATACGATTCTATTCTTTAGGCTGGAAATAATTTCTTCTTCAGAAATCTGAATAGGTGAAAATATATCTCCGTCAATAGCGTTCGGTATGTGCAGAACCTTTGCCCTTGACATAATCGAACTTGCCTTAGCCTTTTCGGCAAGCCATAAGCTTGGAGATACTACTGTGAGATTTTCAAAGAATTCAGATGATTTGATTTTCCGTTTATGGTCATTTTCAACTCTGGATCGAAATATTGATCGAACTTGAGGACACTTTTCACACAAAGATTCGTATTTAACGCAATCTAAAGAATGGTGGCATCCTCCCGTAATGGGAAACATGTCATGCAGAGTCCATACAACTTTATGAGTTGCAAGGAGTTCAGAAATTGAATCGTGACTGACCACTCCAGGCGTCCAGTGTAAGTGAATCACGGTTTTTGAATCGATTTTCTTTTCATTTCCTAACAACTCAATGTAATCACGCAGAAGTGAAAAAAGTGGCTTACGAATATCAGCGCGCACGAGGCCAAAGTCAAGAGCGCCTGCTGCAAATAATTTTGGATGACTAATTAAAGATTTAGTGAGACCACCTTCGTTGAAAGATAAAAATGCGCTTCCCAAGCCAGCCAATAATTGATGTTCTTGAAGACGTTTTGCAAATTTCCCGGCGCCACCTGTACTAGAAAATGATATGTGAAGTACTTTTTGTGTATTCAAGCACTACCTCCAGTACATTTCTATTGAAACCTGTGTAGAAAACATAAATACGGATTTTCAATCTCGAAAGCAAGTAAACTCTATCGTGTAAGCATTCCACAGATTTGCGAGTAAAGAGAGAAGCATAAGCTGGTTATGAAGTCTTTTTCGAGGTTTGTTACAGCTCTTCAGTTTCCTGAATCCTTGTCTTTAAATATGATTGTCGTTGGTGCACGCCGAGGTGTTAACCCGGGTTGTAGTCAAGTGTCTACGCGACTTATAAACTACTTTGGGTTCAAACGAGACGCAAGCGAATACGTTGAATTGATAAAGTCCAGCCATGCGAATGTAACTTATTTTAATGCCACGTTGCTTGATCAAGAAAAGCAGGTAACCCTTAACATTACGCGCCAACTAGGGTGCTCTTCTACTCTGGAACCTGATAACAATTTATTTGACAAGAATTACTTAAGCGAAGGAGGGGGCATTGTTTCGAAACAATCTGCATTTCTTGCTATAGATTGTTTCTTATGTGAGGATTCATTACTCCCCGATGCAATAAAAATAGAAGCATAAGATGCAACCTACTATGTACTTGTTTGGGCAAAAGAAATTTAATTCCGTATTCCCCCCTCTTATGAATCACGTTTTTGTGCTTTTAGACATTAATAAGCACTGGGCGCGCAGGAGAAAACTTGAAACCACATACTCAGGAAGGGTTCAAGTATTGTTTTCTGACTGTGCATTCATGAAGAAAGGGGGAAACATGTATAGTGGCCAATCAGATGGAAACCCTGCAGAAAAAAATTCCCGGGCATTTAAGTATATTTTGCTAGCTTGTCTTCATGGACATTTTGATTTAGCTCTTGAAGCCGGAGGAAGCCCAAATTCCCCATTCGATGAGAAAACTAAAAGCAAGGTTCGTGTGGCAATCGAAGAATTTACGAAGTTTGGTTTAGTTCTGCGAGCATCCTCCAAACTTCGTGCAATCGAAAAACTTGGTTGGGTGCTTTCGCATCTTAGCTCACGCTTGCAAGGATATAATCGAGTTTTTGGTTGGGGCTCCGACGCCGACACAGTAGAGAAGCGATATAGGTATCTGAACCCTTCTAGCCCCATGAACCTTTTCCGAAAATAGCGTAAATTTTGAATAAAGTTTTGGTCTTCACTGACGAGTATCACTATGAGTCAAATGGATTATTCAATGCCTACATGCAGCAAAGCCAGGCACTTTCTTCTAAATTTAAAATTACTGCTGTATTAAATAAACAACATTGGGGATTAGGCGAGCTGTATGTGAAAAGTCAGGACTTGCCTAACTTCAACATTGAAGTCCTCGACATATCGCAACCAGGAAAACTATGTTTTAATTTAGCGGAAAAAATAAAATCCTTTTTAATTTCCGGGCTCTTAAGGGTACTTGGCGGCGTACTTGATGGGATTATGCTGCCATTTGTTTACTGGAGACTGTTCGTCTTCCTAAAAGAGTTAGAGTTTGACCTTGTACTCATTCACAATGGGGGTTGGCCCGGTGGATACCTGTCACGGGCCCTTGCCCTTGTAACCAAGCTAACGAAAAAGCCGGTCGTTATGGTAATCCACAACTATCCAAGTAAAAGCAAAAGTAATTCTTTTAATTATCTGGTGTTTTCTGTGAGATACTTACAAAATCTTGTTGCAAATGTATGTGTAAATGAATTCGTTGCAGTGTCAAATAATTTATCTAAATCTTTGAAAGATTTTGGATTAAAAAGGGTAAGGACAATTTTCAACAGCTTCGACCATACAAAAGTTACTAATTTTCCAAATAACAGGAGTTTGAGAGCCGATAACACGGTTGTTGTTGGTTTTATAGGCGCTCTAATTCCTCGAAAAGGTGTAGATGTTCTACTAAAGGGATTCCTCGAGCTGTCCAGTGATTCAGAGCTTTTGATTGTCGGTGATGGTGTGGAGCGAAGCGCATTAGAGGTTATTGCAAATAATTCAGAAAGAAAGATTACATTTGCAGGTTTCTCAAATGAACCGTTGATTCAATTAAATATGATGGATATTCTGGTCGTTCCGTCTATAGCCTTTGAAAGTTTCGGCATGGTAATTCTTGAAGGCATGGCTGCGAAGCTTCCAGTTGTTGTTTCCGAAATTGGAGGAATGCCGGAAGTTATAGTTAATGGAGTTACTGGGTATCTATTCCCACCTGGTGACCATCACAGACTCTCACAGGTTCTTGAAATTCTTGTGGGATCACCTGATTTGAGGGAATCGATGGGTGCTAACGGATACACAAGATTAATCGAGGAATTTTCTGTGAACAAAATGAATTTATCCTATATTGAGATGGTTGATGAACTTATAGTAACTAAAATCTAATTTTGAAAATAATAACAGGTATTTTTTTCAATCTAAAACTTATTCTTTGAAGCATCGACTGGGTTTCAGGAATCAATAGCTCTGGGTGAATGATTTTGAGAAATTCAAGTCTTTTATTCATGTTTTCGTTCTGAGAAGTACTGCTGCGAACATGACGATAAAAACCCAATATCTTGTAAAGTTCTTTAACCTTAAATACTCGCTGAATTCGAATCCATAAATCATAATCTTCAACTGCCCGAAGTTCAGGAGCTTCATTAAAGCCACCTTGCGAGACAAGTGCATGCCTGCGAATAAGAACAGACGAACACTGCAAGGGGTTATTCTCCATAAGTTTCCTCTTCGAAATTACACCAACTGGAGGTCGCAGGAGAATAAAACCCCAAAGGTAATTTCTTCCCGAAAACTGCCAAAGTGGTGAAAATAGCATGGTCAGGTCTTTATCGATCATAAATTCAGTCATCTGTAATTCGATTTTTCTCTTACGCCACAAGTCATCATGGTCCAAGAAAGCAATGCACTCACCCATAGAGTGACTAATTCCAATATTTCTTGGTACCGAGGGAAGGTTTGATTGAGAATTCGTGCGAAAGTACTTAATGCGAGGGTCCTCTGTCGAAAGTTTCTCTACAAGCCCGGCTGTTCCATCTGTTGAACAATCATCGATTACAAGTATTTCAAGGTTTGCGTATGTCTGCCTGCACGCCGAATTTATAGTCGCCGCGAGGAAAAATTCTGAATTATAAGTGGGAATAACCACACTCACCAATGGATTTGATTCCGGACCTTTAGCAGACAATTGTCATGCCTTCTATTCGTTTCATTTCTAAGAGACCCGCCGCAAGACTTTGAGGAGTGAAGTTAAATTCGGACTCAAGTTTGTCAAGAGAATATTTAGTATCAAAAGGGCGAGGAGCCAACGACTTGAAATCGCTTAGTTTCGATTCTCGAATGAGACTGGTATCCAGAGAAAAAATCTTTGCAACCTCGTGTGCAAATTCATTTAGTGTTACGTGCTCCTTGCCTGAAATATGAACTAAACCTTGCTTTTCGGCTAACGCGGATTGTAATAAAAACCGAGCACAATCATAAACCGAAAGTGGCTGACTACTTACATCTGTTACGACTGAAATTGACTCCTTGTTTCTAAGGGAATTTATCCAGGTTTGAGCAGGGTTTGATCGTGAATGCGGATGAGACCACCCATACATTAAAATTGGTCTAACAACTAGATTTCTTTCCGCTATGTCCAGCACAAATTTTTCTGCCTCAAGCTTTAGCTGGCCATAGTAATTGATTGGTTCAGGCAAATCGCTCTCAGAATAAGGAGTGCTTTGATTTCCAAAAACTGCGTTAGAAGATATGAAAATTAGTTTTGCACCACTCTTTACAGCATTCTCCGCGAGGATGCGAGAAGCGTCCACATTAATCAGCTTCGCTACTTCGCGATTGCTTTCCACGAAATCAACATTGCCTTCTGCCGCTGCATGGATAACAACATCGGGGCTAAAGCTGTCAAAAATGTTAGTGACACTCAATTCATCAGTTATGTCAGCCTGAAAATTAACGATGTTTTCTTTTGCGGGATTCTGTTCATTGCGAGAGATTGCCCCAATAGAGACATGTGCCGGAGATAACTCGATAATTGCTTTGCCCAGTAGTCCACTGGCCCCAGTTAACAACATCCGCATACTGGAGTCTAGCATTTGGAATTTTAGGTCGAGAATTCAATTTAGCTGATGCTTCAACACTCGGAATCGAACAGATTTCTTGTAATAATCTAATTAATCTGAGCCCTTCGACCTTTGAAACCCCATAAATTTACATCATGGGGAAATGTCAAAATGACATAGATTGATTCTCTTTTCTGACTCTTGCTTAAGAGTCAGAAAAGATTTGTTTAAGAACTTGCTTAAGTTCCTTAACCGGAGCATTAGACTTGCGCGAATATTCCGCACAAAAATCCTGTCTTGTCCGTACGACTTCATCACTGAACCACCAGCTTCCGACATCGTCATAAATTTCGGCAATTTTATCTAATAAAGAATCTATTGAAAAGTGAACGATTCCAGTTTTTGCAAGTTTCTCGTACGCATCTTTGGCGTCATGATTCATGTATTCAAGCCCTCGCTCCCAATATGCCAAAGTTGGGATTCCCATGGTGAGTGACTCAAGGAGCCCAGTCGAATCATAGGTATGCACAACTAGTGAGCATTTCTTCCAAAGTTTATATGGGTTCAACATGGAGGTATCCAGTAAATCCCCATGTCCAAGTCTCTTCCATTCTTGTATCTCCCCGTAAGGGCTAACATCAGCTTGGGGGTGCACGCGAATAATTGTGTTTTCATAGATATTCTTTGGTAATCGTGACACTAAATTAAATTGAGATTCCATGTAACGAGCGAAATTCTCATAAGACGCAATCAATGAAGTCGGGTAAGGGAACATGTCCAGCATGAAGACAATTGGACCGACGGGTGAGTAGGAGCCTTTAATGCCTGAGGTTTTTATATTAAACAAGGGGATATCAATTTTTTCATTTCGCCGCCATCCCCACGTTAAGAATTTATCAGCCGTTTCTCGTTCTACATATCGTAATTCGCTATTTACCCCATAATCATTTCCATGTTGACCAACAACGTATCTGACATCGCCAAGATTGATTATTTTGGCTAGCCAGACCTTAAAGGTCTCGTCAAATACGAAATTATTTGAAGTGAAAACTACAGAAGGAAACTTACCTCTTGTAATTAATGGCGAAATTGCATTGCACGTTTGACGATATCCTTCAAGGTAAACTTTTGGCAAGAACTTAAATACCAAACGATGACAAATTTCCTCAGTTGCTTCGTTTTTATTTGTATTTTTAATACTTTTAATAAGTTCCTCTCGCAAAATGATATCTGTTTCAAAAACTTTTTCAGAAGACTTGATGAAGCTGTAACGCACTATTGGCAATTGGCGCAAGGCAAGTGCGGTGAGAACTTCTACCTTTCGGGGTAAGTAAGTACCTATAAAGAATACTTTTCGTGACGAAAAACTTAACTTATTTTGCGTAAGATGATTGTCGTAAAAATTGAACAATCGATTTTTAACTGATTTTTTTTGAGTAAACGGCGGAGAGCTTGCTTTTAAATTGGAATTGAAAGGAAAAAAGATGAATTCAATTTCTTTACCTTTCCTGACCAAAAGTTCTGCCATCACTTCCTGTGTAACGGCGCTAAGCCAAGGTGATTGAATCGTGGCAGCTTCGAATTGTTTGCTATCAAGAGTCACAGTAGAAAACTCGGGCATATTTAAAAGTCCTATTGAGTCAATCTTGTAATTTTCTAATACATAACTCAGTCTCTGCGCGGTACGTGCCACAATTGTTATATACCAAGTTAGCCAATGACCCAGGATTATTTTCCACTCGCGAGTACTAAATTGCTCTTCATGGTGGGCATTTAAAACTTCCGTTAAATTAAAAAGTAAAGAATTTTCTATTTGCTGAAGAAAGTCCAAGCTCAAAGATAGATCATCATATGTCGCAGGCTTTTCCGGTATCACTTGAAATTTTATGCTTGAGTATAAGTTGTCAAATTCCTCTAGCAAGAACTGTGAGCTAAGGACAAGATTATTTACGTTCTCAAGAAAAAATCTTTCGTCTTTTAGGGTGATTAGGTGGTTTCGCTTCAAACCTAAGGAATTAGACATGTCAATTTATTTCTTAAGATCCATATTGAGTAAATAGCCAAAATTGTATTTCTCGTTAGCCTCTGAAAGCAGTGCTAGATCTTCCCTAGAAATTATCTCTGAGTTCTCTCTATAAAGCGTATTTTCACGAAAAACTTCAGTAGCAGACTTCATAGGTATTGACGAGTTTGAACCGGCCGGTCCCACAATTTCAAGATCAATAAATTCTGATGCACGCCGTAAAAAATCAGAGTTCCACCCAGCCAGATCAGTCTTGACGCCTTCCCCGTATTCGTAAAAGTGGCGACTGTATGTGGGTGTCAGAAGATAATCGTGCCCCAAAAGAGTTGCTTTGCTGAATCCCAAATAAATCGCGAGAGAAATTTGTCCTCTTAGAGAACCAGAGAGTGGCTGTGATTTACCGCGAAATATAATTCGTTTCGAGTAATCCTTATTGCCTGGCCAATTTCCGCCTAAGGGCGCGAGGTGAAATACATTTTTCCCTCTAAATCTGGCATAGTCCCGTATGCTCAGGAAGAAATTAATATTTTTGTTCTCCCTTATATAGCGTTCGAAGTGTGAGCGCAGGCCAGTTCTAATCTCGCCCGTACTGCGAAGTGGGTCAAGGTGTAGGTAGTACTTTGTATTAAGAAATTTCTCTTCGCAGTGCAGAAATTGAAAGTTACACCCGATGACAGGATCTTGTTTAAGTTTCAAAAAATCAATTGATTTAAGTGAGACACCATTACCAATAATGTAAGCACTTCCACTTTCAGTATCTGCTAATGCCTTCAGTTTATTCATAAGAATCTGCGCTGGTAGGGTTGCTAACCTTGAGTTAAAAAGGAAATCTATTCGCATAGTTCAAGAATAGCAACTCCGGTAGAACCCTGCGATCTTATCGGCCAAATAAAAGATCTAGTTCCTCGCTAACTAGATGAGCCCCATCTCCCGTAAACAGCCTACGAGTGTTTAAGAACAATTCTTCGCGCAATTCTGGTGACATGATAGTTTCAACAATACGTTCGTAACTCGTTTCATTTTCAGTGTTAAAATCTAATCCAATTCCAACTCTGTTACTTGTAATCGCATTGAAACTATCGAATTGATTGGCAGCAATTGCTGCATATGTGGATGGTATCCCCACAGTGGCTAGGTCCCACGCACTTGTACCAGCAGCACTAATAGCTGTGTCTGCTGATTTAATTAAGGTCGGTAATTCATTAGTGTGAGATAGCAAATTTAGCGGTCGATCACCAAGTATGTTCCCAAGTTCAACATGCATTTTCTTTGGTGCTATAAAAGTTAGGTTTGGGCGCGGTCCTAGACTTAAAATTTTGGCCATTTGTATGGATGCACCGGTTGGATCTGATCCACCAAAAAAACACACCATATTTGAATTAGTGATATTTTTTATTTTGGAAGGCCCGGATAAACGAATGTTTAAAAATTCTTCTCGAACCAGAGCATAATTTGAGCCAAGTAACTTAAGTTCGACATTGTTGCTGTACGTATTATGCCTTGTCTCGGCACCTAAGTTTTGGTCCAAGTAGCCTTGAATTAAAAGTTCGTCGTTTGGGCAATCAATAATTGCAAAAACTGGAAGTTTAGTCGCAAGCTTGTTCACATCTTCAATTTCGAATTCGTATGAATCAATAACAACCAGGTCAAACTTGAATGAAACAATCTCAGCAATGTTAAGAAAGTTTTTCTGAGTCGGCATTACTTCTATCTGGGATAATTTTAAAAGTTTCTGTAACCAGGGAACACCTTCTACGTTTCCTATAAATTTTACTGAGTGACCATGTGCCAATAGGGATTTGGCTAGTGTTAAACACCTCATTACGTGACCGGTGCCTTGTGTGATACCCGCGTCAGCTCTGATAGCAATTCGCATCTATATCTACTATCGAACACTTAAACGTTTATTTACGCTGTCTATGTCAAGTAATCCCTCGGTTGACCCTCTTGTAATTGCCTCTGAA
>Ga0335396_10006253_pt1 | contig 11904 bp, 22 predicted proteins | sample FRY02_FD_205743 | JGI IMG/M metagenome (GOLD analysis project Ga0335396, IMG submission 205743) | Freshwater microbial communities from Lake Fryxell liftoff mats and glacier meltwater in Antarctica - FRY-02 (spades assembly) (version 2) | ecosystem: Environmental > Aquatic > Freshwater > Ice >... | reverse complement strand
GTAAAAATAAACTTATCCACAAAATATAAAATACTTCGTGGATAAGTTATTGTAGGATTTTTCAGTAATGTTTTTTTAGGTTCTGGATTGGGTCCTAAGGTTCTGGATTGGGGGGAGGGGGGTATGCTGGTGAATCCTCAAAGATACTATACATCGCTTGACCCGCAAACCTACCCATGCCTTTTGCCGTTCCTGAATCAACTTGTATAACTACGTCGCAATTGTGTGCAAACTCTTGAGATCCTCTAAAATCGCCTTCTTTTGTGGATTGGTGGACAGTAATAAAAGAAGTCCTTTTTGCGTTGTCTTTTAACGCCTCAATGTCTTCGACTTCTAACCGTGAATAGTTGATCGAATCAATAATTATAAAGTCATATTTATAGCAAATCTGAGCAATAGATTCTTTATCGCGATAATTCGCAAATTGCAGATTGTCATTATCGCTCAATCCAAAATCAACTATCTTTTGCTTTAGCGTAGCTCCAAACCCTTCTTCTGTTGCAATGTAAAGTACTGTTCCATGTGATTCTGAGAGATATTTCGCGAATTGCATTGAAAAAATGGATTTCCCATGTTTTGGCTTTCCAAATACAATCGCATGAAACGGAACAGAGGGATTGCCAATAAAATCTAGCCATTTGCCCGTAAAATTGTAATGTTCATACTCGTGATCCACAATGTCTTTTGCACCTAAAATGCCGTTTTGCTCAATACCCGTTTGAAATTTCAAATTTTTTATCACTTCTTTTCTTGCGTTAATTTGTTCTCTTATCAGTTCGGTTTGATCTTTTGAATTTTCTCCCTTTTGGCCTAATTTAGAACCCATATAAGCCCCTCCAATAGCCGACAATAGGCCAATTGTAGGAGACATTTTTTTGCCAAAGAAATAACCAGCAGCCCCACCAATAACAAGATATTTGAAAGTTTTACCAAATTTCAACTCTCGTTCAAGTGTGTTGATTTCGCTTTGTAGCCTGTTTATTTGTTGGCTTTCATCGCTTTGCGTTTCAACATTTTTCGTAAAATCAATTATTTCTTCATCCATTTTTTTATAACAAAAAACAAAGTAAGCAAACCTATAATTAAAAACCCAAAAAGAAGAAAGCCCATAAAATCAATTTGCCTTTTGTCTTGTCTCTTATTGGGTAGCGGTTGAATTGTATTTGTGCGAATAAAAGTGGTACATGGCAAAACTTTTTGTGACACAAAAAGGGTATCCTTAGACCTTTTAATTATAGTGTTTGTCGTTTCAATAAAGAAAGTATCCTTCTCCGAAATTTTAGAAAAATAAAAAAAAGTATCGTTCTTAAAACCTTTCGTAAAAACAATAGAATCTCTTTGACTTTTTTCAAATAAATAGGAATGATTTTTTTGCAGCCGTTGTAATTGTTTAATTGGGTTGCAACTTGTAGAAATATTGATAAAAAAAAATAGACAAAGAGAAAAAATAAAACCATATTTACGCTGCATTTTTATCTTTTATTAATTTTTGAATTTTCTCTCTTAAATTGGCGTTATCTGTTTCAATTAATGAATATTGATCATTTAGCTTGGAAAGTTTTACTTTCATTTCAGAAATTTCTTTGTCGTATTTTTCTTTTAGATCGTCTAACAGCTTTTCATACATACTGAATCCTTTATTCATATTGGTAAGATATAAAGATTCCGTTTCGGCTTTACGTTGTTTGGTAGCCGCTAAATAAGTTATTAAGCCTATAATACCAGCGTAAATATGACTGCTAATATCTGTTAGAAATTCCATCTATCTTTTATTGGTTTCTTTGTCTTCTAAATAGTCACACGTTTGCCCATAAACAAGAACATTGTAACATTCGCAAACCAGTTCTTTTAAGTCTGATATTTGTTCGCTGGTGATCTCAGCAACATCTTTTGAATTTGTTAGCAGCATCAACAAAGAAAACCTAGCGTACTTCCTAGCCATGTCTTTCTCGTCTTGCTTTGCGTTCATTAACGATGTTGTCAATACCTCTTTCAAAGTAATTGCTTCACTATCATTTTTGACTTTCTCTTTTTTTAAGTCGTAATAAAATACGTTGATTCTTATTTTCATATTTTCAGTTATTTTTAGCCTTTTAAAGCCGTTATAATTTCTTTAATCAATGTTTTTTGATTGGCAATTTCAGCCGTATATTGGATAACGCCAGCTTGATTAGAAGCTAAATTCATTTCTAAACGTTTAAGCACTTCATTTGCACCATTCACCGTTTCTGCTTGAATGGTAATATTTTCTTTAGTGGTCTTAACGTTTACCGTTTCTTTTCCCGTTTTTGTGATTACTCTACTCATTTTTTTTATTAAGATATTGCCGTAATTATGCCACCAACCACCGTAAAAGTAGTATAAACGCCAGATGGAGCAGAAGCACCAGGAGAACCATTGGCTATAAATGCACTCGCTTCGAATACCGTTAATGCGCTATCGTCAGCCAATCTACATTCTAACGTTGTACCGTTTGCTTTTAATGAAGTTTGGTTTGAAGTATCACCCCCGAAATTAAGCCTATTAAACCCTGTTTTCGTATAGTTGTACATTGTGATAACACCCGTTTCAGGCGCGAACATTTTTGCTCTTCCTTGCCAACTAAAATAATTTGTAGTACCTGCTTGAATGTCAGCAGTGCAAACAAGATCCCCGTTTACTATTAACTTGCCCGAAGCTTCAATTTTAAATTTAGACAATCCATACACCATCAAATTAACTAAATCGCCCGTGTATCCTAATCTCATATTCATCGCCAATGATGTACCGTGCGTGTTGCCAAAAAATGCACCATCAGCAATATTTCCTGAGAAGCCACCAGGACCCAGATTTAATGTTCCTCGATTGCTGCTTTGAGTGACATGAGCATAATTAGAGATGGAAGTATCTGTTATCCTAGAATAGTGAAAGAAAAGGGTATTACCAATCCTGAGAGACCTATCATGCTTGTTATAAAACAAAAAATCCGCACCAGCCAAAACGCCCTCATCATTATACTGCACTTGCGAATTACTACCAGCAACACCAGAAGAAATCGCGTAATTATTGCTATGAACTTTTATTTGTGCACCCATTAATTTACCTCAATTGTTCGTGTTACAATACATTGATTTCCGACATCTCCATCCACCGCAAAATTTATGTTGTATTGAGTGACATCAATAAACCCATCAGCAGCCGAAATAGAATAATTTGCCCCAGCAGGAACGCTAACAGAATTTACCGTAAACCCATTTGATCCATCCGGGGCATAAAAATCAATAGCCATACAGTCACTACGTACAATCTTGTATTGGCCAACAAATTCACTAATATTTTTAGACTTTCTCATTTCGCTTTTTTAATTTGCGTGCAAGCAACAATAAAGCTAGACCAATCGCTGACATTATTATTAACTTATCTTTTTTTTTTTTGATGCTTCGTTATCTTCTTTTGGCAAAATTACCGTATCGCCAATATATCCCAATTGTTGACCAGCTAACAAATAGCCATCATAAAAATCTTTCTCCGAAACCCAAAAATTGCCAGCCTCTAAAGTAATTATCGCCCTACCAACCTCTTGTAAATTTCCAAAGTTTAAAACCTTATTTCGAGAAAATCCAGTTGCATCAGATACGTACTTTATATATCGTTCTGGTTCATTATCTCCGTGGCCTTTTGGGGCATAGATTGGAAAAATTTGCGCAATCGTTTTTAAACCTCTTTTTATATACGCATTTTCTAAGTTGATAAAACCAGCCCGTACACCATACAAAGCACTTGAAAACATTAAAAAATTTCCTGATGTTTTACCAATCAATCCCTTCCAATTATCAGGTTTGACCTGAATTAGCGCAAATGGATTATTATATTTTTTTGTTAAGACAGTCATTACCTTATTTTAAACCTTGTATAATTTCAAACACGTTTAGTATTTCCTTATTGTTTAGAAAGCCTCTCAAATAGGCGTATAAATCAGTTTTGTACATGATCCTGAACCGATAAGCCAGCCACGAAATTTGTGATCTGTACTTTTGTTGCCTAAAAACTGAAAAAATGGTATCCTCGTCATCATTAAAAAATCCTTTAGCATTAAAAATCTGCTTTGCGAAGTCGTCAGTCACCGATTGTTTAAAGATGTTGGACACGGGAACGGTTTTATAGTAGTCAACATCAAAAAATTTGATTGATTTAGCAATCTCAGCGTTTACGACATCTTTCTTTCGGGCTTCTTCATCGTCAACCAGTCCTATTTTTTGCAATAACTTATAACCAGCATAAGCCCCGATGCTATAAAAAACTATACGACCAATGGTATCAACCTCGTCCGACTCTATTTTTTTGCCTTTAACAGTAATTGCCATAATATTAAAATTTGTTACCTAATCCAGCATAAGAAGTAGACGAATTACCTGATCTCGTAGTGGTTGTTTTTTCTGGCTCAACCGTTTGCGTTTCTTTAAGTACATCAGCTTTTGTAAGTATTGTAGTACCCGGATTTGGATCCGACCAGGGACAAGTTCCACCATCTCCGTCGCACCCATCCGCTCTAGTTTCCCCATCCGCTCTAGTTTCCCCATCCGCTCTAGTTTCCCCATCCGCTCCAGTTTCCCCATCCGCTCCGTCTTTTTTGCGTAAGAATACAAAATAAGCACTTGCAGCAATAGCTAAAAAAAAAAGTGTTTTTTTATTCATTTTAAAGGTTGTTTAATTGTGATATTGCCATTTCATAAATCGCTGGTTTGCTTTCCGCTATACTGGCCAATTTAGTAATGTTTTTAGCAAAATTTTTATCAGCTTTCATAAGCCTCACCACCGCTAAATTGATAGCTTGATTATTATCGTTAATATCCACGTTCTCAGATTGATTATTTCCTTCACCAGCTCCGTTCATAGCTTGACCACCCCCAAAAAATCCTGCCATTGCTATTGTAGCCATTTTCATAAATTTGTCTTCACCATCATTATTTTTGTTCGTTAGCTCTTGTCGCATGATCTGGTTTTGTAACTCATTCTCTTTGCGCATATGCTCCATTAAAGCCATCAAGTTCTTTTCTTGGGCTTCTTTTAGGTCCTGTTCACGTTTTTGCAATAAAGCAAAGAACTCATTGCCTGTAGGCATGCCCCCCATTAGGCCGTTTATACCTTGATTAAAAGCTGGTGCTTCAGCCTCTTTCTGGTTGAAGTTTCTAACGTTGTAGACATACTTTTTGAAATTACCACCCCTTTCTGCCCTTTCGCGTAATTCAACGCAAAACATACCCTCATTATGTGCCATAAATTGCTTTATGTCATTAATCGCGGCCTCGGTATCATAGTTTGAACTGCGTTGATCTTTTAAATAGTTGTTCTTCACGTCTAAGATACAAAAGTAAATAATACCTTCAGAACGCATATTTTCAAAGATATACTCTATATTAGTTGTCGTCATTCCTTATCTTTTAGTGTACCAAACCCTAACGGCCAAAGAACCTGTTTCAGAGATACTTGACGTATCAGTTAAAACTATGTAGCAATCGCCCCATCTATGGTTGCTCATATCAAAAAAGCAAAATTTACCGCTATTCAAATTTTTTATCATAACTGGCAAAGGTAACATTGCCAAGTCTTCACCAGCAGAATTGGAAAATCCCATATAAGCCTGAGCTAAAATCTCGGCCGGTAGCATATCTGTTGCAGGCGTTGTTCCAATTGATACGCTTAAAACTGTATTATCAATAACCTCGATTGCTCTAATGGTACAATTTGAACCATCGAGTTGAGAATCAGCATAAAAATAATTCCTTATTCCTGTGCCAATATTCCGAAACGGTAAATAAACAGTCTTATTTTCTTCTGCGAAAGGTATACCAACTTCACGCACTAAACCGAGTTCTTTTAACTGATTCAGTAAACTTGTGATCAGTCCAGCCATTTTAAACCGTTGCGAAATCGTAAAAGAAGTTAAACAAAACAACCTCACCAGCAGAGATACCCGATGTTGCATTTAATTCAATGTAGCAATCTGTTAAATTTATCAATCTTGGTTGAAGAATCGTAATAAAGCCAGCGTTATTTGATCTAATCAAATCATATAGGGGCATCTGGTAAACAAATTCAAGGTTTTCTGAATCTTTCAATGTAACGGTGATTTTGTCAACATCAGCAGCCGCGATAGAAGTTTTACCAGACGGTGAAACGCTAAGTTCAGCCGCTGAATAGGCCTCAACTCCGTACAAAATAATATTGTTCCTCGATAGGTTCGGAATTTCTGTAAATTTATACCGTAAACCAGTTGTTGGCGTACCAACTATAACCGCCTCGACTAATTGTGATCGTCTAATAACTAAGTTATTCATGTGTTAATATTTTTTCTCAAAAGTACGATTTTTAAAACAAAAAAAAAGACCCCTATTATAGAGGCCTTTTTGATCTAAAAATATGTGATTAAAGAAGTGGATATAAAATTATCAGTCTTTTGAATTTACGATCAAGTAACCTCTAGCCTCAAACACGGCCGCGACGTAGTCAGAACTATTGTTAAAATCAACGGATTGCCCAAGATTAACAACAACGTCTAAAGTTTGGCGGGCATCAATTACTGTTGGTTCACATGGATAAAATCCAAATAATCCATTGTCAAAGGAATTTTTACCCGTGTTATTTTCAAAAGTTGCAGCAGATCCGCCGGTAGCATCAAGGTTTTGGCCTGTTTGCGTTCGTGGTATTCTATGAAATGCACGCATTGGGAAAGAAGGTAAATAATCTCTACGGTCAATGTTGAAAGCCAATGAGGCATTCCACATAGCCGCAAGATTTAAAGCATCTCCAGTTAAAATAGCTGGATCACTATAGGTAAGCAGATTTGCCTTTGCTTGATCTAAGGCCGATGGCGTTTGAGTACCAATAACGGCCAAACCAGCAATTGTAAAATGCGTAATGACAAATTGATCATTCAATTCCAACAACTGCTCAGTAACCAATGGACTACCTACTTTGTTGCGTTGAAGATTAAATTTGATGTCGGAAAAATTGCCAACAAGCGATGTTTGCGCTCTTAGATAAGACTGAGATAAATTCGCATAAGGAACACCGAGCGTATTCTCGATGAACTTTTTTTCGTTAATGATCTGATTCATTGATATAATATTTATGATTTAATATTTAAATTGAAAATATGATTCTGGATTTTCTGAAATTAGTATTTCATTTCGTCAATACCAGCAGAGGTGAAATCATATGAAGTTTCATTCATGGTATATTGCCCGTCTAGGTTGTTTAGAAATGGATCACCCAAAAATGGGTCATTTCCGTTAATACCAATTGAACCGTCCTTGTCAATAAAACCAGCGATAATATCAGCCCCAGCATCAGCAACCAAACCATTACCCAAAGCAACCAAAATAGGCGTGCTTTTTTGCTGAGACAAAAGCAAGCCAGCAAGAAACACTATTGGCGGAACGTATTTTTTGATTTTTTCGGGGTCGGGGACTCTTTCGTCTCCTACTTTTGTTGAGAATAAAACGCCACCGATTTTATCAGTCTTTGCGAATCTTGAAGCGATTGCCCCAGCACTAAGACCACCGCCTTTTAACAGCGTCTCCATTGAAATAAGACCTTTAATGTCCATAGTTTTTTTTTTTATTCGTAATTAGGTTACAATACTAAACATTTTTTTTGGAGTTTGCGTATAACAGTACTCCACCTCCTAATAAAATTAACGGCAACATGGACTCTAGTGATCGGGGTTTGTCATCTACATCGCGATATCCACCTCCTCCACCATCGTCACTTGGGCTAGCTCCTCCACCATCGCCACTTTGGCTAGGGTCTTTCAAACTATAATTTACTTTTGCGCCTTGAGATTCGACTGCTTTTTTTATTATATCCATCATCGGTACCAAAATTGTAGCAGCAGCCACAAGCAAGGCGGTAGTCGCAGCTATATCACCTAAACCAGCACCGTTGATTGGGGCTTTAGTATATTTTGTATAAGCCTCTTTTAACGCTTTGGGCATACCGAGCTTCCAACCAAATGCTCTTTTTGAACGACCTTTATTTATAGCGTTTATTTGAAAGTTATTAAAATCACCACCAAGATTATACCAACCGTTCATAAATCTCTGGCGATAATCCTGATCAGTTGCAAATTTCCAATTTAGGATTGTAGCCAACCCCCAAATATTTACCGAAAAAAGTTTGATGACAGCCGTTCTGCCTGCCGCTAACGCCAGCCGGTGTTTATTCACTTTGTGCCAGGTGTCTTTGCGTTTACTAGTATCAACACCGTATAATCCAACGCCAGAAATGTGACGATTACAGGAACTACCAAGGGCCCCATTTTTTACGCCAGATAAAACATTAACATTCATAATTCATATTCTTTTATATTGTTTGTATGTAGGAGGTTTCTCGTAATTAAATTCAGGCAAAACACCATCTACAATAGTTCCGTTACTTGTAGTTATATAAACGTGTGTTGGTGTGCGATCATATTCATTATAACTGGCATAAGTAAAAAGACAATTGATTTTTAAGTTAGTCAATATTGACGCTGCAAATAAACTAAAAGACTTGCAGTCGCCAATTTTAGAACTTATTAAACGCAAAGGTAACCGAATATCTTGATTTTCTTTGCCGTCAGCAATGTAGCGTATATCCCTTTTGAGAAACTTCCAAACATTGTAACACGTCTCGAAGTCCGTTTTGCCTTTAAATCTTTTCGCTAAAATTAAGGTTTGTCTCTTAGATATTGGCATGAGTGATTCCAAAACATTTCTGATGTCTTGATTGCTTCCATTGGATACGAGTAAAATAGTTTTGCCATCTGGTCGCATTAGCCTTTTTTTAACTTGTTTATTAATTCGTTTACTAAAGTGTTTAATTGATTCAAATATGGTTCAAGGTCAATTGGTGTGCTTGTGTTAATTGTTACAGGGACCGGAATAACAAATGCAACCAAAGGTCTTACGGTTGTGGAATATTCAAGCGTCACAACCCTAGAATTAGAAGTAGCCACTTTAGCCATTGCAGACAACGTTTTCAAGCCTCCTAATTGAACAGTTATTGGAAGCATTGATGTACCGTTTGCTTTTGCTATTCTTCTTTGATTCATTGAAAACTTTGCAAGAGTATAGCCATCTTTAACAACCCGACCATTTATATTCGAGATTGGAACGTCAATATTTGTCGTATTGGTTAGCTCTAAATTGAACGTAATTAAAATAGTCCAATTTTTGCCCGTTGATACTTTGAAGTTTTTGCCAGTGAGCGAAAATGATTTTGAAAATTTATATAATTGTATTAATTCATAACCGATATACCCGACGGCTATCGTACCAATCGCAGCTACTAATGATTTCTTATTCATAATTATAGTTGTAATGTCTTTAATGAATTAATTAAGCGTTTAGCCATGAATACTGCATGAATACGCCTTTATATTTAGGCTAATTATTTACAATTGGCCAATATTCTACCCGCAGTTGAACGCATTTTTTTTGGCGTTGTATCTTTCTTTAGGTGATAACCAGCAGAGGAGCATCTTTTAGAAACAGTCCTATTTTTTAGTTTTGCTTTTGACTTTTTTTGCGTTGATTTCGTTTTTTTAGCAGTAGATTTTACGAATCTACCCTTTGAATTTCTCATTGCGATTGCCATTTTTTTTAATTTTATTAGGCTGCAAAGTAACAAAATTTAATTCGTTTCAAGGACTTCTTTAGAATTTCGGTTGATCTCTGACATAGTTTTGAAGTTTGGAATGTTAAATTTTTTAGGGTGATACTCCCCGTCGCTTTCAAGTTCCTCAAAACAATAGCTGAGATGTGAGTACTTTGGAGAATTTACAAAATTCCTTAATTCTTTGACCTTGTATTCAAAATTGTTTTGTTTAAATACGTCACATATACGCTGAACATCTTTAAAATTGTGAGTGTAGATACCATCGACCCAGTAAAATATGTAATCTGTACATACTGATTCCGCAATTCTCATAACCTCGTTGACCATTTGGATAATCGCATTGAAGATGAAACGGTATTCGCAGGTTTTTGTATCAATGTCGGCTAATTTACCTTTCTCATACGTATATATATGTTTCTGTCTGGCTAACATCCCGACCGCCTTTAAGCGATCAAGTTTTTTCAATTTGCTTTGACAAAAATTAAAAGTAATTGGCTCAATTAGGCCCAAATTAAACAACGATTGAAGGTAGGCCGAATTAATATCAACACAATATAATTTGTCAACTGTGAACGGCTTAAATAGGCCAACACCATAATAATTATTATTTGCTTCAATTACTGAGCACTTCATGTCAAGCAATAGATCTTCATTTTTTTCAAGGTTGACATCTTTTACGATCTTATTATAAGCCACAAATACCATTATTGACATTTGATTTGTCATGAACCGTTCTTTCAAATTCTTAAATTCTACCGTTGTTGTTGACTTGGTTAATGCCACCTTAAAAGTTGTGTTGAATGATTTGTAATAAGCCAAAATATCAGAAACGGAGTTTGTCATCAGATACTCGTTTACTGGCTTTCGTTTCTTTGGTTTTCTAATAAGCATCTTTTAAATCTTTTTTAGCCCGTTTATTTTAATCTCAAATCATCTCCGTTCATTCATACATAGCCGCTAGTTAGGTTTAATACTACATTGAGTAATGAAATTTCAAGTACTCTTTTTTATTTATTTTAATCATAACCCATCCAGCAAAATCATCACCAAAATAACCACCATTACAATATTGGTCAATCCAAACTTCTTTTAAGTAATCGCAAGCTTCTGATTGCTTACATTTATTATTCCGTTTTACTTCTGTTATTTCAAACCTATCTGTAAAATCACAATCTTTAACGTATTCGATTATATCATTATAAAGCTCAGTTGAAACTTGAGTTTTTACATAATCCAAGCATTTTACTTTAATATCGTTTTGCTCTTTATCGTGAGCAATTAATGGTGCATAAGCATCATCCCACTGTTTCTGCTCTTCTTTTGTCATCTCTTTAAATTTAATTTTGTCTTTAATTTACCGTACTAAAACCTAACACGGTATAAAATTCATTTCGTTCCTCAACGCTTTTTATACTAACCGTTATAAGCAATTAAATAATACTTTACCTACACTCGCCCATATTATTATATTTACAAGTGTTCCAAACGCTATTGTTCCAGAATCGTAAGGTTCTTTACCTTCAATTTTTCTTTGTTTAGCATCTATGTAACTTGTTATCGCACTTGCTATTGGGTATAGTGTCATCCAAAGTATAAATCCTATATGTTGCATTATTTAAAAGTGCCTAACAATGTATAAAAACAAAAGCTATTTAGGCTGTTTATAAGGCTTCTGCTTGTTTATTTTAATTGTGGCGAAATCGCCATATTTAGATTATTTGAACGCTTCAATTTTTATACTCAAAGTTATAATAAACGTTATATACGTCAGGTGGGTTGCCAGCTTCTCCAAGCCTAATGCGCTTTTAATTTAATGTCGGTATTCGTCACAACCAATTGCAGTTAATTACCCACCCTAACGCATATAAATTGTAATTCTTTAAAATCTTTTACGTCTTGGGTCTTCATTACACCACATATTATAGCAGTTTCGTTTACGTTTTATTGCCCTTGCTTTGTCTTGAATTTCTTGGAGATTACTGGCTGTTAATATAGTATCTAAAGACACGCTTCCGTCGCTATTATCGTCTAAGTATCTACCAAGCCAAACATTACCCGTTTCTGCTAGTTCGTGCATTTTTAAATAGTCTGGAAAACATTCTTTTACTTCTTTAATTAATTTATCTGTGTACATAATACGTAAATTTAAAAGTGAGTAGCACTGTGCAAAGTGAAGCCCACAAAATTCAATTCTTATAGCCAAATTCAGGTGTTGGCTTCCCACCTTATACATAACGTTAGCAATAATTACGTGGCTTTGGGGTG
>Ga0335396_10006243_pt1 | contig 11915 bp, 10 predicted proteins | sample FRY02_FD_205743 | JGI IMG/M metagenome (GOLD analysis project Ga0335396, IMG submission 205743) | Freshwater microbial communities from Lake Fryxell liftoff mats and glacier meltwater in Antarctica - FRY-02 (spades assembly) (version 2) | ecosystem: Environmental > Aquatic > Freshwater > Ice >... | reverse complement strand
GCGATCTCCACAATTTCGGCGCGCTGGTCCAGGCCAGTGGTTTCCGTGTCCAGAAAGATCGGCTGATCCGCCAGAATCTGCTGGGCGTGGGCGATGACTGTCGTGCGGGGAGTGGCTGTCGTGCGGGGAGTGGCTGTCGTGCGGGAGATAGTCACGGCGTTTCGCTTCTTTCGTTGTGGCCCGGTTGATAGTATTCACGATTGTAGCGCGGGAAACAATTGAGGCGCAAATCTTTGGGTATGTAGGCTCTTTTACAGCGCGCTTGGCCTTTCCTGCCCCATCCTGAGCAATCACAATCTAACGCCCACATTCCTCCACAAAGGAGCTTTCGATGACAAAACGCGAAAAAATGAGCCGCGCCCAACGCCGGTCCGCGCAACAGCAGAGCAAACAGAGCCGACGCCTGATCGGGATTCTGGCTGGTGTTGTCGTTGCTGCGTTCTTTGTCTACATTCTCTGGCACATCTTCGGCAGTCCCACCCTCTCTGCCGAAGATGTGCCAGACCCGGTATTGGGTCTTGCGGCAGCACCCATCGAAATTGTCGAATACGGGGATTTTGGCTCTCCCACCTGCCGGGGCTGGCACAACGCGGGCGTTATGGCCCAAGTGCAGGAATCGCGAGTTTTTTGGTTCCAGCTTCCGTCGGGTTAGGTAAGAATAACCGTTTGGCAAGGATACGCTCGATTGGGATGAAACGACGATGGGAGGTGGTGTTGGCTGTTGGGAAATCATACCAGTCTCGTTCCGCACAACAAAGCATTGAGTGTCGAGTGATCTGCTCTCTACACCCCCTGTGGTATAATTCTTCCCAACGGTCAATATCCACCCACCCCCACGGATTCTGCTATGCCTGAGACATCCATCAATTTTGGCTTTAACGAAGCTGCCCGCACCGACAATTATTCCGAAATGACGTATATTGCGGCCATCAGCGACGCGCTGCAAGTGGAGATGCGCCGGGACCCCAATGTCTTTTTGATGGGCGAGGACATCGGCGGCAGTTTCGGCGGCGCTTTCAAAGTGACCAAAGGCTTCGAGGAGGAGTTCGGCCCCCTGCGGGTGATGAACACGCCTATGGCCGAGAACGGCTTTGTGGGGATGGCGACGGGTATGGCGCTGATGGGTCTGCGCCCGGTCATCGAAGTCCAGTTCGCCGACTTCATCACCTCCGCCTTCGACAGTATCGTCCAATACGCGGCCACCAATCACTACCGCTGGAACGCCCCCGTGCCCTGGGTCATCCGTGCCCCCTGTGACGGGGGCATCCGCTCCGGCCCCTTCCACAGCCAGAACCCGGAAGCCTGGTTCACCCACACCCCCGGCCTGAAAGTCGTCGCCCCGGCCACCCCGGCCGACGCCAAAGGGCTGCTCATCGCCGCCATCCGGGACAACAATCCGGTCATCTATTTGGAGAGCAAACCCCTCTACCGCTCCCTGAAAGGTGCGGTCCCCCCCGGCGAATACGTCGTCCCGATTGGGAAGGCGAACCTGGCCCGATCCGGCACGGACCTGTCGATTATCACCTACGGCGCTCAGGTGCAGGAGGCGTTGACCGCCGCCGAGACACTGGCCGCCGAGGGCATCGACGTCGAAGTGCTCGACCTGCGCACGCTGAAACCCCTGGACACGGAAGCGATTTTGGCGACGGCGCGCAGCACGGGCAAAGTGCTGATCGTCCACTCGGCCACGGGCAACACCGGCTTGGGCGGAGAGATCGCCGCGCTCATCGCCCAGGAAGCCTTCGAGTGGCTGGACGCGCCCATCCAGCGGCTGACCGGGCTGGACATCCCCGTACCCTTCAGCCCGCCGCTCGAAGATGCCTATCGGCCCAGCGCGGCGAAGATTGTCGAACGGGCGCGGGCGTTGGCCGCGTTTTAGAAAAGGCAAAAGGCAAAGGGGAAAGGCAAAAGTGTCGGCTCGTCCACAACCCGCATCTCGCAACCCGCAACCCGCATCTCATAAGGCTAATTCAAATAATAAAGTATACGGAAAAAGTCCCCGGCACTTTCTGTCCAAGCGAGTCTGTATTCTGTAATTCAGGCAGCGAAGTTCGTGAAGTGCCGGGGACTTCTGGATACTTATTTTTGGAATCGCCTAACCCGCAACCCGCCCCATGAAACTCGCCACCCTCTGCTACGTGCAAAAACCCGGCCAGACGCTGATGCTTCATCGCGTGAAAAAGAAGAACGATATGCACCAGGGCAAATGGAATGGGCTGGGCGGCAAGCTGGAAGCGGGGGAATCGCCGGAGGAGTGTGCTGTGCGGGAGGTGTGGGAGGAGAGCGGGCTGACCTGTCGCACGCCCCGGCTACGGGGATTCATCACCTTCCCCGCCTTCGATGAGATTGACGATTGGTACACCTTTTTGTATACGCTGGACGACTTTGAGGGGGCGCTGATCGACTCGCCCGAAGGCAACCTGGCCTGGATTGAAAACGAGCGCTTGCTGGAGCTAAATCTGTGGCCGGGGGATCGGATATTCCTGCCCTGGGTTTTCCAGGACCGGCTCTTTTCGGCCAAATTTGTCTACGACAAAGGGGAGTTCGTCAGCTACGAAGTGACATTTTATGGGGCCGACGGGGGGATATCCTACGAGGCAGCAACCCATCAAAAAGAGTTGCCAGGTTTCGGGAAACCTGACAACTTTGCTGGCCCGCCGGACTTTCAGCCGGTCTACACCCCAGCGGATGACACTTATTGCTGGCTCTGCAACGGCCCGGTGGTCAAACGCCACTGCAAAATCATTTGCGAGCAGTGCGGATTTGTGCGCGATTGCAGCGATCCATAGCGTAGGACGGAATGGTATCTGTGTAAATCCGTTACGTCCATTTCAATCCGTGTCCTTCTTTTTCCATCAGCCTTTTTCCATCAGCCTACGAAAACTGGGGAACCCGCGGCCGTCCCGGAACCAGATCGTCCGAGTCATCCAGGCGCTGCCAAGGATAATAGACCCAATCGTCGGTGATCTCCGCGTAGTAGTCCGGCTCGTCGTCTTTGAAGAGGCTACGGTTCTGCTTCCAATGCAGCACAGCCGTCTCCGGGAAGCCCCCCGCAGACTTAACGCGGCTGGCAACCGTAACAATCGTGCGCCCCCGATCCCACATATTGTCCACGATCAACATCTTTTTGCCCTGCAACAATCCGTCGGTGGGGAACTGCTGAAAACGCGGCCAGCTCATTTCGGCGCGCACAGCGGAATCCTGACCGAAGACGACAGAAGCCGTGAGTACATCCTTCATCTTCAGCGCCTCCGCAATCATCCCGCCGGGGATAATGCCGCCCCGGGTGATGAGCAGCAGCGCATCGTAGGGCGTATTGAGTCGCATCACCACTTTGCTGATCAGCTCTTCCAAATCGCGCCAGGATAGATAAACATTCGCCATAGACGGGTCTCCACATTCAAAAGAAATATAAAATCATCGCTACCACGAAAGTACCAAGAAGAACCTTTCCAGTGATTCAAGAATACAAACCGTCCACAGATTTCAGAGATTTTCACAGATTGACCTTTTACCATCTGTGAAAATCTGCGCCATCTGTGGATTATTTCTTTAGAATAGCCTTCTTCTTCGTGTCTTTGTGGTTTTCCTTCGTTTACTTCGGGTTTGTCAGGGCCAGAACCACCCCAACCACCACTGCCTGCACGCCCAATTCCACTCGGCGTTGGGTGACAGCGGGCCGGAAATAGAGGCCACTGCCCGCAGGCACATCGAACAGAGAGTCGCTGGATTCGACAGTTGTGCCCTCTGGCAGAGCGTAGCGCAAACTATAGCGCCCCGGCACAATCCCCCACAGGCGAAACTCGCCGATGGCGTCGCTGACCGTCTGGGCCACAAGAGCGTCGCTCTCGTCCAATAGTTCCACACCCACCCCGGCCATTTGCACATCCCCGCCGATCCAGCCCGCACCCGCCGGACGAATGGTCAACACCACCGGGTCGTGATCGCTGGCCCGATAGACTGTCGTCGGGTCCATCTCGGCATAGACCGGGAAATCCGCGTCGATGTGCAGGGGATCGATCCCGGCAAAAGCGGCTTGCATCCCCCGGCTGTAAAGGATGTGGTCCAGCGTCTGGCTGCCCCCGTTGAAAATGTAGGTATAGCGGTCTGCCGGGGAGAGATAGTCAGAGCTGTGCAGTAGGCTGGGCGCGGTCTGCTCCTGCAAAATCTCCACCGGCCCACTTTCGTAATAATCGTTGAGATCGCCCAGCACGACGATATGCGCGTCCGGGTCTGCGCCCAGCCGGGCCTGCACCAGCGCGGCCACGTGCTCGGCCTGATAGGTGCGCCGGACGACGTTGATGCTCTCGTCGCCCCCTTTGCTCTTCCAGTGGTTGACGATAACCGTCAGCGGATAGGGGAGGTCACCCCACGGCCCGGTCACTTCCAGGTCCACCACCAGCGGCGGGCGGTTGAAGAAGGCAAATTGTCGGGGCGGGCAGACGCCAGGCATAAAACGCAGGCCAAAGGTAAAGCGGGAGCAGCCCTGGACCGACTCTGCCGCCACAACCGACACCCGTTCCGTGCGGGCCAGCAGGCTATTGGTGAGCGGAAACTCCCGGTCACTGCTGTTTGGCCCTTCGATGGCAACAGATGTGTAGGGCAGGTCAAACTCGTCGGTCAACAGTTGGGCCAGGTTGGCCGCGTCGTCAGGCGTGCCTGTCTCTTGCAAGCCAATAATCGTACAGCCGTTCAGCCCTTCGGCAATCGCCGTTGCCCGCTTGTGCAACTGTAGCGTGTAATCGTCGGCGTTCGGGTGTTGATCCCGCCCTTTGCCCAGCCCCAGCACATTGAACGTGCAGACGGTAAAGGCGTCTTCCGGGGTGACGGGCAGACTGTCTACAACGGCTGTCGCCGGTTCCACATCCACCAGCGCGCCAGGCAGAAGCATCAACTGGTATTTGCCAAAATTGTAGTCCAGCACGGCCAGCACCGGTTCGTCCCCAGCCGCCCCACGCACAGAGAGCCGGTCGCCCCAGGCCGCGTCGGGGATTGTCGCGCCCAGTGCGCCGCTCAGAAAGACCAGCCCCTGCATATCCCCAGGCTGGCTCTGGAAGACCCGATTGGCGGGCAGATAAGGCAGCAGCCCCTCCACCAGCAGCGCAATCTCCGCATCTCCGCTGCTAAAGCGTTTGGTTGGCCCCTGCACAATACCGGTCAGGCTTTCGACCGAAACAAGCATCCCTTCCAGGCGCTCGAAAATCTCTTCCGGGGGTTGGTGGCGCTGGGCAACGGGCGCGGGGCTGGCCTGCGGGCCGGGCGACGCACAGCCAATGACGACGGCAACGCTGCGCACTTCGCTCAGTTCGGTCTTCGCATAATACTCGCTCACCCCGGCCCCGCGCACCAGCACACAATCGCCCACCGCCACCGCGGGCCGCCGGGCCTGATAGACATACACGCCGTCGCTGGTAGCCGGGTTGCCGTCGCCCGTCGGGTCTTGCAAATAGAAGCCGTAGGCATTGACGCCGGTGACGATCCCCAGCACATTCACATCTTTGCCACCCAAAGACGTCTCCAACCCATCGCCCTGAATTTCGTAGATGGGTGTCAGGTCGTCGGGGAGTTCGGGCGATGGGCCTGTGGCGGTTGCGTCGATGTCGGTCGAGCGGCGGGGGATGAGGCGGTAGGAGCCGAACGCGTGGTCCACAATAGCGGTGATGCTGGCGACTTCCTGCTTGGGCTGGGCGTCGTAAGCCACGCCTTTGTCGTCCACCAGCAGACCGCCGCTGGCATCCTTTACCCGCCATTCTCCGTGGCTGTCCGGGCCAACGGTCACAGTCAGGCCGCTCACCTGCACCAGCACGCCTTCCCATTCTTCGCTGGCGGCTGCTTTGGCCGTCAGTTGGGTGGGTGTGGGCAGGGGATTGCCGGAGGAAAGAATCTGAATATCGGTCGGTTCAATTTGGGTCAGGTCATAATATTCCGCCACGACACCGGTCACAAGCACGGCATCGCCCTCGGCCACCCGATGGCTGCGCTGGAAGACGGCAATCGCGCTCCACTGGCCACCGTTCTCTTCCTGCACAAAAAAGAGGCTTCCGTAGACGCCGGTGACAATCCCTTGCACTGTCACAGTCTGGCCGACAAATGTGGAATCGTCTCCATTGACCACACTGCTCTGGATGTCGCCAATGGGTGTCACAGTCTCCTGGGCCAGCAGGACAGTTGGCGCGCTGCCAGCCCAGGCCAGGGAGAGAAGAAGTACGGAGAGAAAAAGTATCGACAGGGATATAAACGGTCGGCGCATTAGCGGTTGTTTCCGGTGGCATAAAACGGGAACAGGAATCTCCGCTATAATAGCACATCCATTCCCCATCCGCCCACTTTGCCAGCGCCCAAGCCACACAGTATAATGGCGCAACTGGAACGGCAGACTGCGCACCGCCGACGGCTCACAACAGACCACTCATTACGGAGATTGTATGGATTCGCTGAATAAATCTGTGGTGGAGATCGCCCCCGAGATCACCCCCGGCATTGCCTGGCAACCCTTGACCGACGACTGGCTTTCCGTGGCTGATCTGCCCCTGCTCATTCTCGTCGGCGTGACCGGCGTGGGCAAGAGCACGACGCTGGCTCTGCTGGAAGCGGGCAATTCCCCGGTGCTACAGTTGCCCGACCGCCGCAGCCTGGCCGACCTGCTCATCACAAAAGTCCAGTTGGACGCGGGCGAACCCATCCGGCCTGTGACCGACCGGGCCGAACGCTTCGATTATACCCGCCGCTACCGGGAAGAGAACCCCGGCGGGCTGGCCCAGGCGCTCTCCCAACTCTGGATCGACCCGGCGCGTTGGCCCCAGCCCCTCTGCTTCGACGGTCTGCGCGGCGCGGACGAAGTGGGCTATGCGGCGGAACAGCTGCCCAACGCCCGTTTTGCTGTGCTGGATGCGCCGGATGTGGTGCGGGTAGAACGGCTGCTGGGGCGAGGGGATCGTTTTGACCGGCTCTCCGCGACGCCGAACTCTGCCGCCGAGGATGGCCTGTCCGGTCTGGATGTGCCCGGAGCGGACGCGCTTTTCAGCGCCGGAGAGTTGGCCCGACTCGCCCGGCTTATGGCAAACGGCAGTGTCGCCGCGGACGATCTGCGCGCCAAAGTCGCGATTGTCGTGGCCGAGCGACAGAACTACGATCCGTCCGCAGCGATTGAAGCGCTGTCACGTCTTGCCCCAGAGCGGACGGTTGTGGTGGACACAACCCGGCACAGTCCAGAAGAGGCGGCCCGGTTAATTCGGGGCGGGATGGAATAGAAGATGAAAAGAGAGGGCAAAAGGCAAAAGGGGAAGGCAAAAGGGGTACTGACCCTGGCGGCTCATCCGATTGACATTATTTCCGATTGACATTATTAACGACCCATTCACCCAATCACCTAACAACCCCAAATGACCCCAACCATCGCCCACATCGCCCACATCGCCACCATCCCCTACCGCCTGCCCCTGCACGAGCCGTTGGCCTGGGGCAAAGCCAGTGTACTCAACGACGCCCATCACGTGCTGGTGCGGGTGACGCTCAGCGACGGCGCGCAGGGATGGGCCGAAGCGCCGCCCCGCCCGACGATCTACGGCGAAACGGTCGAGAGCATCTGTGGGATAGTGGCCCAGGAGTTGGCCCCCCGCCTGCTGGGGGAAGCGCTGGACGACGCAACTTTGCCGAAACTCACGGCGCGCATGGGGCAGATCGCCAACAACCAGACCGCGCGGGGGGCGCTGGATATGGCGATGCACGACAGCCTGGCGACGAGCCGGGGCGTTTCGCTGGCGGCACATCTGGGCGCGGTGCAGGAGCGGCTGCGGGTGAGCTATATTCTGGGCATTGGGGAAGAAGAGGCTGTGCTGGCCGAGGCAGCCCGCGTGGTGGGCCAGGGCGTGCGGGTGTTGAAGGTGAAAGTGGGCCGGGAGTGGGAAGCCGACGTGGCCCGGCTGCTCCGCCTGCGGGAGACCCTCGGCCCGGCTGTGGACCTCTACGCCGACGCCAACGAATGTTTTACACCGGAGAATGGGCAGCGCCGATTGGCGGCACTGGCCGAGTTGGGCCTGCTCTATTGTGAAGAACCCTTGCCGGTGGAGTTGATTCAGGCGCGAGCCGCGCTGCGGGCATCGGACGCTCTGCCCGTTATCGCCGACGACAGCACTTTCAGTCTACGCGATCTGCGCAGGGAGTTGGCCCTGGACACCTTTCACATTCTCAACATCAAAACCGCACGCACGGGCTACACCGAATCCGCGGCCATGCTGGCGGCGGCCCAAGCGGCGGGCAAAGGGGTGATGATCGGCTCCCAGGCCAGCACCGGCTTGGGCACTGTGCGGGCAGCGCTCTTTGCCGCCAAAGCAGCCATCGACCACCCATCCGAACTCAGCTTTTTTTTGAAGTTACAGGCAGATATCCTTGACCGTCCGCTTATTCTGCACAACGGCTATTTGCACATTTCCGAGTTAGCAGAAGCGCGGATCGACCCGGATCGATTGAAGGAAATGGCTATTTGACGACGGATATTATCCCAAGGAGTACCCGATGACCGCCTTCCCCATCTCTGGCCCGCTCTCCCTGGGCGATCTGCTCGACCGGGCATTTCGTCTCTACCGGGCGCGCTTCAGCCTCTTTGTACGCACAGCCGCTCTCTTTCTGGTGCCGGTAAGTATCGTCTCCGGGCTGCTGACAGGCACATTCATCACAGACTATTTGGACGCCTTGACTGCGTTGGGCGCGAGCAGCGGGGAACCCTCCGAGGCTGCTCTCTTCCGCATCTTTGGCGGGATGCTGGGCTTTGGCGCAGGATTGTTCCTGTTGGGTCTGATCTCCCTGCTTCTCAATGGCATCGTCACCCTTGCGTTGACCAGCCAGGGCATCGGCGCGCTGCACGGGGAATCCCAGACGGTGGGGGAAGGAGTGCGCCGGGCCTGGCGGCGTTTTTGGCCCTTTGTACGCATGAGCATCCTGCAAATCCTGGCCTATTTGGCTGCGACCATCGGCGTGCTGATTCCCCTGGGCATTCTTTTCTTTCTGGTCATTGTGGTGGCTGGGGCCGTCGGTATGTCGCTGGACACCTTTGACAACGCGGCGGGTGTGGTGGCTTTCGTGGGTCTTGGCTTGCTCTTTCTGTGCGGCTATGTGCTGGCATTGATTCTAATAATGCTTCCAACCCTCTATCTGTCGGCCCGTTGGGTGGTGGCCGTGCCCGCGCTGGTCAACGAAGAATGGGGCGCGCGGGAGGCGTTACGCCGCAGTTGGGCGTTGACCGCCGGGAACGTGCGCCGTTCCGTGGGTTATGTTGTGCTGCTCTGGCTTGTCTCGGCGCTGGTGGTCTCCTTTCCGGTGGGCATCTTCCAGCAGGCGCTGGTTATTTTCCTCACGCCCTCTGCGCTGGGGGCCGCCACCAGCATTTCCACGGCGATTGGTTCTCTCTTTTCCGTACTGTGGGTTCCCTTCAATGTGGGCGCGATTGTGCTGCTCTACTACGACCTGCGGGTGCGCAAAGAGAGCTACGATCTGGAACTGCGCATCGACCAAATGGCCGCGGAGATGGAGGAAGACCAGATGGAGGAAGACCAGAGGGAGGAAAAAGAGGAGGACCCGGCGGAGAATTGACGACAAGAATGAGAAAAACAGACACGGATTTGAGATCACAACGCAGCTTTTCTTTTTATTTTTACATCGGCACGCTAACAGTCCTTCTTCTCGTGGGGCTGGGATGGGCCGCGGGGCTGGGATGGGCCGCGGCGCGGGCACAGGACGGGTCGATCTCTCTGGCCGACTACCGGGCGCGGCTGGCCGCGGCCCAGACGGAATTGGCCCAGGGGAATGACCCGGCCACTGCCCTGCAATCCGCGCCACCCGTCGCGTTGTCTTCCGGCGATAGTGTGACGCCCGCACCCCTTTTCCCTGCGGGAAGCGACCCCGCCGTGGCGACCGCCCGCCTTGCCACAGCCATCGAACAGATCGATCTGAGCGCCAATGACAACACAGCCGCCCGCCTGGCCCAACTGGACCGGGTGGCCGACACTCTCAACCTTTTGCAGCCCAGTCTGTGGGAGCGCTTTACCCGCTGGCTTTGGGAATGGCTAGACCGGCTCCTGCCCGAACGCAGCCCGATTGCTGGGGGCGCGCTGGGCAACGCGGCCACCAGTCTGGTGGGCTGGGCAGTGATCGTCCTGGGCGGGCTGCTTATCGTCCTGATTCTCAGCTATTGGCTACGCCGCCTGCTGGGCGGACTGCTGTCCGGGAAATCGGCGGACAATCGCAGTCTGGACCCCAACGAACTGCCTGTCACTGCGGCCCAAGCCCGGCAACAGGCCAGCCAGCAGGCCCAGGATGGCAACTATCGCGAGGCCGTGCGCCGTCTCTATCTGGCCGCGCTTCTGCGTCTGGCCGAGCGGGGCTTGCTCCGCTTTGACCCCAGCCTGACCAATTGGGAAGTCCTCGCCCGCGTGGATGCCAGCGCACCGGCCCGCGCCCATTTGCAGCCGGTGGTAGAGACTTTCGACCGGGTCTGGTACGGCGAGCAGGAGCCGGACGCCCAAACCTTTGACATCTACAGCCACGAGATTGACGCGCTGTTGATTGACGCACTGTTGCAAGAGTGGGAGGGTACGCGCCGTGGTTAGATTCAGCCGCCCGTTGGGTCTCTTCCTGCTTTTTGTGATTCTGCTGATAGCCGCTGTCGTGGCAGAGCGACCCACGGCCCCCCGCCCGGTCTATGACCCAGCGGGCAATGGACCGGATGGGCTGCTTCTGCTGCGCGAATGGCTGGTGGAGATGGGCTATGCCGTCGATAACACCGGCGAACGCGCCTTTGCCATTGACGAGGCTGATCTGCTCTTTGTCTATCCGGGGGTAGAGTCGTTTTCACAGGCGGACGGCGATCTTCTGCTGGGCTGGGTGGAAGGCGGCGGCACGCTTGTGCTGGTGGACGCCAACGACAACGAATTGATGGATATATTCGATTTCTCCACCCGCCGAGGTCTCGGCGAGCGACTTGTGCAGACACAGCCACTGCTGCCCGAAGCCTCCGAGTCCATCACCGGCACAGCCTTTGCCCAACGCCTGCGCTTGCCCGCGGATTCGCCCGCCGTGGCGCTGCTGGCCGAAGATAGCCAACAAGCACGGCCCGCGGCGGCCATTCTGCGCCAGGGCAAAGGGTGGGTCTGGCTGCTCTCCGGCGACTTCACGCTGACGAACGAGCGCTTGACAGAGAGTAATTCAACAGCCCAGATTGTCCCCGCGCTGCTGCGAGGCGTGCCCGACGGCGGGCGAATTTTCTTTGACACCTACCATCTCTTTGGCTCCAGCGTGGCGCAGGATGCAGACCGGATCGGCTCTTTGCAGGAGTGGGCCTACACCACGCCCACAGGCTGGGCCACTCTCTTTCTCCTCGTGCTGGGCTTTGGCTATCTGCTTCTGCACGGGCGGCGGCTGGGACCGCCTTTACAGACGATCACACAGGGGCGGCGACGGGAAGCGGCTGAGTTTGTGGTGGCGATGGCCGGGTTGCAGCGCCGGGCCGGTGTGCGCGACAGCATTGCCCGCCAGCAGAGCCACCGCTTGAAGCAGCATCTGGGGCGGCCCTGGCAACTTTCCGCCGATTTGCCCGATGGCGAGTTCGTGGCCCGCCTGTCCGCGGCAGACCCGTCCCGTGACGGCGCGCGGATACGCCGCCTGCTCACCGATCTGTCAAATGCCAAAGATGAAGTTACTCTGGTACAATTGGCGCAAGAGGTGGAAGCGATAATTGGCCCAACTTGACATAATTATTTTGCCTTGACTTCTCTGTCCCTTCCGTTTATTGTAGGAGACTGACTATTGGTAGAGATTGATTCTGGCAGGAAAGAGCGATTCAATTGCAAAAAAGGATATTCCTCTTTTGCCCGCGTTTAGGCTGTTCAAAGCTTTAATCTGTCCACAGATTTCGCAGATGG
>Ga0335396_10006242_pt1 | contig 11915 bp, 8 predicted proteins | sample FRY02_FD_205743 | JGI IMG/M metagenome (GOLD analysis project Ga0335396, IMG submission 205743) | Freshwater microbial communities from Lake Fryxell liftoff mats and glacier meltwater in Antarctica - FRY-02 (spades assembly) (version 2) | ecosystem: Environmental > Aquatic > Freshwater > Ice >... | reverse complement strand
CTTGCTCGCCAGATTCGGACTGCGGTCACGCACCAGAAAACGCACGTTGTTGACCACCAGCTTGCGGCGCTGCGCGCACTGCATCGCATTCCAGCCAATCCATTGCTCCCGGTCCTTCAGATGATACACGCACGATGACCACTGCACCACCGGCACCGCCTCACCCTTCTCCTTGATCACCTGCACAAGACTGTGTCCAACAGGCCGGAAACTCTTCAACCAATGCTCTGCCTCCATCCACGCCCGCACTTCGCGATGCCCATGCTCCCACTCAACAACAACACAATCAAAGCGTTCAAACGCCCGAAGCGGCGCTTTTACTTCATCACGCCCGCACGACGCGGCCCCAGCAAAATCAAGGGCGGCGGAATCCACACCCTCACCCTTATTTAGACCGGCAAAATGTCCAGCACAATGTCGCTAGTCACTTGTCCTCAATCCACTATGCCCATAAAGAGGAAAACCCTGGGCAAAACACACTCTTGAACAGACCCCTTCCCACCCCCCCCTCACATGACCCACGCACCCGTTCCCAGCGCCGGCCCCCGGAAGCAAATTCCTATCAGCCAGATCGGTTGCTCTTTGTGCCCGACGTGGTACATCTACCCGCACCCATGAACTCGTTACGCCCGACGACTCGTCCGTATCTTCGCGGGATGCTGCCTGGATTGCTAGGCGGCTTGGTGCTTGGCGGGGCGTGCGGTTGGTGGCTGGCGCATCGGTTGGTGGAAACCGAGGCGAGCCGGCTGGCGCGCATCATGGTCGATGAAGCGGCGGGTCCGCGGGTGCCCCCAATCCCGGGGGTGGGAGGCGCGGGTGGCGCGTCGGGAACTGGCGCAGCAGGAGGTGGAAGCTGGAGCGCGGTACCCGTCATTGCTGTGACGGACAACCTGGAGACAGCATTTGAAGAAATGCTGGCGATCAAGGATCCGGCGGTGCGGCAGGCGGCGCTTCAGAAGTTCCTGGAAAAACTCCCGGTCGAAAGCTGGCCGGGGTTCCTTGGGGCGATGAAAAAAATGAAGGACCGCGGTGAATTCGATGATCAGTCGGGCTCCGTTTTGGCGGCATTCGGGATGATGGATTCCATCTTTTCCTACATGCTGCAGCGTTCCCCGGAGGACCTGCTCGCGGGCGTGATGGAGACGCGCACCGGGATGGATCAGAACCACGGCAGCGAGCGGGACCACGGGGTGGCGATGGCGGCATTCCGATTCTGGGCTGGGCGCGATCTGCCGGCGGCCATGGTGTATTTTGAAAAAAACCTTCGTTCGCTGCCGCCGGCCAAGCAGGCCGAGGCGGCCAGCAGGCTGGCGCGCGAATACGTGAAGCAGGACCCCGCGGCCGCTTTTGCGTGGATCAAAGGGCTGCCGAAGGAGAATCAGTCCCAAGTCGCGCACGATGCCTTCCAGACATTGTCGCATGTCGATTCGGAGGCGGCCTTGCGGTTTTTGGTCAACGAGAAAGACCTGCCAGATCGCGACGATTTTGCCGAGGAAATGGCCAAAGGATTGGCCGCGACCAAACCGGAGGAAGCGTTGGCCTGGGCCAAAGGATTACCGGAGGACCTGAGCGCCCGCGCCGTCGAAGGCGCGATGGATCATCTGGTCGAGAAGGATTTTGCCTTAGCGTTGCGCGAAACGGCTGTTTTGCCCCCGGCCCAGCAGGATGCCGCGCTTTCGCAACTCGCTGATGGTCTCAACGACGACGATCCCGCGCACGTCGGTCAGGTCCTGAAACTCGTCGAGGCAACCCAAGAAGGTCCGGGCCGGGCCGAAGCGGCGGAGAGCGCCGTCGCGAAATGGACCAGCCAAGACCCGGAAGCGGCGAGCGCCTGGGTGGCGGCACAGCCGGACGGTCCGACCCGCGACGCCGCCATTCAGGGTTTTGGCGAGATGGCAGTGGAGTCCAATAAAGAGCCAGAGGCCGGCATGGAATGGACCGCTGTCATTTCCAATGCCGCGCAACGCGGCAATTCACTGAAAAACAACGTGATGAATTGGGCTCAATTCGACCCCGAAGCCGCCCGCAGCTGGGTCCAGTCGTCGCAGCGGCTCTCTAACGCCGACCGCGAGACGCTGCTGCCACTGACGCAGAAGTGAAGGTGGAAGCGCTCGGGAAACTGGCAGGATTCTGTGGGTAGTCCGGTACTCGCTTGCGGGGTCAGACCCCTACCCACCCCCTACCCACCCCCTCCTCACGTGACCCGCGCACCCGTTCCCAGCGCCGGCCCCTCAAAGCAAATTTCTATCAGAAATGATCGGTCTGGTGGCGGCGGTGGTGTCTGCGCAGCCGAACGCCGAGCCGCCACCGTTGCATGTTGCACGAAGCTGTGGTCAGAATGCACGGCCCAAAGCGAATAGTAGTGAACTCGTTGCGATGATGAAAAAGAAAAATTGTCCCGCAATTCAGGTGGAAAGGCAATGAAACAGGTCGGTGGCAAGAATCTCGGGCAGAGCTGCCTCGCATTGGCACGCTCCCTGCATTTAGCCATGTTGTCAGATGATTGGAAGACCCTTCCCTCTCTCACGGCAACGAGTTCTTATCCGGCTCTTAGCCGAACCAGCAAAGGAACTCGAACCGCTCCCATCAAAAACCTCAAACTAATACTAAAATGTTGAAACTCGCCATTAGCTTACTCGTCCTCGCCCTCGTCGCCGCCATCCTCGGATTCAGCGGTGTCATGGGAGCCGCAATTCACATCGCTTGGATTCTCGCCGTGATCGCGGTGGTGATCTTCATCTTCAATGCGCTTACCGGAAAAAAGGGCATCTGAACCAGCCTTTCTAATCGGCAGCCGCGCACAGTACTCGCCTGTAGCCTACGTTCGACAGCTACTTGGAGCAGATCCGCGAACACGTCACCCGACTTGAGAAGGTTATCGAGTCGTTGGAATTTCGGAGTCCACCCAATGGCGAGCACTGCGCAGGTGCTCAAGGTCTGGTCAAGGTAGCGACAGATCTCCCTCCCTGATTCCATAAAAATATAGTCACTACCCATCTCCCTCCCTGATTCCATAAAATATAAGCACTACTCATGACCACTACACTGGAAAGAAACAAAGAATGCATCGAAACTTGCAACCAACTCCTGCGCGGCGAACTTTCCGCTGTCGAGACGTATAAACAGGCAATCGAAAAGTTCCCCAATGAAACTGAAACTCCAACCCTCCGGCGTATCCGCGATGAGCACAGCGACACCGTCGCCGAGCTGCGCCAGAACGTGATCAGCATGGGCGGCGTCGCCGACACCGAGTCGGGTGCCTGGGGCGACTTTGCGACGGCCGTTCAGGCGACCGCCAACTTCTTCGGTGACGACTCCGCTGTTGCCACCTTGCTGCAGGGCGAGAAGCACGGCAAACGGGAGTACGAAGATGCGCTCGAAAAAGACTCCACCTTGGTGCCGTGCCGAGACCTGATCCGAAATCAATGCCTGCCCCGAGTATGTCGTCACATCGAGACGTTGGAAAAACTCGGCTGAAACTTTTAGCGGCAGCCGCGGGAAACGTCCCCCGACCGAAAGCATAGGCTGCAATCCGGCATCCGGGTCAAGAAGTTCGCCGGGCCCTCTGGCGAAGGAACAATGGTCTTCTCCCTCGCACGGGTCGTGTCCGTGAAGCATGTTACCTACTTCGACATCACCCACCATGAATTCAACAAATTCAACTGATCATTTTCCCCTAAAAGTCCTCGTCCTGACCACCGCTCTCGTCTCCGCCGCAAGCGCCCAAACCGCGCTGACGATTTACAATCAGAACCTCGCCGTTGTCCGCGAGACCCTTTCGCTCGACCTCAAGGCCGGGGAAACCCAGGTCACCTTCGACCGCGCCACCGCCCAGGTGCTGGCGGATTCCGTGGTCCTGCGCGATCCCGCCGGTAAGGCCGCCTTTTCAATCCTCGAACAGAGCTACCGCAACGACCCGGTGAGCCGCTCTCTGCTGCTGCGCCACTTCGAAGGCCGGGAGATCGACTTCCGCACCGTTTATCCCGACGGCAAGGTCGAGCTGATAGCCGGCAAGATCATCCGCTCCGGCCACGTACCCGGCGGCCAGCCGCAGGACCCGATCATCGAGGTCGATGGCAAGCTGCGCTTCCAACTGCCCGGTGAACCACTCTTCCCCGCGCTCGGCGACGGCTCGATCCTCCGTCCGTCCCTCGGTTGGGCGATCCAAAGCCAGGCCGACGCGAAATTCGACGTCCAACTCTCGTACCTCAGCAACGGCTTCGCCTGGGAAGCGAACTACAACGTCGTCGCTCCGGAGAAGGGGGAAACCGTGTCGATGACCGGCTGGGTCACCGTGAACAACCACAGCGGCACCGCTTTCAACCAGGCCAAGGTCAAGCTGGTCGCCGGCGAGGTGAACATCGTCCAACCCAACATGCCGGTGTCCGCGATGGCGCGCGGCAAGAAGATGGCGATGGCTGATGCCGCTCCGCCGGTGACCGAAAAGTCCTTCGACGACTTCCACCTCTATACCCTGCAGCGACCGCTGACGATCCGCGACCAGGAGACCAAGCAAGTCGAGTTCCTGCGCGCACCGGCGGTGATGGCGTCGAAGAAATACGTCTACGATCCCGCGGCAATGTTCCGCTTCGGCGGCGGAGCCCCGCAGACCCAGCCGATCCAGGGCCAGGAGTTCCCGAAGGACGTGGCGATCTACTGGGAATTCAAGAATGAGGAAGCGAACGGCCTCGGCGTGCCGCTGCCCGCCGGCCGGGTGCGTTTCTACCGTTCCGACGACCAGGACGGAAACCTCGAGTTCGTCGGTGAGAACAACATCGACCACACCCCGCGCAACGAGGATGTCTCGATCTATACCGGCAATGCATTCGACTTGGTCGGCGAGCGCATGATCGTCAACTTCGAGCGCGTCGACCGAGCCGAGTCGATGAAGGAAACCATCGAGATCACCGTGAAGAACCGCTCGAAGGAGCCGAAGGAAATCATCGTCCGCGAGCACCTCTGGCGCTGGCTGAACTGGAAAATCGAGAACGCCTCGATGGAGTCCGTGAAGAAGGACGCGCAGAAGATCGAGTTCACCGTGAAGCTCGCACCCGACGAGGAAAAGACGGTGACCTACACCGCGCACTACACGTGGTGACGGATTTGATGACGGCCGAGGTGCCCCTCATGCCCCTCATGCCCCTCATGCCCCTCATGCCCCTCATGCCCCTCATGCCTATCGGCTGATCACCTTGGCACCGCGCTTTGGCACGGGCCTCCATCAGTTCTCCGTTGGGATCCTGCCACGCCCCAACCTTGCGCGCTTAACCGAGCGCCATTGGAACCAGACCCCTTCCCGCCCCTCCTCTCAGATCCCGCGAACTCGCCCCCAACGCTGGCCCCACAAAGCAAATTCCTATCAGGCCCGAAAAGGTCGGCGGATAGGCGCGTTGGGGACAGGGTTGCGCGGCTCGCTGCTGCCATTCTAAATAAACACTATGCATTCATTTTTACGTTCACTCGTATCCCTCTCGCTGGGCTGCGGCGCGGTCTTTCTTTGGTCGGCGCAGTTTTCTTTCAGCGAAGACGCCCAGCCGGCAGCAACACCGGTGAAAGACCTCTATGGCGAGGTGACGCCCGCGGAATTTGCGAAACGCGACGATGTGCAGCAGCCGATCGATCCGCAGAACTTCAATGCGAAGTTGCTCTCTGCGGCGATTTTCCATCGCACGAATGCGGTGCGCGTGCAGCACGATCTGCCAGCCTTGACCTATAGTGCGAAGGCCGCCGTTGCCGCGCAGAAGCACTCGGAGGCGATGGCCACAGGCGGCTACCTTTCGCACGAAACGCCGAATAAAAAGAAGAATCTGTCACCTTACGAACGTCTGCAAAATCAAGGGCTGATGCCGCAATTCACCGCCGAAAATATCGCATATAACTTTCTGTTGCGGTATCAGTCTGGCAAACCGTTTTTCACCCGCGAGAAAAATGGAAAGACGCTCTATTCCTATGCGCCGGACGGGAAGGCGCTCCAGCCGCATACCTACGGGAGCTTTGCCGCGGATATCGTGCAGCAATGGATGGATTCACCGCCGCATCGGAAGAACCTGGTCTCCGCAGAGCCGACACAGCTCGGCGTCGGCGCGGCGCTTTCCGCCGCGGCTGATGGCTTGGAGAAAATTTACAGCGTCCAGGATTTACACGCGCCGTTTCCCGAACACCCATAGGCGTGGACAGACCCCAACCCACCCCTCCTCTCATGACCCGCGCACCCGTTCCTAACGCCGGCCCCCCAAAGCAAATTCCTATCAAAAAAAAATATTGAGCCGGTGCAAAATCCCTGAGGCTTCCCGGCGGTTCAGAGCTGGATGGACAACCGCAGATAGGCGGCGCGGACGTCCTCCATCAACTGCGCCTCGGTCCGCCCATCCAGCAGCACGCCGAGGTTGTCCTTGAGGATCTTCTCGCGGGACGCCCGGAAGAACAATTCCCGCGGCAGGGCCGGCGGCTGCAGATCGCGCGGGTGCTCGAACGAACCGTCGGCATGCACCCTGACCTCGGGGCGTTTTTTGAATGCGGCGAGCGCCGTCTCATAGTCCTCCGCCTGCCGCCGGAGCTTGGCGCTGGCGTGCATGTACCGCACAAAACGCTCGCCGTCCCCCTTGCCGTCGAGGTGCATGAAATAATAAACGAGCAGATAACTGGTGAAGTAGAGCCGCTGGGTCAGGCGGTTGTCGGAGGCCAGGGTGTCATTCCACTGCTCGTAGGACGTGGCGAAGAGCTTTTCCAGCGGGTACGGCTCGGGCACGCCGCCGACGAGTCGTTTTTTGCGGAAGTCGAGGTAGTCCTTCAGTCCGTTTCTCGCGGCCGCGACCCGGAATCGTCCATTCTTGAGCGGGAGGTTTCCCGTGTATTCAGCCGTTCCCTCGACCACCCACTGCGGAAGATACCCGAGCGAAAAGTGCATCATCTGGTGGGTCAGCTCGTGAACCAGGATATGGGTGTCGAAGTCGTCATCCATGCGATAGGCGCTGCCAACCTCGCGGATGCCAATGCTTTCAAAGGGCACGAGGAATCTGCGCCGGTTGGAAAAATACGAGCCTGCGCTCCCCGGCAGGCCGCCCGCCTTGGCATAGGTGTTCATGTCCTTGTAGAGCGAGGCCTTAAAATGGCGACCCTCGGGAGGCTTGGGCTGGACGTTCCAAGGCAGGGCCCGCAGCAGCTCAAAGGTCGCCTCGAAGGACCGGGCCACCTCGCGCGCCAGCGATCCAGCCAGCCGCCCTTCCGACTCAAACTCGAAGTTCGGCGTGCGATACACGAACCGCCCGTTCCGGGCGTCTTCCAGAACGGTTTCGATTTTGATGTCCACGGCCTCCACCCCCGCCACCTCGGGCATCGCGAGCCGCAGCGGCTGCTTCTGCCGCCAGGCGGCCAGATACTCCTGATCGGCCTGGCTCAGCCGCGCCCAGGCCACCGAGGAGATGGTGCCGTTGGCGAGCTTCAGCCGGGCCGTGGCCTCATCCGCCTCCACCAGCTCCGCCTCCAGCGGCACCCCCTCGATGCTGGTCCAGGTCCGCGCCGCTTCCCGGGCATGCGCGACCGCCAGGCTGGCGACGGCCAGCAGGAGCCACAAACAACGGAGGGGCATCGGCATACCGCGCACCATTGGCACAACCTTGCCGCCAGCGGAAGGGAAAAGCCCCGCGGCCCCGCCCGACGATCACTCCATGGCCACCACCCGGCGGAGGCGGGTGAAAACAAGGGCAGCCTGGATCGCGGAGGGCTCAACCGCCGTCAACCGGGCCAGCACGCGTCGGTACAGGTCGATTTGCGGCCCATAACCCTCGGCCCGGGCCTGCGCGCCCGCCTCGTCGTCCACCGCGTCCGTCTTGAAATCGACGATCACCGCCCGGTTCGGCCAAACCATCACGCGGTCAAAGGTCCCCGTCACCCACTCGCCGCCCAGGATGACCTCAAAACGCTTCTCCCGCCACAGCTCCGCCCCCGGAGGCACAGTCAGCAGCGAGCGGATCCCGGACTCCTCCAGGCATGCCCGCACCTGGCCGTGAGCCGCGAGCTGCCAGGGCTCCGGCTGCGGAACCGCCCGCCGCCACCACTCGTCCATCGCCGCCGGCTCGCCCGGGTCGGCCACCTGCTCAAACAGGGCGTGCACCAGCACCCCCAGATCCCGCGCCGGCGAGGCCTCCGTGGAAAACACCTGGTCCGCGGACAGCACGTGCGACTCCCGCCCGGAGGGCGTGAGCCGCGGCCGCCGCCGCACCCCGGGCCCGGCCGGCACAAACGGCGCCACGGCTGCGGCCGGCTCCGCCGCAGCCGGCCGCCCCAGCGGAACATGCCCGAACCAGCCGGCATCGCCCCGCAGCCAGCCGCAGTCCCAGTCCCCGCCGTCAGCCGCCAGCACCGCCGCCGGCCCCTCGGCGGCCAGGGCGCGCTCGACCAGGCCGGCGGCGTGGCGCGCCTGGCTTTCAGCCGGCGCCGGCGGACCAATCAGATACAGCGCATGCCGTGCCCGGGTCATCGCCACGTAAAAAACGCACATGCCTTCATACGCCTGGGCCGCCTGACTCGCCTCATGGGCGGCGCGCAGTTCATCGTCCGCCACCAGCAGCTCGCCGGCGGGACGCCGCAGCAACCACCGCGTCGTGAACAAATCGCGACGCGAGCGCAGCAGCAGCTGCCGGCTGTCGTCATGCAACGACTTGCCGGCCAGCCTCGGCAGGAAAACGACGTCGAAATCCAGCCCTTTGGACTTGTGGATCGTCATCACCTGCACCGCCTGCACCGAGGCCGTCTCGCGCGCGGTCGCCGACTCGACGGAGCGCAGAAAGGCGTCGATGTCGCGCGTGCCGCGCGCATCAAAGTCTCGCGCCAGCCCCGCCAGCTGCTCCGCGCGGACGCGGGAGAACACGTCATCGGACTCCAGAAACGGCAGCAGCCGGGCCACCCAGCCGCGCACCCAGGCCTCAAACCCCCCGGCCAGGATCTGCTGCAGGGTGTTGCGCACGGCGTGACCCTGCCTCCAGTCGTCCTCCGCAAAAAGTCCGGCCAGTGGAGTCATGCCGACGTGCTCCCAGGCCATGGTGTCGCCGGGATGCGCGGCCGCACGCACCAGCGCCAGCAGCGCCAGCGTGAGCGGATTGTCCACCGCCACCGGCGCATCGGTCTCGCTCACGACCGGCGGCAGGTCCGCCTGCCGGCGCAGAAAATCGACGGCCGCCGCCACATCGCCATTGCCCCGCAGCAGGACCGCCGCGCTCAAACCGCGGTCGAGTGGCCGCGCCTCCCGCAGCAGGGCCGCCACCACCAGCAGCTCGCGCTCGAAGTCGCTCGCCTCGTCATCCCCGGCTCCGCCCGCCCGAGGCCGCACCAGCGCCGCACACCCAGGCCGGCCGGGGTGATGCGTGGTGTGACGGATCCAGCCGGCCCGCCAGCGCGCCACCGAGGGCCCGGGCAGCACCGCCTCCAGCGGCTCCCCCGCCCCGAACACCTCGTTGACCATGTCGATCACCGGCTGCGCCGACCGCCCCGACGCGGCCAGCGGCCGGGTCGGCAGCCGGTAATGGTCGATGACATGCCGCGCCAGCTCCGGCTCGCCGCCGCGCCAGCGGTAGATCGACTGCTTCTCGTCGCCGACCTGGAAATACGTGCGCCGCTGCTCCGGATCCTCCAGCGCCTCCTCGACTAGCGGACGCAGGACCTCCCACTGCAGGAGGCTGGTGTCCTGGAATTCATCGATCAGCCAGTGGTCGAAGCGCGCGTCCAGCCGTGCATCGATGGCCAGGCGCGCGAGGCCGGCGCCGCCCGCCTCGCCGCCACCGCCCGGCCCGCCCCGGGCCAGGAGAAACTTGACGTCATCAAACGTCAGCCGCCCCTGCCGCCGGACGCTTTCCTGGTGGTGCGCCTCGTAGTCGGCCAGCAGGCCGGCCAGGCCCCGGGTGCGCTGCAGCGCGATCGCCGCCTCCCCGGCGAGCAGCCCACCGATCAGGCCCGTCAGCGCCCGGCAGGCGCGCCCGTCCAGGGTGACCGGGGCGAAAATCTTGAAGGTGGCCAGCCCGCGCCGCAGGTCCGGCAGGCCGGGCAGAATGGTGTCGCGCAGATAGCCGAACTTTTTCGAGGTCGCGGTGCCCGGCGCGTGGGTGGCCAGCGCCTCCGCGATCTCCAGCAGCTTTTTCCGCTGGCGCGGCTGCAGAGTCATCCCCTCGAGGGCCGCGGAAAAATCTTGGAGCAGCGCGGCCCGGTCCGGGCTGGGGCCCCGCAGATACCAGGGCAGCTCGGACCAGACCGCCGCGGCACCGCCCCATTTTTCCGCCACCGGATCCAGCAGCCAGGCAAAATGGTGCGCCTCAATGAACGCGTCGAAAGCGCGGTGCAGGGATTTTTCCTCGACCCCGAAGGTGGCCTGGTCGAAGGCCGCGATGAAGTCGTCCTGCTCCTGCTGCCGCCCGGCAGGCAGCGCCTGAAACACCTCGCGACAGAGCTCCTCGCGCTCCCGCACGATGTCGGAGCCCTCGAGCAGCGCAAACGGCCCGCCCAGCCCGAATTCCAGCGGGAAGGCGCTCACGATCCGGATGAAAAAACTGTCCAGGGTGCCCAGGGAAAGCTGCGGCAGCCGGTCGATGACCAGGCGGAGCCACCGGACCACCTCGTCGGCGGCGAGGCCGGGCCGCTCGAGGTCCCGCGCGAGGCGGGCCCGCGCGGCGGCGTCGCTCGCGGCCTCCGCCAGCCGGCGCAGGATTTTATCGAAAAATTCGGAGGCCGCCTTGCGGGTGAAGGTCAGCGCCACGATGCGTTCCGGCGCCTGCTCCGCGGCGAGCAGCCGCAGGTACCGGGTGACCAGGGCGTGGGTCTTGCCGGACCCGGCGGAGGCCAGGATGGCTTCGTGGGTGAGAGCGGAGGAGGGCGTCATGGGTGCGGGAGCAGAGAGGGATCGACGGCGGCGGCGGCATCCCCGGACAGCATCCGGGCGAAATCATCGAAGCGTCCGGCCTCGCGCGGCGGCCAGAAGACCTGGCCGTGGATGGCCTCGGCGACACCGAGGGCGCAGGCCTCCGCGGCGTCGAGCACCGCCGCGTCCAGCCCGGTCCAGGCCTCGTACCGGCAGTCCTCGGCGGCTTTAGCAAGGTGGAAATACCCCACCTCCGGCAGGGCACTATTGGCCTGCCGGGCCGCCAGCGCGTACAGCGGCAGCTGCAGATCGCGCCACGCGAACGAGTGGCCCGCGGCGTTGACATGGAGCTGCCAGGCCGGCCGCTCCGCGGCCAGGCCGGAGGCGCTGAGTTTTTTCCCGAGGTGTGACTCGGCCACCGGCCGGGGTGCGTCACTGGTTTTGTAGTCGATGATGCGGCAGTCCGCCCCGCGCCGGTCCACTCGGTCGATCCGGCCGCGGATTTCCAGCCCCCCGAGCATCCAGGGCGCGCCCAGCAGGTCGGCGAACGGCAGCTCGGTGGCCACCGTTTCCCATCCCTCGCGCACGCTTTGCGCCTGCCAGCCGGCCAAGGCCGCCAGCCGCTTTTCCGCGGAGGCGAGCTGGACCCGGAGAGGAACGGTCAGACGCGGGCCATGACTCTCGCGCAGCACGCGGCGCACCTCGGCGCGCAGGAAATCGGCAATCACCGGCTCCTCGGTGCAGCGGCGCAGCCCGGGCTCGGCGGCGAGCGCCTTCAAGGCGGCATGGCACAGCGACCCAAAGCCCATCGCGTCCAGTTCGCGCGGCTCCGGATCCACCGTCTCCATGCGCAGCACATGCCGGAGGTAAAACCGGAACGGACAGCTCAGATACTCGCGGAAGGCGGTGACGGACAGCTTCTCCAGCGGCCGCGGCGCGGGTGCCCGGAGCCGCCAGGCCAGCCGCCGCGCCGGCAGCGGGGCGGCCGCCGGCAGGCAGTCTTCGCCAAAAAGGGCGGCCGCCCGCGCGGACAGCTCGTCGTCGGGCCGGAGAAACAGCAGCCGCGAGG
>Ga0335396_10006227_pt1 | contig 11930 bp, 6 predicted proteins | sample FRY02_FD_205743 | JGI IMG/M metagenome (GOLD analysis project Ga0335396, IMG submission 205743) | Freshwater microbial communities from Lake Fryxell liftoff mats and glacier meltwater in Antarctica - FRY-02 (spades assembly) (version 2) | ecosystem: Environmental > Aquatic > Freshwater > Ice >... | reverse complement strand
CCTGAATCGTTTTTGAAAAGTGCAGCGTACATGGATAGGTCGCCCGAGGGCAAAAAGTTTAAGGTGGGTGAAGCGGTAGAAATCAGTGGCACGGTGATCAGCGGGCCCTCAGGGGTAAAAAGAGTGGGATACTGGGTGCGCAAGGTCGGGGAAAAACCCTCAACCCTTGGGGATGATGCACCCGAATTATTGCAAGGCCCTTGGGTGGTTTGTGAAATGCAGGAACAACCCGATTGGGGTGGGGTGTTGCCTGTAGGGGTTAAGGCGCGCAAGGTTTTAGGCTTTGACAAGAACACGGGGAAGGCGCTTTCCTGGCCTTTGCGTTATTGCATGTGTTCTTATTCTGCGACCATCAAGGGTTTGAAAGCGGGGCAATATGAGGTGCGGGCACGAGCGGTTGACTTGAATGATTTTGCACAACCCGAACCTAGGCCCACGCAGAAGACCGGTAGAAATGGCATACAAGTCAGACGCTTTGAAATCCTATGATCAACTCATGAATTTTCAATCATCCTTGTTTTTGCTGGCAGCACCTTTGATCAAAACCCGCATATGTTCAGTGGGTGAGGTTTACCGAAACATTCAGCAAAATGAATAGCCCTCGAGGATCAAAAAATTTGCATCAACCGTAAGAAGCGAACTTGTATTGTTTTGGGGCTCAAATGCCCTAATTAACCTTTTAATTTGGCAACAATGGGTTATACTAGAACCGTTAGAACCACGCCTAAAATAACGATTTTATCAAAGAAGTAATCATTTTGATTTATACCAGCCTAACTCGAGTTTTAAAAATAGCCTTGGTTTTGATGGTAAGCGCTTTGATTGTACCATCTGTTCTTGCTGCTGATAAAACCAACGCAGGCGAAAAGTTTTTTGAAGAAAGAATCAGGCCACTTCTTGCAGACCAGTGCTTTTCTTGCCATGGTTCTGATAAACAAAAAGGTGGCTTTCGCCTCGATAGCAAAGCTGCAATTCTTAAAGGTGGCGATATCGGCACCGCAGTGGTTCCTGGCGATCCCGCTGCAAGCCTTTTAATCAAAGCTGTCGCTTATAATGGCGAGCTTAAAATGCCTCCGAAGGGGAAACTGAACCCTAGGCAAATCTCTGACCTTTCCGCTTGGGTCAAAATGGGCGCACCTTGGCCCGATACTTCTAAAGTTCAAGTTGTTGATTCTAAAAATCCCACCAAGTTAAAAGGGCGTGACCACTTAAAGGGTCTTGACCACTGGGCTTTTCTTCCCGTTAAAAATCCCACACCACCTTTAGTTAAAGATAAAACTTGGGTTAAGAATCCTATCGATCAATTTATCCTTGCCAAGCTTGAAGCCAAGGGCATTAAACCTGCCAAGACCGCTGACAAACGCATCCTCGCTCGCAGAGCTTACTTCGACTTGCTGGGCATTCCACCCGACCCCAAGGAACTCGAAGCCTTTCTTAAAGATGAATCTCCAACGGCTTTTGCAAAGCTCGTGGATAAGCTTTTAGAATCACCCTTGTATGGCGAACGATGGGCCAGACATTGGCTTGATGTCGCCCGTTATGCTGATAGCAATGGCATGGATGAGAATCTTGCATACGCCAGTGCTTGGCGCTACCGCGACTGGGTGATTAAGGCTTTCAATTCCAATATGCCATTTGATGAGTTCATTCGTATGCAGATTGCGGGAGACCTTTTCTACCCCGACAATCACGATGGCATAATCGCAACTGGATTTCTTACGGTTGGGCCCAAGATGCTTGCTGAAGATGATCCGGTTAAAATGCAAATGGATATTATTGATGAGCAGCTTGATACTTTGGGCCAATCTTTCATGGGGCTAACCCTTGGCTGTGCCCGTTGCCATGATCATAAATTTGATCCTATTCCCACCAAGGATTATTACTCGCTTGCTGGTATTTTCAAATCTACAAAGACGATGGACAACTTTTCTGTGGTGGCAAAATGGCAAGAAAGACCGCTGGTTGGGCCTATTGAAATTGCGAAGGAAAAGGAACATGATGGCTTGGTTGCAAAGGCTAAACAAGAAATCAAGGATCTTGAAACCAAAGCTGCTGACGATGTAATCGCTAACGCTCGGATGCAATCTGATGCGTATTTAAAAACTGCGCTCGAAGCTAGCAAAGTTAAAAAAAGCCTTTCTAACTCTAAAATAACTTCAGAGAAACTCCCCGAGGGAACTATTCTTGTCGAAGCGGAATCTTTTAGCAGGGGCAATGTCAAAAAGGATCACGATCATTATGGTAAGGGTATTGGTGTACTGGTTAACTTGGGCCCGATGCCGAACTTTGTCGAATACGATTTAATTATCCCTGCGGATGGTTCCTTCAGTTTTCAAATTCGTTATGCTGCGATGGATTCAAGGCCGGTCAAGGTGTTTATCGCAAGCAAATTCATTGCTGAAACTGCTAACCAAGCTACGGGTAGTTGGTTCCCTGATGGTCAGCAATGGCAGTCTGCCTTTATAACCAACCTGAAAAAGGGTAAGAACTTAATTCGCATCGAGCGCGATGGAGCCTTTCCCCATATTGATAAATTCGCCCTTGTTCCTGTTAAAGCAGGTGAACGGACACCGGGTCCTATTGCTGTTAGCAATACTAAGAATGATCTATTGCCTGTCTTTATTGATCGCTTGGTTGCTTATTTAGAAAAAGCTGGGAAGTTCCCCGAAGGTGAGGATCTTAAAAAGTTAGTCCAAGCTAAAGATGGCCCCTTTGCTCTTCCCAATAAACTAGAGACTATCCTTTCACCCGAGTTTCAAAAAAGCTTGAAGCCATTGCGCGATAAACTCGCCGCTCTTGAAAAAAGCAAACCAAAACTACCTTCCGCAATGGCGGTCTCTGAGGATAAACCCAGTAACCTTAAGATTCACATTCGAGGTAACCACCTTACCCTTGGGCCTGAGGCTCCCCGTGGGTTTCCAGGTCTCATCAACCTAAACAACCCACCGAAAATCGATGAGAAAACAAGTGGTAGAAAACAATTCGCCCAGTGGATCACACAACCTGATCATCCCCTTACTTCCCGCGTTGCGGTTAATCGACTTTGGACTTGGCATTTCGGCGATGGTATTGTTCGCACTCCAGATAACTTCGGAACCCTCGGGGATCTGCCCTTACATTCCGAACTACTTGATTGGCTCGCTTCTTCTTTTCTTCAACAAAATTGGTCGGTCAAGGCTATTCACAAAGTCATCATGAATTCCTCAACCTACCAAATGAGTTCAGAACCCAACCCACAAGCAGAGCTTCTTGACCCAGACAACCGACTTCATTGGCATTGGCAACGGCTAAGGCTTGATGCAGAGTCTTTCCGCGATTCGCTACTTACTTTGAGTTCCTCTCTCGACCGAACTCAGGGGGGTTCATTGTTAGGAGTGGAAAATCGCAGCTATGTTACAAGCACCGCTAGCAAGACTTATGAAGGCTACAATACCTCTAAGCGTTCGATTTATCTTCCTGTTATCCGCAGTGCTGGTTATGAACCTTTCCAAGCTTTCGATTTTCCTGACCCGAGCGTCACCAAGGGGCGTAGGGCTGTCACCAACATTCCTGCTCAGTCGCTTTTATTAATGAACGGCAAACTAGTACAAGATCAAACACGAAAGATGGCGGAACTCTTTCTCAAGCAGTTTGCAGATGATTCTTCACGACTTCAATCAACCTATGAATCGCTATTTTCAAGATCGCCTTTACCTGAAGAGTCTTCTAATGCAAGGCAGTTTCTCCAGCAGTATGAAGCCGCTGCGCTCGAAGAGAATAGACCGAAAGATCAGGCTAAGATTCTTGCCTGGCAAGGCCTCTTCAGGGCCTTACTATCCACCAATGAATTTATCTTTGTCGAATAAACAGGATTCTTAAATGATACACTCCGCTAATAACTCTCTTATAAACCGCAGAGAATTGTTTAAAAACACCGCGAATGGGTTTGGGCTTCTCGCATTAGGAAGCATGTTGGCTGAACAAGCTAAAGCAGATTCCAAAGGTAGCGCTGATCCACTTGCTCCTAAACCTTCTCTTTTCCCTGCGAAAGCAAAACGGGTCATTTTTCTCTTTATGCACGGCGGGCCAAGTCAGGTTGACACTTTCGATTACAAGCCTTTATTAGACCGAGATGATGGCAAGCCTCTCCCTTTTGCAAAGCCCAGAGTTGTCTCTAGTGCTACGGGCAACTTGCTTCGTTCGCCATGGAAGTTTAAACAGCATGGTCAATCAGGTGCGTGGGCCAGTGAGATTTTCCCCCATATCGCTTCCCATGCGGATGACATCTGCTTTATTAAATCGATGTATGGTTCTAATTCTCGACATGGTGGAGCTTTGCTTGAACTGCATACGGGGAGTGATACTTTTGTTCGACCCAGTATGGGCAGTTGGGTCACTTATGGATTAGGAACCGAAAACCGGAATCTGCCAGGATTCATCACCATCTGCCCTACTCTTACTCACGGCGCTGAAAATAATTTCTCCTCTGCCTTTTTGCCCGCCATCTATCAGGGCACTCCGGTTGGTAATGCTGGTACACCCAGCGATAAGGCCCGCATTCCCTTTATCACCCGAGAAAACTCATCTAAACTTCAGCGCATGGAAATTGATTTCTTTAACAAATTGAATCGCAATCGCCTTGCAACCACTGGGCCAGATAACGCTCTTGAAGGCCGTATCGATTCCTTCGAACTTGCTTTCCGTATGCAAGCCAATGCACCAGAAATTCAAGACCTCTCTAACGAATCTCCCTTCACTCAGAAACTCTACGGCCTAGATCAACCCGCCACCGCTAACTTCGGCAGGCAGTGCCTCATGGCAAGGCGCTTTGCCGAAGCTGGGGTTCGCTTTATTCAAGTCAGCCATAGTTACAAATGGGATCAGCATGGCAACTTACGCAAAGATCATGCTAAGAATGCTTTCGAAGTCGATCAGCCTATCTCGGCTCTGCTTTCCGATCTTAAACAACGCGGACTTCTCGACGATACACTTGTCTGGTGGGGCGGCGAATTTGGTAGAACTCCTACCGCACAAGGGGGCGATGGACGCGATCACAACCCACACGCTTTCACCATGTGGTTGGCAGGCGGGGGCGTTAAACCTGGCTTCAGCTTTGGGGCTACCGACGATTACGGTTATTTCTCTGTCGAAAACAAAGTCCACCTTCACGACCTCCAAGCCACCATTCTTCATCTTCTCGGCCTTGATCACGAAAAACTGACCTACTCCCATGCAGGCAGAAACTTCCGCCTGACTGATGTGCATGGCAGAGTCGTCAACGAAATTATTGCCTAAGTTTTCTCCTAGGGTTTCTAATTCTATCTTTTAAAGAGGGGTTATTATGTATAAAACACTTTCTAGATGCCTAGGTGCAGTTCTTGCTCTTATTATTTTCTTGATGCTTTGCCTAGTTAGTACAGCAGAACAATCTAAAGGCACATGGAAAGCTGGGGTTGCAAAGGCTATCATCACTCCTGAAAAAAGTGTTTGGCTTGCTGGTTATGGTTCCAAACGAGCCCCCGAGGGCAAGCTCCACGATATCTACATGAAATCACTCGCCCTTGAAGCGCCCGATGGTAAGCAAGTTGTCCTTGTTACCAGTGACTTCCAGGGGGTTCCCAAGGAAATGAGTGATTCTGTATTTGCGATGCTCAAGAAAAAGTTCAGCCTCGAACGACATCAAGTGATGATCACTTTTTCCCATAACCATTGTGGACCAAGGCTGGGTCTCGATCTTGTAGACTACTACCCCATTGAAGATGAGCAGGTGAAATTAGTTGATGAATACACGCACCTGATGGAAATTAAAATGGTGGAGATGATTGCAGCTTCTTTGAAAAATCTTGCTCCTGCAACCCTGCAAATGGGACAGGGTAAGGCAACCTTTGCAGTCAACAGGCGCAACAACAAGGAAGCGGAGGTTCCTGCAATCATTGCTAGGGGAGAAACTTTAAAGGGGCCAGTCGATCATACAGTCCCCGTATTGACCGTTACCAGACCCGATAACACCATGATTGCTATTCTCTTTGGCTACGCTTGTCATCCGACCACGCTTAGCTTTACCAAGTGGTGTGGGGACTACCCGGGGTTTGCTCAACTTGTGATCGAAAAAAATCATCCAGGGGCGATGGCAATGTTTGTCAACACCTGCGGAGGGGATCAGAATCCTTTGCCACGCAGGCATGTCGAACTTTGTGAAAAGTATGGCAATATGCTGGCCGAGGGAGTTGAACAAGCGCTTAAGGGTAATTTAAAAACTGTCTCGCCTAGCATTAAGACTTCGTTCGAAATGCTTCAGCTTCCTTATGAAAAAATCATCACACGCAAGGAACTTGAGGCAGCGCAAAACGAGGCCAACGGCATTCGTAAGCGTTGGGCCAACCGTATGCTCAAGAAAATCGATGCAGGGGAAAAGTTCGAACCCTCTTACCCCTATCCTCTTCACGCATGGAAACTGGGGGGCGAATTGCTAATGATCGGTATGGGGGCTGAAACCGTTGTCGATTATGCTCTTCGTTTTAAATCAGAATTTGGCAAAGACACTTGGGTTCTTGGCTATGTCGATGACATGATTGCTTACATTCCTTCTCGCAGAGTTTGGGCCGAGGGCGGTTATGAAGGTGGCCCAAATCTTTATGAATATGGCAGGCCCGCACTCCGGTGGGCACCCGATAACGAAGAGTTAATCGCAGCACAAATTAAAAAGCTTGTGCAAGCCGTTAAATAAGGAGCTTCTAAATTGAATATGCTTTCTCGCAGATCTTTCACCAAGCTTTCTCTGATCCCTTTGCTTGCAACACAAGATCAACTCTGGGCAGATGCTAAAAAACCACTGGTGGTTGATACTCATGTTCATTGTTTTGCGGGTAAAGATAGCAAGGATTTCCCTTACCATAAAAATGGCTCTTATCAGCCCGAGGTTCCCACCCCTCCCGAACTTTTATTGCGACGGATGAATCAAGCAGGCGTTGATCATGCGATTATCGTTCACCCAGAACCTTATCAAGACGACCACCGTTATTTGGAACATTGCCTAAAAGTGGGGAAGAAGAAACTCAAGGGGACTTGTCTTTTTTTTGCAACCGATAATACTTCGGTTCTGCGTATGCGAGATTTGGTTCAACGAAATCAAAATCAGATTGTTACCCTGCGCTTTCATGCCTATCAAAAGGATAAACTACCTCCCTTTGGTAAGCCAGAACTTCGAACCCTTTGGCAAACTGCTGCAGATTTAAACCTGGGCATTCAGTTACATTTTGAACCACAATTCGCTGCGGGATTTACCCCTCTAATCAAAGAGTTCTCTAAAACGATGGTGATCATTGATCATCTTGGGCGTCCTTTTGATGGCAATTTTAACGACTATGACCTTGTCTTAAAATGGGCCCAATTTCAAAACACCATCGTTAAGATTTCTTCTCTCGCTGACCCTAAGTTACAACCCGAGCGCAACCCTCAGAAGGTTGTCAATGAACTAATCAAACGCTTTACACCCGAACGATTGATTTATGGCGGCGGGTTCGATGATAAAGCGACTGGAGATTCCTACCGTGCTTATCTCGATTACACTCGGAGCCTACTTGCAAAGCTTTCTGAAAAAGAGCAAGCCATGATCTTAGGGACAAACGCCCAGCGTTTATTTAAGTTTGAATCTTGATGTTTTTTATTCAGTTTCAATCAGGATCAGCGGGTTGGCTTTTTGATCTAGCCAGCGAAAAACAATCCCCATATTTCCCTCGGATGCAGCTATGCAGCCATCGGTAGGTTTACCCTTCCCAGACCAAATATGCAAAAAGATCGCACTACCTTTACCTGCAATTACGGGCTTGGTGTTGTATTCAATCACAGCACCAAGTTTGTAGGCATCGTCTTCCCTGCGCATCCACTCGAAAGATTTCGCCTTGGTTGGCGTTTTCACTAGCCGGTTGTAATCGGGAGATTTCTCATCATCAATCCAAATATCTTCCTTGGTCATCTTCTGATATCTCAAATGGGTGTCTGCCTGATCTTTATAACCAAAGGCTAATCCAATTCGATAAAGGCCCGAGGGAGTTTTACCATCTCCTTCTTTTTTAATCGCTGGTGGGGTAACGCCATTCCTTCCCACCACGATAGGAATCACAGTTCCGACCAAATCCCACTGTTCTCCATTTCGTTGAAAGCATTTCAATTCGCCTAGAATGTTTTTAGAAGCAGCAGTTTTCGCATGAAGCACTTGGGTTGAATCTTTGGGGATCCGTTTCCAATGGAAGGGTTCTTCAGCTTGTAGCATAGAAGCGACCAAGAAAAACGCGGTCATTAGTACGCTGATATTTCTTTGGGGCATAAGTCAGTCTTTCCATTCTGCTTTTAATAAACTCGTATTAAAACTAGGGGATTGTTACAATCATTTTAGTATGTGAAATTCTAATTTTCATTGCAAATCCTTACGCTTTTATTGGATTACTTAATACTTTGGATGAAATAATATTGCTAACTTTTCATGCGAGAGTATCGCAAGGGGTTCGAATTACCCCGGGTTTAGTGTTTGGTTTTACTGATTGATTAAGCGTAAGGGTGCCAAAGGCTGGCACCCTTTTTTATTCTTTGGATCAACTATTTTCCTGGCCGATTAGAATCATCCTGTTACCCTGGGGGTTGGATTTCTTTAACCTAACCAGGTGGATTATGGCAAAACTTTCTCCCGGACTTTATTCTTCCCTTATTACTAAACAGTTAGAAAAACTTCTCGAAGATACCACCCTTAAAAAAGTTATTGCCAAAATTGAGGACGCTGAAGCACCTGCTTTTCTTAGCAATAAACTTAAGCAAGTTTTGCGAAAAGTTCTGGAAAGCTTCGATGGCGAGGATTCTGCAAAAAATCAATTGCTTTTATTCAACAATGTCATTCAAGGGATTCAAGTTTGGGATTCTACTTTTGAAGAAGAAAAAATTGACCGTGATAAATTGGAAATGCTTAATGCAATTCTTGAGATGGGCCAAAATGAAATGCCCCTTTCTCCTTCAACTTCAATTATGCAAAGTTCACTTTTTACGGGTTCCAGAGGCGGGCCTCAACTTTACAATGAATTGAATAGGGAGATGGCTTCTGCGGACCGCCTTGATATCCTTGTTTCCTTTATTCTCAATTCTGGGTTCCGACTTCTTCGCCCGGGGTTTGATAATCTGCGAGATCGAAAGGTTCCAGTAAGGATAATCACTACCACTTACCTTGGCGCTACACAGGCAGAGGCGATTGAAAGTTTGGCTCAATACTCTAATGTTGAGTTACGCATTTCTTTTGATAAAAACCATACTCGGCTTCACGCCAAGGCTTATTACTTTTATCGTAACAGCGGTTTTTCTACTGCCTATGTTGGTTCTTCAAATATGTCGTCACCTGCTATGCGAGAAGGTTTGGAATGGAACCTTAAAGCAACGAATCAAGATCTGCCTGAGGTCATTAAAAAGTTTGAAGCAGAATTTCAAGGGTATTGGAACAGCCCTACATTCGTTCGGTACGAACAAGGCACCGACAAAAAAAAACTCCAAGTCGCTCTTGATCAGTCTGGGACCCAATCTTTTCAGCCAGACACTGCTTTCTTCATCGATGTTACCCCTTATCCTTTTCAAAATCGTATCCTGCAAAATCTTGATGCTGAACGAACCATTCGGGGATTTTTTAAAAACCTGATTATTGCTGCGACTGGTACAGGCAAAACCGTAATTTCGGCACTTGACTACCGCAGATTCGTTGCTGCAAATAAAGGCCGTAGGCCAAATCTTTTATTCCTTGCCCACCGTGATGAAATTCTCTCTCAAAGTATCCAAACCTTTAGGACTATCCTTAAGGATCCAAATTTCGCTGCCCAAATGGGTGGTGGCAGGCCCGAGCCCGCCTCTTTTAACCACCTTTTCTGCACCATTCAAACCTTTAATGAAAGACAACTTTGGAATAAACTTACACCCGATTTCTTTGAATACATTGTGGTTGATGAAGTTCATCACGCTGCTGCATCCAGTTATAAATCCGTTTTTAATAATCTGACTTCAAAAATCCTTCTTGGACTTACTGCAACTCCAGAACGCATGGATGGCGAAAACATCCTTGCTTTTTTTGACAACCGCATTGCTGCGGAATTACGATTACCCGAAGCTCTTGAAGAAAAACTTCTCTGCCCCTTTCAATATTTTTGCATTGCTGATCCCATCAACATCAGTGATGAAAAATTTTGGGTTCAAGGGAAATACAGCGTCTCAGAATTAGAAACCGCTTATGTCTCAAATGTGAGCACTGCAAATCAGAGGGTTGATGCCATCCTTAGATCGCTCAACCTCTACTGCCTAGGAAACCTCAGTGATATTAAAGGCCTGGCTTTCTGTGCTTCTGTCAAGCATGCAGAGTTCATGGCGGCGGAATTTAATCGTAAAAACATTCCTTCCATTTCTCTTCACGCAAATAGTGAAAATTCCCTGCGTAAAAATGCCATTCAAAACCTTAAACAAGGCATCATTAAATTTATCTTCACTGTCGATCTTTTTAACGAAGGCGTTGATATCCCCGAAGCTAATTTGGTCATGTTCCTCAGACCTACCGATAGCTTAACTGTTTACCTACAACAACTAGGGCGTGGACTACGGCATGCTGTTGGCAAGGAATGCTTACTGGTGCTCGACTTTGTTGCACAAATGCACAAGCGTTACCGCATCGACCGCAAATTTGCAGCGCTTCTTCCCGGTAGAAGATTTAACATTCTTAAGGAGGTCGAACACGGTTTTCCTCATTTGCCCCCGGGTTGCATTATCCAGATGGAAAAACAAGCACTTGAGCTTGTGATTAAAAACATCAAAACTGCGTATAGCAATTTAAAAACTTATATTCCTGAAACCATCAAAGCTTTTGAACAAGATACAGGTATGCAATTAACTTTTACAAATTTTATTAACCACTATGACCTTATGGCTGAAAAAGTTCTTTCCATGAATTCTTGGTCTGAATGGAAAGCCGCCGCTGGGCTTATTCCTAAGGTTTTAGATCCCGATGCTGAAGTTCTATCCTTAGCTCTGGGGCGAATCTGCCAATCTTCTGGCCCTAAATATCTTGCTCGTTTGAAATCACTAATTTCTAATAATGAAACTACAGAAAGTAATGCTGCAAACTGTATGGTGCATTCTTTATTATGGGGAAAAAGTGGCAACGCTTTAGGGATGGCGTCGATCAATGATTCATTTGAAAGAATAAAGATTAACCCTAATTTCCGCAATGATATTAAAGAAATCGCAGACTACAGTTTAGAAAAAACCAATGCTAATAAGGGTGAATTATATCAACCATTTCCCCTCGAACTTCATGCCCATTATGGTAACGATGAAATTCAAGCTGCGTTTGGCACCGATACCTTTTCTAAAAATACTCAGAAGGGCGTCGGGGTGCTTCACTTCCCGCTTAAAAAAGCCTACGCTTTATTAATCACTATCAATAAAACCGAAAAAGATTTTTCCGAATCTACCATGTACAAAGACTACCCCGTTAGCGAAAATCTGTTCCATTGGGAATCGCAATCTAACACCAAAAAGAACCATATCGGTGGCCAGAACTTGATCCATCATCAAGCACTTGGCTACCAAATCTTTCTCTTTGTCAGAATCACTCGACAAATCGAAAGCCTTACCGTTCCGTTTCAGTTTCTAGGTCGAGCGAACAAAAATGTTTTTTACGACGAACAACCTCTTGCTTTTGAATGGAAACTGGAACATTCCATGCCCCCCGAATTAATTGAAGCCAAACGCATTGGCGGTTGATCTTTCGTTTCCAACCTTAGCCTCCTTATTACCTATGGCTTGGAATCCTCCCTTTGTTTATACTTCAACCTTGTTGGCAATTCTTATTACTAACAAATCATTAAATGGTACATCAGTTTTTAATCAGGACTTCTTATGACCAATCAGCTTGATGCAAGTTGGAAATCTTG
>Ga0335396_10006224_pt1 | contig 11931 bp, 9 predicted proteins | sample FRY02_FD_205743 | JGI IMG/M metagenome (GOLD analysis project Ga0335396, IMG submission 205743) | Freshwater microbial communities from Lake Fryxell liftoff mats and glacier meltwater in Antarctica - FRY-02 (spades assembly) (version 2) | ecosystem: Environmental > Aquatic > Freshwater > Ice >... | reverse complement strand
TTCTTGGCCGCCGCAGCGCAGTAGCGATGGATGGCTCGACGGCGATCTCGCGAGCAGCATTCTTTCGCATGCTCGCCCGACTGATTCCAACACAAGAGCGGCGAGCTATGCCCTGGGACGCGATCCCCTGGCGACCGCGCATCCACCTCGGGCTTTTCGTTCATCGCGTCGACGGCTTGGCGCCTGGCATCTACGCGCTCGTCCGAGATCCGGACAAGGTCGATATCCTCAAAAAAGTGATGCATTCAGAATTTTGTTGGCACCGCGTGCCCGATTGCCCGCCAGGACTCCCCTTGTACCTCCTCCAGGAGGGGGACTGTCGAGCGCTGGCGACCACCGTCTCCTGTGACCAGGACATCGCCGGCGATGGCGCCTTCAGCCTAGCCATGATCGCCGATTACATGGACAGCCTGGCCACGTATGGCAGCGGGTTCTACCGGAACCTGTTCTGGGAGGCCGGCATGGTCGGCCAGTTGCTTTATCTTGAAGCCGAAGAGTCGGGCATCCGCGCCACCGGGATCGGCTGCTACTTCGACGAGCCGGTCCATGCGGCCTTCGGGATCGTTTCACGCGAGTGGCAAAGTTTCTACCACTTCACTGTGGGTGGCCCTGTTGAAGACAGTCGGCTCACGACCTTGCCCGCGTACAATTTCGAGGAAGAACAATGAGCATGAACGTCACGCAGAAGCTGATCAAGTCGCATCTGATGCACGGTGACATGAAGCCCAGCGAGGAGATTGGGATCCGCATTGACCAAACGCTCACCCAAGACGCCACCGGCACGCTGGTGATGCTGGAGCTGGAGGCGATGGGCCTGGACCGGGTGAAGACGGAGGTGAGCGTCCAGTACGTTGACCACAACATCATCCAGGAGGACTACAAGAACCCCGACGACCACCTTTTCCTGCGCAGTACCTGCCAGCGATTCGGCGTGTGGTACTCGCGGCCTGGAAACGGGGTGAGTCATCCGTGCCACCAGGAAAATTTCGGCAAGCCGGGCAAGACGCTGCTTGGCTCTGACAGCCACACGCCGGCGGGCGGTGCGATAGGCATGCTCGCCATCGGCGCTGGCGGGCTGGAAGTGGCGTTGGCAATGGCGGGCGAACCGTTCTTTACGCGTATGCCGCTGATCTGGGGCGTGAAGCTCACCGGCAGCCTGCCCGACTGGGTGAGCGCCAAGGACGTGATCCTGGAGATGTTGCGCCGCCACGGCGTGGAGGGCGGACTTGGCCGGATCGTCGAGTACTACGGACCGGGGCTAGCCACGTTGAGCGCGATGGACCGGCACGTGATCGCCAACATGGGCGCCGAGCTGGGCGCCACCACCACCGTTTTCCCTTCCGATCAGGAGGTGCGCCGCTTCCTGCGCGCCTGGCAGCGCGAAGACGACTGGGTGGAGCTGGCCGCAGATCCCGGCGCGACCTACGACGTGCACGACGAGATCGATCTGTCGAGCCTGGTGCCGCTGATCGCCATGCCGTCCAGCCCGGGGAACGTGCGCCCTGTCAGCGAAGTCGCGGGTGAGCGGATCTATCAGGCGTATATCGGCTCGTCGGCCAATCCCGGCTACCGCGACTTCGCCGTCTCCGCGATGATGGTGCAGGGTCGGCGCGTGAACGACCGCGTGTCGTTCGACATCAACCCCACGTCGCGGGCACAGCTCGAAACCTTGGTGCGCGACGGCCACATCGCCCACCTGCTGCACGCCGGTGCGCGGCTACACCAGGCCGGCTGCAACGGCTGCATCGGCATGGGCCAGGCGCCGGCCACCAATGAACTCTCTTTGCGCACGGTACCGCGCAATTTCCCCGGCCGCTCCGGCACGCGCGAGGACAAGGTGTGTCTGGTCAGCCCGGAGACGGCCACAGCGTCGGCGCTCACCGGCGTGATTACCGACCCGCGCACGCTCGGCATCCCCTACCCGCGCATCGCGGATCCTAACCACCCGATCCTCAACCGCGAGATGTTCATGCCGCCGTTGCCGCTTGAAAAGGCGCTGCAAGTGGACCTCGTGAAGGGCCCGAACATCGCTTCGCTGCCAACCTTCGAGCCGCTGCCCAATGAAATCGAAGTGCCGGTCCTGCTCAAAGTGGTCAACGATATTTCCACCGATGAGATCATGCCGCCCGGCCTGCGGGTGCTGCCGTTCCGCAGCAACATTCCCAGGATCGCCGAGTTCTCCTTCGACAGGCTCGATCCCACCTACGCTGCGCGAGCCAAACATGTGAACGGACACGTGGTGGTGGGCGGGAGCAATTACGGGCAAGGCTCGAGCCGCGAGCACGCTGCGCTGGGCCCGCAGTACCTTGGGCTGCGCGCGGTCCTGGCCAAGGGCTTTGCGCGGATCCATTATCAAAACCTGATCAACTTCGGAGTGCTGCCGCTGACCTTCGTCGATCCTGCGGACTACGACGGCATCCAGCCCGGCGACGTGCTGCGCCTGACCGACCTGCTGCGCGTGCTGACAGAGGGGAGCGAACTGGTGGTCGAAAACGTCACGCGCCAGTACAAGTTCCAGATGCGTCACAGCATGTCGCCGCGGCAAGTGCAGTTCTTGCTCCGCGGGGGATTGATCAACTGGATGAAAGAGCGCCTCTCCGAGGTCGAGGTGTAAGCAAGTAGCGGGCCGACTGACGGCTCGCGTTTTCCGACATGTCTGCAATTTTTAACTTAAATTAAGGTAGAAAAGAAATGGCTAAAATTATTTGTGTGCTCTACGACGACCCCAATAGAGGGTGATCCGAAATCCTATGCCCGCGATGACATTCCGAGGCTGGAACACTATCCTGGTGGCCAGACCTTGCCGAGCCCCAAGAAAATCGACTTCAAGCCAGGGCAGCTACTGGGCAGTGTTTCCGGTGAGCTCGGGCTGCGTAAGTTTCTCGAAGAACAGGGCCACACGCTAGTTGTCACCTCGGACAAGGATGGTCCGGACTCGCTGTTGGAAAGAGAGCTGCCGGATGCGGAGATCATTATCTCCCAGCCGTTCTGGCCCGCTTACCTCACCGCAGCGAGGATCGCCAAAGCTGAAGCTGGCCATTACGGCGGGGATCGGTTCGGATCATGTCGATCTTCAGGCCGCCATCGAGCACGGCATCACGGTTGCCGAAGTTACTTTCAGTAACAGCATCAGCGTGGCCGAGCATGTGGTCATGATGATCTTGGGGTTGGTACGAAACTACATTCCATCCTATCAATGGGTCGTGAAAGGCGGTTGGAACATTGCCGATTGCGTCGCACGCTCTTACGACGTGGAAGGCATGGAAGTTGGCACGGTCGCTGCCGGACGCATTGGCCTGGCGGTACTGCGCCGGCTCAAGCCCTTCGACATGAAGCTGCATTACACCGACCGCCACCGTCTGCCGGAAAGCGTGGAGAAGGAGCTCAACCTGACCTATCACCCAAACGTGGAATCGATGGTCAAGGTCTGCGACGTGGTCACAATTAACTGCCCGCTGTATCCGGAAACGGAGAATCTTTTCAATGCCAACTTGATTGCCAAGATGAAACGCGGCGCGTACCTCGTCAACACCGCACGCGGCAAAATTTGCGATCAGGATGCGATTGCGAGTGCGCTAGAGAGTGGTCAACTCGCGGGGTACGCTGGCGATGTCTGGTTCCCGCAACCGGCGCCGCAGGATCACCCTTGGCGGACGATGCCGCACCATGGCATGACACCGCACATCTCGGGAAGCTCGCTGTCTGCCCAGGCTCGCTACGCCGCCGGCACCCGCGAAATCCTAGAATGCTACTTCAGCGGCAAGCCGATTCGGGACGAGTACCTAATCGTTCACGGCGGCAAGCTGGCTGGGGCAGGTGCGCATTCGTATAGCGCCGGCAACGCCACTGGTGGCTCGGAGGAAGCGGTACGGTTCAAAAAATGATAGTACGTAATAAAGGTCGTGTCACTAGGCCGAGTCGAGTACGCCGCTCGCAGGCTCGTGATGCTGACTGACATGCGCGAAGACACAGAGGCCGAACGTGGCAGAACCGAAACAGGAAACGAGACCGACTTCGCCGCCGCAGGTCGTGATCGTTGGCGGCGGATTCGGTGGCTTGGCGGCAGCGAAAGCACTGAGTCAGACCCCCGTCCTGGTCACACTCGTCGATCGCACGAACCACCATCTGTTTCAACCGCTGTTGTACCAAGTCGCGATGGCCGGCCTGTCGCCCGCGGACATCGCCGCGCCGATCCGGTCGATCCTCAACACTCAACGCAACGTCACCGTGCTGCTGGGCGAGGCGACCGGGATCGACTTCGAACGACGAATCTTGCGACTTCGCGATGGTGAACTGCCGTTTGATGACCTGCTCCTCGCGACTGGCGGGCAAACCAGCTACTTCGGACACGACGAATGGTCGAAGTTTGCACCGGGACTCAAGAGCCTGGACGACGCGATCGAAATCCGCTGCCGCGTGCTGTTGGCGTTCGAGGCGGCCGAGCGCGAAGGGGACACGACGCGACAACGCGAACTGCTGCGGTTCGTGGTCGTCGGCGGAGGCCCCACTGGCGTCGAACTGGCGGGAGCCATCGCAGAACTCGCCCGGCATGTGCTCGCCCGCGACTTTCGATCGATCAACCCGCAGTCAGCCGAGATTCTGTTGCTCGAAGGGGGACCACGCATCCTGCGGACGTTCGCTCCGGACTTGTCCGCGAGCGCCACTCGACAGCTCGCCAAGCTGGGAGTGACGACTCGCGTGAACGCGCAGGTCACTCGAATCGACGAGCGGGGCGTGTGGCTGGGGGACGAACTCGTCGCTTCGACGACGGTCCTCTGGGGTGCCGGCGTGCGGGCCACGCCGTTCACGGAACGGCTCGGCGTGCCGCTCGACCGCGCCGGCCGAGTTCTCGTCGAACCCGATCTCAGCCTGCCCGGCCACGCTCACGTTTTTGCCATCGGCGACATGGCGTACTTTTCTCATCAGGACGGCCAGCCGCTTCCGGGAATCAGCCCGGTCGCGATGCAAATGGGACGCCACGTCGCCCGCAACATCGAACACGACTTGCGAGGCCAGCCGCGCGAACCGTTCCGTTATGTCGACAAAGGGACGATGGCCACGATCGGGCGCAAGGCGGCCATTGTTCAGCTTGGCCGTTGGAAGTTCAGTGGCTTTGCGGCTTGGGTCACTTGGTTGGTCGTACACATTTACTTTCTGATCGGCTTCCGCAATCGCCTCGTCGTGCTGTTCAACTGGGCTTGGTCGTACTTCACGTACCAACGCGGAGCCCGGTTGATTACGGGTAGCGTTTCGCGGCCAGCCGCCCGAAGAGAATACCAAGGGCCAGATACCGAAAGGGTTGAATAATGAAGCGACATCCCAGCCTGCAGCCGCTGTCACGCGAGCATCATCGGGCGCTTCTTTACTGGAGAGAACTCGACCAGCAACTAGGCAACCCGCAGAGTGCCGGTTTACGAACCGCTGCTTCCGCGATGCAACAGTATTGGAACCCACGGTTTGCCAGCCACATGGCCGACGAAGAACACATCCTCCTGGGCGCGTTGAGCGGTGCGATGCGATCCCGACTGCTGGACGAACACGGCCTGTTGCGTTTGCTGCTGTGTTCCCTGAACGACAGGCTCGGCTCCGGCGGACCCTTAGCGCTCGACGATCTGGCAAGTCTGGCGGCGACGCTACGTGCACATATTCGCTGGGAGGAACGTGTCGTGTTTCCTTACCTCCAATGCCACGTGCCTCCGGAAGAGTTACGATCTTGGGGAGACAGGCTGCACGGTCGGCAGGCGTCTGACGAAGCAAGTTGCGATCTGCGTTAGTGGATGCCAATGCATTTAGCAGTAAGGAGAAACAATGGCCATGCCAACACACAACATCGATGTTACCATCCTCAATATGGAACCCGGGGACGAGGTCCTGCACGGCAACGTGCTCATGGTTTACGAGGACCAACAGGATTCGCCGAGTTGCACCGCAGCCTTCATTGGCCACTTGCTGCGGTTTGCCGATCAAGAAGCAGCTCCGTTTGAAAGTGGAACTCTGATCACAACGGTTCCGTTTCGCATCGAGACATCGCGGTTGGGCAAGCCGGTCGAGCAGGTGACTCACGACGATCTTGCCGGCCTGAGGACGAAGTACCAACTGCGGCCAGACACGCCGTTCACCATGGTGCTTCGCAAGGATGTCACGGCGACCCCGGAACAACTCTTTGCCCACGACATCCAACATTACGCAGAGACATACTATGAGCAGAGAACGGCCGACATCGAGAAGACGTTCCTCGCCGCGGAAGTGGAGGCGCGGCAACTGAACGTCCAGTCGGACTCAGCCGTTTGTTTGCTATTTGGAATCGAAGACTTACCGGTGCCAGTCGAATCGGCGGTGTTTTCACTGCCGATTGCTGAAAACGAACACTCTTCCGCGAAGGCCTACGCCCTGCTCTGGCATTTGATCCGTCGGCGAGAGTACGTCGAAAGTCTAATGGGAAGCACGCACGACGCCGTGGCGAACCAGGCCGAAATCCTGCTTCGCCTTCACTCGCAAGGTGATGGCGCGTGGTGTCTCGGAGTGCAACGACGGAATCCGTTGATGTTGCTCGGGCAGGAGTCCGAATTCGCCCATTTTCATCGTGTGGCGTCGAGCGAAGTCGCAGCTCGCGAAATCGGAGACGCTTTCGCAGAATTGATATCCCGTCAATTCGAGATCGACGTCAGCATTGAAGTGAAACAGTGAGGAAAACACAGGTGTTAGGAACCGATCGTGTGCAATGATTCCTCGGCTTTTGCGACATTGGTTCCTGACACCGTTGTTTTTTTTGTTGTTCAATCTGAAATCTCAAATTTGAAATCTCAAATTGCGGCGAAGCCGCGTTAGGATGACACCTGTGCTGAATCAGATCATGGGGGAGGAATCTCGCCGCAGCTTTCTCCGGACGAACTACTTGAAGGCTCCCCATTCCATGCCCCGGGAGGCAATCGGCCTCCTGCCATTGCTCACTTGGGACTCCTTCTGCGGGCTCGCCACCCGCATTCCGGAGAAGGATGTACTCGTCGTCAAAAACGGCAGGCTCTTCTCGCAGATCGTTCCCAAGTCCTCGGAAGACGTGCGTCGGCTCCACAACGACGGTTACAGCCTAGTGCTGCGAAACACGGATCGCCTCGACCCCGCCTTGGATGAGATGGCGCGCTCGCTGGAAAATGAGCTCAAGGGGAAAGTCGCCATCCAGCTCTATTCCACTCCCAAGGGGCACCACAGCTTCGGCTGGCATTACGACGCGGAAGAGGTCTTCATCATCCAGACGAAAGGCACGAAGGAGTACTTTCTTCGGGAGAACACCGTGTACCCGTTGGCCGTCCTAGAGGCCATGCCCCAGGATATGCAGTACGAGAAAGAAAAAACTCCCACTCTGGCGGCGACCCTCATTGCGGGGGATTGGCTCTACATTCCGGGCGGCTGGTGGCACATGGCCAAAGGCGTGGAGGACTCCCTTTCGCTGTCCGTCGGAGTGATGCCTTCAACCGGGTTGGACCTATTGGATGCGCTCCGAGTGCACCTTCTGGAACGGCCGCAATGGCGACAACGTTTCTCCCCGAATCCAGCGGAGTCTCTGGCGGAATTGGAGCAAGACCTGATTGGTCTTCTGCAGGAAAAAGGCAATTCCCTCCTCGGCCGACTTCAAGATCAATCGGTCAGGGAGGAAAACAAAGGTGGAAAACAAAGGGGTAGGAACCGATAGTGTGGAATGACTCCTCTTGTTGATGTGACATCGTTCCTGACGCCTTTGTTTTTTTTCAAGGTCGAAGGGAATAACTTACTTGTCGAGGTGGATTGACATGGTTGAAGAAACTAAAAAGGCGAAGTTTGAAACGGTCAAAGAGAACAGCCGGTTCCTGCGCGGCACGATTGCTGAGGAACTTGCGAGCGACACGCCAAATGTCAGCTCGGACAACGCGGGCCTGCTGAAGTTCCACGGCACCTATCAGCAAGACGACCGCGACGCCCGCAAACAGCGCCCAGCCGGGTCGGGCAAGGCCGGCAAATCCTACAGCTTCATGATCCGAACCAAGGTGCCGGGCGGGAAACTCACGGCTGATCAGTTCCTGACCCAACTGAGCTTGGGCGAGCGGCTGGGTAACGGCACTTTGCGCATCACCACCCGCCAGGGCTTTCAATTGCACTGCATCGTCAAGAGCGACCTGTGGCAGACCATCCACGAGATTAATGCGGCACTTCTGACAACCTTGGCTGCCTGCGGTGATGTCGAGCGGAACGTCATGTGCTGCCCGGCACCCCATCACAACGATGGCGTGCATGATCGCCTCCAAGCCACGGCCGACGCGATCGCTCGGCACCTCGCACCGCAGGCCCGCGCCTACTTTGAGATCTGGGTGGACAAAGAGAAAGTCGCCGAGCAATCGGCTGGACCCGATGTCGAGCCCATCTACGGCAGTACTTACTTGCCGCGCAAGTTCAAGACCGGCATCGCACTGCCGGAAGACAACTGTATCGACGTGTACACTCAGGACTTAGGCCTGTTGGCGGTGGTCGAAGCGGGGCAGCTCATCGGTTACAACGTGCTAGTCGGAGGCGGACTGGGCACAACGCCGAGTGACCAGGATACCTTCCCGCGCCTCGGTGACCGGATGGCGTTCGTCCCCTACGACGACGTGCTCTCGGTAGCGACGGCCATTGTCAAGGTGCAGCGCGACTTCGGCAACCGTGCCGAGCGCAGCCGCGCCCGCATGAAGTACCTGATACACGACTGGGGGCTGCCGCGATTTAAGGCGAAAGTCGAGGAATACCTTGGCGGTCATCGGCTGGCCGATCTGCATCCCGCTGAGGTCCACGGTTACGAAGACCACCTTGGCTGGCACGCTCAAGGGGACGGCAGATTCTACTGGGGTATTAACGTGGAGAACGGCCGCGTCAAGGACGAGGGCGACTTGCGGCTGAAAACCGGACTTCGCACGATCTTCGAGCGATTCCGGATGTCGGCTCGCCTGACGTCGCAACAAAGTATCATGCTGTGTAACCTAGAACCGGAATGGAAGGACGAAATCCTCGCCCTGTTGCGGGAACACGGAATCAAGACACACGAGGAGATTTCCAACGTACGGCGTTTTGCGATGGCTTGCCCGGCGCTTCCAACTTGCGGTTTGGCGATTACAGAGTCGGAGCGGGTCCTGCCGTCCGTGTTGGACCAATTGGACGTCGAGTTGGCGAAATTGGGCTTGGGCAACGAAAAGTTCACCATCCGCATGACCGGCTGCCCCAACGGCTGCGCCCGACCTTACACGTCTGATATTGGCCTGGTGGGAAAGGCCGTTGGAAAATATACGATTTTTGTCGGTGGAAGACTGTTGGGCGATCGCCTGAATGTGATCTACAAGAACATGGTGCCACTGCAGGAGATCGTCAACGAATTGGTGCCGCTGTTTGTCTACTTCAAGGTCAAGCGCCAGTCGGGTGAATCTTTCGGCGACTTCTGCCACGGCAAGGGAGTGGAAGAGCTGCTCCGCTTCGACGCCGAGTATAAAAGTCTCAATGAACCGGCAACCGCTCACACATGAGGAGGATCAGGCAATGGCTCGCGACCGGCACACGATCGGCCCATGAAACTACTGCAGCCGAGGATTTGTGAGGTGCTCGCACAACCTGTTTGTGAAAGACACGCTCATGATCCACTCGTGGGAGCATTGCTGTTCCGATTGCGCTCATTGCGTGACGCAAGCATTTCGCTCCGACCAAAGCGAAGCCGATGCGACGAGGGATCCAACGGTTTGTCCGTTCTGTGGTCGGCAAGCAGCTGCATGAAATACAGTGTCGTAACCGAACTCGCCAGAGTTCGGGCGTAACTCACGGGCCAGTCCCGAACTCTGGCGAGTTCGGCTAGTAAAAACTGGTCATCCATCAAGTGTTGTTTAGGAGGTAACTAGCAATGAGTATCGTTTGCAGTGCAGAAGAGTTAACTTTGAAGAAGTGCCAGCCGTGCCACGGTGGCGTGCCGCCAGTCCCGCGGCAAGAGGCCGAGCAACTCGTCGCGAAGCTGCCCGGCTGGCAGATCACCGACGATGGCATCCGAATTCGCTGCGAGTGGGTCGTGAAAAACTTCATGGCCGCCATCGATTTCTTCGGCCGCGTCGCTCAGCTCGCGGAGGAGGAAGGCCATCATCCCGACCTGCACCTAGTCGGCTACCGCAACGTCGCCGTTGAACTCTGGACGCACGCGATCGGCGGCCTCTCCGAGAGCGACTTCATTATGGCGGCCAAGATCAACCAACTGCCGGTCGTACTGAAGACTACCCCATGAGACTACCCAAATGGCTTAGAAAATTATTACCCTGCAGGGCGTGCCGCGCAGCCCGCCAGAAACAGACTCTGCACATCCGGTGGCCACTAGAGGTCGTCTTGGACGACTAGGGTGCCGCCTTTGTGTGCCACAGTTGCGGTAGAACGGGAAGGATGCGCGGGAAACAATTCCCCGCATGTAGCCAGCTCGTGTGCAAGCTGAGTAAAACAAAGGTGTCAGGAACCGATAGTGTGGAATGACTCCTCTGTTTTGTGACATCGGTTCCTGCCCGCTTTATTTTTTTCCACCTTTATTTTTTCTGACACTGTTTTCTTTCGCGCCGCGACGCCCTTGTCACCCGCGCCGGCGGGGAAGTTGTCGGCGAATTCTAGGTGGGGAAGGCAAATGTGTCATACTTGTTATAGGTTATTGCCTTTTCCTCCCCTAGATTTTTAGAGGTTCCCCTATGCCAAATCGACTGTCCCAGGAAATCTCCCCAACCAGTGCGACGCTCGACGATCTCGCGAAGTTGGCAAACTACTCGCTCATGGACACGCTTAATTGCGATCCTGACGCGAAAGCAAACGGAGCCGACCAGGCGCCGCGACAAGTTTTCACGGGCCACTATGTCCCCGTCAATCCCACGCCCATCAAAGACCCCGAGTACGTCGCGCACAGCAAAAACTTTTTTCGCGAACTTGGCTTCGCCGACAGCATGGCACTGTCGGCCGACTTCGTCCGCATGTTCTCCGGCGACATCTCGCACGTTCCGGAGCCGCTGCGCAAGGTCGGTTGGGCGTGTGGGTACGCACTTTCCATCTTCGGCACCGAATACACCCAGCAGTGCCCGTTCCAAACCGGCAACGGCTATGGCGACGGTCGCGCAGTTTCCGTGCTTGAGGCCGTCATCAACGGTCGACGCTGGGAAATGCAGCTCAAAGGTGGCGGCCGGACGCCCTACTGCCGCGGCGCGGACGGTCGCGCCGTCCTGCGGTCGAGTGTCCGCGAGTTCCTGGCACAGGAGCACATGCACGCGCTCGGAGTGCCAACGTCACGGTCTCTGAGTTTGTACGTTTCGAAAACGGAGCAGGTCAAACGGCCGTGGTACTCAGAGGGCTCGCGCTCGCAGGATCCCGACATGCTTATATCGGAGGCAGTCGCCATCTCGACGCGCGTCGCACCGTCGTTCATTCGGGTCGGCCAACTTGAGCTCTTCGGTCGCCGTGCCCGCAAGCAGGAACACCCGAAAGCGATGGAGGAGCTCGAGCAGATTGTGTTGCACTTGATTGATCGTGAGTACGGTGACGTCATCGACAAGAAACTAAGCACCGCCGAGAAAGTTGTATTGCTCGCGCGCGAATTCCGCAGCCGCCTGACGTCGCTGGTGGCGAACTGGATCCGCGTCGGCTACTGCCAGGGCAACTTCAACAGCGACAACTGCGCGGCCGGTGGCTTCACACTCGACTACGGTCCGTTCGGATTCTGCGAGGTGTTCAACCCGCACTACCAGCCATGGACGGGGGGCGGACATCACTTCTCGTTCCTGAACCAACCAGAGGCGGCGGAACGCAACTTCCACATGTTTTGCACGGCGCTGCGGCCGTTGCTGACGTCGCATCAGGACGATCTGCGACAGCTCGACGAGATTCAAAGTGGCTTTTCGCAAGTAATGCAAGCGGAAATGGAGA
>Ga0335396_10006222_pt1 | contig 11934 bp, 12 predicted proteins | sample FRY02_FD_205743 | JGI IMG/M metagenome (GOLD analysis project Ga0335396, IMG submission 205743) | Freshwater microbial communities from Lake Fryxell liftoff mats and glacier meltwater in Antarctica - FRY-02 (spades assembly) (version 2) | ecosystem: Environmental > Aquatic > Freshwater > Ice >... | reverse complement strand
GGCCATCAAGATAGAAGTTGTAGTCCACCCGCTGATTGGATTCGGGTTTGCCCCGCCGTTCATCGCGTTTGGCTGACAGGGCTTTGGATAAGTGCCACAGTGGACGCACCCAGGTGTCATAAGGCAGGTCTTGGGTGGGGTCTTCAAGTGCTTGAACGGTCATGTGCGCGTCTAGTTCATTGTGGCGCAGGTTGTTCGTGACCGATAGGCGTTCGACGCGGGTTTCAAAATGACGGATTTCACCGGTGTCGGGATGGGCTTGGACGTAGAGCGACAGTGCTGGCACGGCATTGCCGGCGGTCAGTGAGTAGTGATCAATCACCGCATCAGGTTGCATGGGGATTTTTTCGCCGGGGATGTAAACCGTCGATAGGCGAGTGCGAGCCCATTGGTCAAGCTCACTGTCGCGAGTCACACCCAAGGCGGGTGCGGCCACGTGAATACCGACACAAAGCCAGCCGTCCTCCAATACCGTAACTGACAAGGCGTCGTCGATTTCAGTGGTGCTGATGTCATCAACTGAATAGGCCGTGACGTCTGCCAGCGGCAAATCGTCATGCGCGGTCAAGGGCGCAACATCGGCAAAACCAGTGCCTTTTGGAAAGTGAGACCAAAGGAACCTGGCCCTATGCAGCGCTAGCTCATGGGGCCAGGCACCACAGCGAAGCAGCAACTGCTCAGGTGTTTCATGTGATTGCTCACACGCCAGCGTGAGGGCTTTGAAGGCAGCACTATTTTTATCAGGCCGGGTGATGAGCGTGTTGGCGAGCGCCGCAATGTCCTCGGGCAGCTGACCGTCGACCATGTTTTGTGCCCATCCAGACTGAAGATCAAGGGCTTTTTGTTTTTTCTCCTGCGCAGCGAGTGCGGCCTCTAAGATCTCCGGTGGTGCCGGCCGATACTTGCCTTTGCCACGCCGATGGAAGTAAATCGGCGACTCGTGTAAGCGCCAAAGGAGTGTGGCTTTTTCCAAAGCATTGGCTTCATGACCAAAGTAGTCGGCGGCCAGCGCTTGAACGTCAAACTCTTCTTGAGGGGCAACCTCCCACAAAAACGCCGGTTCAATGTCTTGCGCCAAGACCGGTGCCTGCGCAAGCAGTGTCTCAGGATCAGGGCTGCTAAAGGTAAAGACGCAGGCGCTGCGTTTTATTTTGCTGCGCTTACCAGAGCTCGACTCAATTTGTAAGCTGGTATCGCTTTCGGTTTTTATGAGGGCTGCTTTAAAGCTGCCGCTTTCTTCAAACAAAACAAACATTCATTTAACCTGTGGTGGTGCAAGCTCAGCGTTTGAAAACGCCAAGACTGCTGGGATGTGAGTCGCAAAGTCCGACAGTCCGTGGTCGCTGCCTTGAACAATGATTTGGGCACTACCAGCAAAGAAGTCGCGCATTTCACGCCAATCAAGGACTTCGTCACCAGTTGCCGCAATCAGAAGATAACGTTGGGGCTCGGTGATTTGGCTGGGGGCCATGTGCTGTAATTCATCGATGTAGACCGGTAAAAAATAAAACGGCTCGTCGCTGTGGTAATGCTGGTGAGTACCGACTTGGGTGGCCAGATCGCGCGGCGCATGAACCGCAGGGTTCAGCAACACGGCCCTGCAGCCCAAGCGTTCGGCCAACACAGTCGCGTAGAAGCCGCCTAGCGAAGACCCAATGATGGTGAGCGTCTTAATGGGGCGTTGCGCTTGAGCGGCCAATTTTTGCGCCTGTTCTAGCGCCAATTCAAGCGCAAGTGCTGGGCTAGCGGGTAAGGCTGGGCAGGCCCAGTGCTGGCTTAGGTCTGGATTTGAAGCCGCATTTGAAACCGCTTTTGAAACCGCTTTCGCCATCAATTGCGCTTTGAACGACGAGGGTGATGACCGAAAGCCATGCAAATAAAGAATCATCACAGGCCTTGCCCAATAGCGGCCAAGAGTTTGTCGTGGATGCCACCAAAACCACCATTACTCATGATGACGATTTGGTCGCCTGATTTAGCGGCTTTGGCAATTGCCACGACTAAGGCGTCGATGGCAGCAACGATTTGCACGGGCTTGCCGCTGTCGCGTAACGGAGCAAGAACCTCGCGGGCATCCCAACCGAGGGCGTGTTTGCCATGGTCAGACGCATAACAAAACACCAAGTCTGCACAGGCCAGCGAGGCAGGTAGACGTGAAGCCATGGCGCCAAGTTTCATGGTGTTTGAGCGCGGTTCAAGCACGGCCATGATGCGAGCATTAGGATTGCTGGCGCGTAATCCTTTCAATGTTGTTTCAATGGCTGTCGGGTGGTGGGCAAAGTCATCAAAAACGGTGATGTTGTTGACCGTACCGCGCACCTCCATGCGTCGTTTGACACCATCAAATTGGTTCAAAGCGTCTAGCGCAGCGCTCGGCCTAATACCGACATGATGCGCAGCCGCTAATGCGGCCAGTGCGTTTTGGGTATTGTGAGCGCCGGTGAGCGACCATTGCAGGGCGCCTAAGGCTTGTGTGCCGTGGTAGATCACGGGGTTTTGATTGCTGTCGTTTCCTTGTTGATGCCAACCGTCGACTTGACCCGTGCGCTCGACTGGGGTCCAGCACCCACGTTCGATGACTCGCTCAAGCGCAGGTTCACCGGCTGGCATGACAATTTGACCAAGCGCGGGTACGGTCCGAATCAAATGATGGAACTGTGTTTCGATGGCGCCAAGGTCTGGGAAGATATCGGCGTGGTCATACTCTAAGTTGTTGAGGATGGCCGTGCGTGCGCGGTAATGTACAAATTTCGAGCGTTTATCAAAAAAAGCGGTGTCGTACTCATCGGCTTCGATCACAAAAAGTTTGGCGCTTGGCTTATAGCGGGCGGATACGCCAAGCCCGGGGGCAATCCCACCGATCAAAAAATTGGGTTGTTGGTCTGTTTGCTGCAAAATCCAAGCCAGCATGGCGCTGGTGGTTGTTTTGCCGTGGGTGCCAGCCACCGCCAGCACGTGTTGGTCTTTGAGGATTGTCTGGCCTAGCCACTGGGGCCCTGAAATGAACGCGGCGTTTTGATTGAGGATGGCCTCCATCAGGGGGGTGCCACGACTCACCACGTTACCGATCACAAATAAATCGGGCTTAAGCGCCATTTGGTCGGCACCAAACCCTTCAATGAGGTCAATGCCCTGCTCCTCGAGCTGCGTGCTCATGGGCGGATACACGCCTTGGTCGCAGCCCGTCACTCGGTGACCCGCCGCTCTCGCGATCAGGGCGAGGCCGCCCATGAAGGTGCCGCAGATGCCTAGGATGTGCAGGTGCATGAGAAAAGATTCCTTTGAACGCAATCGCGGGCGCTATTAAACAATCAATCATCACCCGCTTGGTCAGCATTGTAGATGCTTAGGTCGCCATATTTGGCTCTGCAGCGCTATGATTGGTTTATGAAGAGAAGAACCGCAATTATTGGTGCCGTTGGCTTAGCGGCCATGGGTAGTGTTGGCTACTTTGGCTGGCAACAGAGCACAAGACGCGCGCCCCAGGCCAACCGAGCCATTCGCCCGGCGAGTGCGACCGCAGCAGCGCCCGATATCGAGGCGTTTTTTGCGGCTGTTTTGCCAGACATGGCGGGTGATGAACAGCGCATGGCGCAGTGGCGGGGGCGTGCGCTGGTGATTAACTTTTGGGCCACATGGTGCCCACCTTGCGTCAAAGAAATGCCTGATTTGAATCGGCTGGCGCAACAACACCCAGGCGCACAGTTCTTGGGTATTGCCATTGATACGGCGTCAAATGTGACCGAATTTGTCAAAAAAATACCCGTGTCATACCCAATTTTTGTGGCGGGGCTCGGCGGTGTTGGTCTGGTGCGGGCGTTGGGCAATGCCGCTGGCGGGTTACCGTTTACGGTTTTGGTGCGCGCGCAAGGCGATCTTGGCCCTGTTATTTTGGGGCCTGTAGACCCCGACTCGCTGAGTGCTCAAGTGGTGCAACTGGTCAGTGGTTCAGCGGTTTAAATGCGAAAATAACAACAAATGAATGATAGATAGACGCTTTAGGCACTCTTGCGTGTGTTTTGATGCGCTATGATGAACGAAATCGTCAAGACGAGCGAACGATCACCATGGCACACCGGATTTTGGTTTTGCACGGCCCGAACCTCAACCTATTGGGGCAGAGAGAGCCGGCTATTTATGGCACACAGACTTTGGCACAGCTCGATGCCGATTTGTTGGCAGCAGCACAGTCGCATGGTGCCCAACTGTCGTCATTTCAAAGCAATTCGGAAGGCGCTCTGGTCGATCGAATTCAGCAGGCGCTCACAGATGGCAGCACTTTTATTTTGATCAATGCCGGTGCATACACACACACCAGCATTGCCATTCGTGATGCCTTGGCTGGTGTCGCTTTGCCGTTTGTGGAGGTTCATCTCTCAAATGTCTATCGCCGAGAAGCCTTTCGCCATCATTCGTACTTGTCAGCGATCGCGCTGGGCGTAGTCGCCGGTTTGGGTGCTGAGGGTTATCATGCCGCCTTAATGTTTGCGCTAAAGCAATCGCCAGCGCCCAAATCTTAAACGGCAACTGAACGTACAAATATTTTTTTTGCTCTATTTAACTGACCCTCTGGGAAGATTCATCATGGATTTACGTAAGCTCAAAACACTGATTGATTTGGTCGCGGAGTCTGATATCGCCGAACTCGAAATCACCGAGGGCGAGGACAAAGTCAAGATCGTCAAGTCGAGTGCCCCCGTCGCCTATGCGGCGTCGCCTGCGCCCATGTATGCCGCCGCCCCCCTTGTTGCTGAGCCTGCGGTGGCGCCAGCTGCACCAGTAGCCCTTGAGGCCGATACGGTGAAATCCCCCATGGTGGGTACGTTTTACCGGGCACCAAGCCCTGGCTCAGCTGTGTTTGTTGAGGTGGGTCAGTCGGTGCAACAGGGCCAGCCACTTTGCATCATTGAAGCCATGAAGCTTTTAAACGAGATCGAAGCCGACAAAGCGGGTGTCGTGAAAGAGATTTTGGTGAATAACGGCGAGCCGGTCGAGTACGGACAGCCCCTGTTTGTGATTGTCTAATCATGTTTGAAAAAATTCTGATCGCCAATCGAGGCGAAATCGCGTTGCGCATTCAGCGCGCCTGCCGTGAGTTGGGTGTCAAGACGGTGGTGGTTCATTCCGAAGCCGATAGCGATGCCAAATACGTGCGTCTGGCTGATGAGTCGGTTTGCATTGGTCCAGCGCCATCAAAAGACAGTTACTTGAACATGCCGGCGATCATTTCCGCTGCTGAGGTGACTGACGCACAAGCGATTCACCCCGGCTACGGCTTCTTGTCTGAAAACGCTGATTTTGCCGAACGGGTCGAAAAAAGTGGATTCGTGTTTATTGGGCCACGCTCAGAATCAATTCGCTTGATGGGTGACAAAGTCAGCGCCAAGCAGGCCATGATCGCCGCGGGTGTGCCGGTTGTGCCAGGCTCTAAGGGGGCGTTACCTGACGACCCACAAGTGATTATTCAAACCGCGCGTGAGGTGGGTTATCCCGTCATTATTAAGGCTGCTGGCGGTGGCGGTGGACGCGGCATGCGTGTTGTTCACACGGAGGCTGCGTTGCTAAACGCGGTCACCATGACCAAAACAGAAGCCGGTGCGGCGTTTAACAACCCGGAAGTCTACATGGAGAAGTTTCTTGAAAACCCTCGCCATGTGGAGATTCAAATCTTGGCCGACGGTGGCAAGCAAGCGGTTTGGCTCGGTGAGCGCGACTGCTCAATGCAGCGCCGTCATCAAAAGGTTATTGAAGAGGCCCCCGCGCCTGGTATACCGCGCAAGCTGATCGAGAAAATCGGTGAGCGATGCGCCGAGGCTTGCCGCAAAATTGGTTATCGCGGTGCGGGCACGTTTGAGTTTCTGTTTGAGAATGATGAGTTCTACTTCATCGAGATGAACACCCGTATTCAGGTTGAGCACCCCGTGACGGAGTTGATCACGGGTATCGATTTGGTGCAGCAGCAAATACGCATCGCTGCCGGTGAGCCCTTCACTTTGAAACAACGTGATATCGAATTCCGTGGCCATGCGATTGAATGTCGCATAAATGCCGAAGATGCCTTTAAATTTGTGCCCAGTCCTGGTCGAATCACCAATTGGCACATGCCTGGTGGCCCTGGTGTGAGGATTGATTCGCACGCCTTTAATGGCTACTTTGTGCCGCCCTACTACGACTCGATGATCGCAAAAGTGATCACATACGGCGATACGCGCGATCAAGCCCTTGCGCGCATGCGGACTGCTTTGTCTGAGATTGTGATTGAAGGCATCAATTCCAACGTCGCTTTGCATCGGGAGTTGATGGTTGATGCTCGATTTGTGGAAGGCGGTACGAGCATTCACTACCTCGAGCACAAATTGGCAGAGCGTCCCTGATTGTGATGGATGGGGTTGGAGGCAGACGTTATGCGTGAATTGGTTCTGTATTGCCCGGGTGAGCAGGCTGACTGGGTCACCGATGCCTTGCTTGAAGCGGGTGCGTTGTGTGCTTCGGTCGAGGATGCGGACCTTGATACCCCTTTAGAACAGCCAATATTTGGCGAACCGGGTAGCGAAGCGTCACCGCAAGGCTGGCAGACCAACCGCGTGTTGGCATTGTTGGCCGACGGTGTTGACCCGCAGCAGGTGATGCTTCAAGCACAGCAACAGGTGTCTTTTGATTTGGACACCGCGTGGCAGGTCAGAGAAGTACCCGACGAAGACTGGGTGCGGTTGACGCAATCGCAGTTTGGCCCCATCCCTGTGGGTGATCGACTGCTCATTGTGCCGAGCTGGCATCAAGAAGACTTGCCGGTCACTGACCGCATCACCTTGGCACTGGATCCCGGTTTGGCGTTTGGCACGGGCAGCCATCCCACCACCCATGTCTGTCTGCGCTGGCTCTCAAGCGAGTTGCCAGCCAACGCCACTGTGTTGGATTACGGCTGCGGTTCAGGCATCTTAGCGATCGCTGCCCGCCGTTTGGGTGCCGGTGATACTTGGGCAATCGACATCGACGAACAGGCTGTCGAGTCCACCCAATACAACGCCACGGTCAACCAAGTGACATTGAATGCGGGGTTAACGCAGGAATTGCCTGACGGACAGTTTGATGTCGTGGTAGCCAATATTTTGTCTAACCCCTTGAAGGTGATGGCGCCCATGCTAAGTCAGCGTGTCAAACCGGGTGGATTTTTGGTGCTATCTGGCGTGCTCGAGCGCCAGGCTGAGGAAGTCGCGGCATATTATCAATCGTGGGTTGCGCTGACCGTCTGGCAGACGCTTGACGGTTGGGTGTGTTTGGCAGGCCAACGGCCCAGTGAGCGAGCACCATGAGTTTGGTGACACGCTGCCCCAAGTGTGACAGCGGCTTTGCGGTGACCGCCGATTTGTTACGCCTGCATGATGGTTTGGTGCGGTGTGGGCAATGCTCACATGTGTTTGATGGCTTTGAATGCTTGCAAGACAGTTTGCCGACTTTGACTCAAAAAGTCGTTGATGAAACAGCGATCAACCAAGAGCCTGAACCAGTACCCGAGCAAAAACCCCCTCAGTCAACGGTACCCGCAGCCCCCGTAGCCCCCGTAGCGCCTCAAGTCTTTCGAATGGTGGCTGAGCGCCGTGCGCCCAGCACGGCGGCCTTGGCATCTAAGCCGGCAGGATCATTTCAGTCATCTGCAATTAGCAAGCCCATAGAACCCTCAGTACCATCACAAACAACCTACGCATCAACACCTGTTTCAGGGCGTTCGGAACCTATTTTTAAAACATTCACTGATTCACCCGTGCCGGATCGGGCCGAGCCTGCGGTCAAGATTGTGGGTGAGGCGCGTCTGCGCGGTGATGACCCGTCTGCTTTCGGTCGCACAGTGCCCGATTTCATGGAAGACGAAGAGCCAGAGTCACCCTCGAGGGCCTTGGTGTGGTTAACGGGTGCGGTCGCGTTGTCGTTGGTTTTGTTGGGACAATTGCTATACGTTTACCGCGATGATGTCGCCACTAGCGTGCCGACCTTGCGCCCGCTGCTTGAGCAAGCATGCCAACCCTTGGGTTGTGAGGTGGGTTATGTGCGGCGAATTGAACGGATTTTCGTGGTGGGGTCTTCTTTGCAATTGGCCACCAATCAATCCGTGGCTGAGGCTCGCGAGCATGATTACGTTTTGCGTCTGACCTTACAAAATCGTTTTGACCGCGCGCAACCCTGGCCGAGTTTGATGGTTGTGTTTTCAGACGCTTCGGGCACGGTGGTGATCCGACGCGCGCTTGTACCGTCTGAGTATTTGCCCCCAGACTTGTTGGCGCGACCTTTCGGTGCGCAGCAAGAAGCCAGTCTTGAAATACCGATGCGGGTAACGGGCTTACCCGTTAGCGGCTTTGAAGTTGAAAAATTCTTTCCATAGGAGCCCGCTTGCCGGGTAAAAAATATGTCTTCACAAGTTTTGATCTGTGGTTCAGTGGCGTTTGACACGATTGCGGTCTTCGAAGGGCGATTTAAAGAGCACATCCTGCCAGATCGCATTCATGCACTGAGTGTGTCTTTCTTGGTGCCAACCATGCGCAAAGAGTTTGGAGGTTGTGCGGGTAACATCGCTTACAACCTAAAGCTGTTGGGCGGCCAACCTTTGCCAGTGGCCACTGTCGGTCAAGACGCTGGTGATTATCTAGAGCGCTTTGAGCGCCTTGGGATTACCACTGAGCACATTCGCTTGTTGCCCGATATGTTTACGGCGCAATGTTTTATCACGACTGACCTTGATGACAATCAGATCACGGCGTTTCATCCGGGAGCCATGGATCGTTCGGCCGATAACGATTCAACGGTACCTGATGCCGCTTGGGCCATTGTGGCACCTGACTCAAAGGCTGGCATGCTCGCACACGTTGATCGTTTGTCAAAGGTCGGCATTCCGTTTATTTTTGATTTGGGTCAGGCGATGCCATTGTTTGACGGTCCTGACCTGATGTCGGTCTTTGGTAAAGCGCGCGCATTGGCTTTCAATGATTACGAAGCCAGTGTGGTTGAAGAACGAACGGGACGTACGCCACAAAGCCTGGCAGAAGATCTCGATGCGGTAGTGGTGACCCGTGGTGCTGCAGGCGCCACCCTGTACTTGGCTGGCCAAGCCATTGAGATTGCACCCATCAAACCCACCGCTGTGATCGATCCGACGGGTTGCGGTGATGCTCATCGGGCAGGTCTTCTACACGGTCTGACCCAAGGCTGGTCATGGGAGAAGGCTTGCATGCTCGGTAATGTAATGGGTTCCCTAAAGATTGCTTCGCGTGGCCCACAGAATCACACCCCATCATTGGCTGAGATTGGCACACTAATGCAAAGCACTTATGGCGTCACGCTGTAAGATAATGAAGACTCTTTTATTGATTGGACCGCTGTCATGAACAAATCTTCAGCTCGCGTACTTAAGTCCGGTGTACGTCACTATGCGCTCTCTGGTGTTTTGGTGTTGCTGGCCGTCAGTGTATCGGGATGCAGCACGCCTAGCGCGTCATCTAAGGTCTATACCTACGGCCAAGCCCAGTCTGAGCAGATCGTTCGTAACGGCACGGTCACCAATGTGCGCTCGATCGTGATTCAACAAGACAAGACATCTGGCGCTGGTATGGTGGCTGGTGGTGCCTTGGGTGGTGTGGCTGGCAGTGCGGTGGGTGGTGGCGTTGGGCGAGATTTGGCTATTGTCGGGGGCGCCATCTTGGGCGCACTCGTTGGTAACAAGGTCGAGGAAGGCATGGGTAAAAGCGACGGTCTAGAAATCACCGTGCGACTAGACAATGGTGAAACCCGCGTGATTGCCCAAGAAGCTGATGAGCCAATAACGATTGGTCAGCGTGTGCAGGTGATTAGTGGAACCGGTGTGACACGCGTCGCCCCTATGCCAGGGGCTCGATAACTGACAGCGAGGCCACATCTTGCGCCTAGCCATCATTGAAGTCGATGCCGTTTGGCGGACTTCGATTTCAAGCTCACTTCGTTGTTTGAGCCATGCGTCTCGGTTTCGCTTGAGCATTTGCGTGCGGCCATTAAGCTGTTCGCCGGCATGCCAGGCCTCGCCCATCGCAACAGGGGTTTGATTCCCCAGTGATAACGGCCCAGGTGGCTAACCCGCAGTCGAGCAACAAGCCATTTCAGGCTGCCTTACGCGCCCAGCCTCACACGCCAAACAGAGTGAAATTGATTCGGCTGAGCACCATCATGGCAATTTGCGCCAAGATCAGTAGCACCAGCGGTGAAAAATCAAATCCACTGAAGTTTGGCAGAATGCGCCGGATGGGTTCGAGCAATGGCGCGGTCAGCGTTCGCAGGACTGGCATCATTGGTGCCAATGGATTGATCCAAGACAGGACCGCTTGAATCAGCGTTAACCAAATGATGAGGTTCAGTAACCAACGACCCAGAGTGACCAAAGCGGCCATTAACCCAGGCACAATCAGCTCAGTGGGGGGCAGGGCTCGGGTTGCGATCATCCAAAGGGCGAACAGATAAACCACTGCAATCAAGTACGCCCCAAGAAGGCTGGCGTAATCGATCGATTTGCCTGAAGGCAAGACAGCACGCAGTGGCTTGGATAGCCATTCGGTTGCTCTAAAAATGAGTTGAGAAAACGGGTTAAATGGGTGAAACCGAATGGCGTGAAGCCAGCATCTGGCTAGAAATGCGGCCCCTAAAACTGTGAAACCGATCTCGATCAGAAATTGCAAAATATCACCAGACATTGAAGCCAACACACCGTTAAAAGTCATTTATTGCTGTCATTGTCGCACGATCATGTGCAAATTGACCACATGAAACCAACGCCCAAAAAAAACCGCCCAGCCTAAGCTGGGCGGAGACCGGTAAGCGGTCTATCCCAGAAACGATCAGGGACGACCACCCGTTGGGAAAGGCCATGAAGCAGCTGGGTTCAACGCTGTTTTTGCACCAGGTGCGGCAGCGGTTGAAGGTGCAGTTGTTGCAGGCTTTCTTACTACGGCTTTCTTAGCAGCCGGTTTTTTAGGACTTTTTTTTACAGCCGTTTTTGCTGGTGCTTTTTTGGCAGGTGCTTTTTTAGCAACAGCCTTCTTAGCAGGCGCTTTTTTAGCAGCGACTTTTTTGACCGCGGCTTTTTTAGCAGGTGCTTTTTTAGCAGCAACTTTCTTGACTGCTGCTTTTTTAGCAGGTGCTTTCTTTACAGCAGCTTTCTTAGCAGGTGCTTTTTTAGCAGGTGCTTTTTTAGCAGCAACTTTTTTGGCCACTACTTTTTTGGCCACTACTTTTTTAGCGGGTGCTTTTTTAGCCACTACTTTTTTAGCAACGACTTTCTTTGCTGGGGCCTTTTTGGCAGCCACTTTCTTAACGGCTGCTTTCTTGGCTGGCGCCTTCTTTGCTACTTTTTTGGCTGTTGCCATGGTCTAACTCCTTAAGTTCAGAGACCCAAAACAGGGAACGCGCGCCTTGAGGACTGCCCTTTTCGGGTCGACCACAAGGCTCGCGCTATTCACAATCCCAATCCCGTTAACCGATTCCGGCTAGCATTGATTGAGGCTGCGAATGCGGTATGACCACCCTAAGAGGGAGACGCTTTGGCATCGCGCCCTCAGGGTGGTCATTCAAGCGGCCAGTTGTTTGCTGGCCGCTGTTATAGGTTCGCGTTTCGAGTCGCTGACTTAGGCGCTTATTCCCAGTTCAGTGCTCCACCTGTCTGATACTCGATGACGCGCGTTTCAAAGAAATTACGTTCTTTCTTTAGATCAATCATTTCTGCCATCCACGGGAAGGGATTCTCTTCCTGAGCAAACAATGGCTCTAGGCCAATTTGCTGGCAACGACGGTTCGCAATAAAGCGTAGGTATGACTTGAACATGGATGCGTTCATGCCCAACACGCCGCGAGGCATGGTGTCTTCGGCATACGCATACTCAAGCTCAACGGCCTGACTAAAGAGTTCACGAATTTCTTCAC
>Ga0335396_10006220_pt1 | contig 11935 bp, 14 predicted proteins | sample FRY02_FD_205743 | JGI IMG/M metagenome (GOLD analysis project Ga0335396, IMG submission 205743) | Freshwater microbial communities from Lake Fryxell liftoff mats and glacier meltwater in Antarctica - FRY-02 (spades assembly) (version 2) | ecosystem: Environmental > Aquatic > Freshwater > Ice >... | reverse complement strand
AGCGACTCCGCTCGGCTGGGTCGTAGTCGGGCTCAATCAAACGCCAGACCTTCGAGTCGTTGGCGACTTGCTGCCAATAGCGCGTCAGCAACTCACGCGCAGATTCCAACAGAGGCAAGTCGTCCAGACCCCATGACGTCGGCTCTGTCCACTGCAAGGCCACCAGATGTTGCAGACGCCCTGGTTTGCTGTTGTCGGGACACTGCTGTTGGTTTGGCGTTGCAAGATCGGTCTTGTTCGGCAGGGCGGCCTGGCTATCGATCTGCACGTTGGCCCGGGGCTCACCCTGCGTATCGCGTTCGTAGCTCAGCACCCTGACGCCGCGTACCTGCATGCCGCTACGGAATGAATTGCCTTCCTGCAAGGCGCCTTGGGCATCAATCCAGGCGGTGGATTGCACCTGCATGGGCCCTTGCAGGGCCACCTGTACCAAGCTGTGCCGAATTGCCACCAGGCGCTCTTCATCGCTCAACGCTTGCGCCGCGCAGCCCGCGGCCCAGGCGGCAGCGCACAGCGTTGCCAGAAGCCTAGCCGCGTGTTTGACAAGGGCACCCGAGAGCGGACGGTGAAGCGCTTGCATCCAGTTCTCCAATGTCGGTTTCTGTGCGGGCCGTGTTACAGGGGCGCCTTGCCGACGGTCTGGAGTAAATATAGGGTGCGTAAGTCCTGCACGATCGCTTTGTCCAGCGAAAGCGTGGTCTCGTAGGTATCATCCCCCGCCGGCATGATGCTGACCAGTGTGGCACCAAAAATCACGCCCTCGACCCGGGTGCGAAAGGTGTCGTTTTGGACCACCATGTCTGCTACGGTTGCATGGGCATCGAGTCGCACGCCGTAGACCTGCTCGGTGAGGGATCGGTAGGCGTCAAGTTTGGCGGCACGTATTGCCAACAAGCGTTGTTGTGCTGGGTTGCGGTGGTTTTGCACACTGATGACGGCGTAGCCTGTCGCGGTGAGCGACTCAAGTCTCTCCACTCGGGGCACAAGGGCTGGAGCCTGGGGTACGACGGCCGTAGGTTGGGCTGCAACGGCTGGAGCGGCGTTGACCGCTTTGGCCAGGAGCGGCGCCTGGCAGGCACTCAGCAGGCAGGCGCACAGTGCCAAGGTCACAATGCGGATGGGATTCATAGTAGGTCCTTTGTAACGAATCAGACTGTGAATCGGCAGCAAGCAGGAATTCTTGAGGACGTACCTGCTCTTTCAGCCGTCTTTGCTTCCCGCCATAGGCCCCTCGCCTGCCGCTGCGCGGTACCAGTGCAGAGCTTGCGCATAGTCTTGATTGACGCCATCGCCGTGGGCGTACATGGCGCCGATATTGAACTGGGCCCCGGTGTCGCCCCGGTGGGCTGCTTCCTGGTAGTAAATCAGGGCTTGTGCGCTGTCCTGGGTCTGACCCAGGCCCAATTTGTGAGCGCGGCCAAGGTTATACAGCGCTGCGACATCGCCCAGGTCGGCCGCTTGGGTAAGACACTGGTGGGCTTTGACGGGGTCTTCGGCAACGCCGATGCCACGGGCATGCAGATCTGCCAGGTTGAACAACGCTTGTGCATGGTTTTGTGCCGCTGCCAGCGCGTAGTAATGATGCGCTTGTCTGAGCTTCTCTGCCGTTTCTAGTGCCTGGCTCGGGTCTTGGTTCTGCTCGGCTTGTTGTGCATACAGCAGCGCTAGTCCGAATTGGGCTGGGGCGTAGCCGTGATCGGCGGCACTGTGGTAGTGCAGCAGGGCTTGGGCTGCGTCAGCTTGCGGGTTCCTGCCGGTCACGGGTGCATTCAGTAGCAGGGCACCCAAGTTGTGTTGCGCGACTATGTCGCCTTGTATGGCTGCCGCTTCGGTCCAGTGCAGCGCAAGGTCGAAATCGGGCTCTACGCCTTGTCCGTACAGGTAGGCGAGGCCCAGTTTGCACTGAGCCTGGGTGTGACCTTGCGCCGCCGCCAACTCAAAGTAGTTCTTGGCTATTGCGGCATCGGGCGCCGTGCCCTGGCCGGCGGCGTGCATCAGACCGAGTTGGTACTGCGCCGCCGCGCCGCCCTCTTCTGCGGCCTGGACGTAGTGGTGCAGGGCGCATGCGTAGTCCTGCTCTACGGCAAGGCCTTTGGCGTAATGCGTTGCCAGGTTGTGGTGCGCAGCGCTGTGGCCCTGGGAGGCAGCGGCCTGGTAGTGCTGCAGCGCCTGACTTAGATCCTGCCCGACGCCCTGGGCGTTGGCGTACAGGGTGGCCAGATTGAAATGGGCTGGCTGGAAGTCCTGTGTTGCGGCGCGGCTGAAGTAATCCAGAGCCAGGGGCAGATTGACTTCAATACCCTGACCATGCAGGTACATCACGCCCAGATTGTGTTGGGCGGCGGCGTCGCCCTGCTCGGCGGCTTGGAGGTACCACTGGTGCGCCCGGGCATAGTCCTGTGCCACGCCATCACCGCGGGCCAGCATGAGACCCAGACTGAATTGCGCATAGCTGTGGTTCAGGGCTGCGGCTGATTCATACCATTGCAGGGCAAGCGCCATGTCTTTGGGTAGGCCGTCACCCTGAGCATGTAAATGGCCCAGGTTGAACTGGGCAGTGGCATCTCCCTGCGCGGCGGCCAGTTCAAACCAGCGTGCAGCCTCCAGGTTGTTTTTCTCGACGCCTTGGCCGTTGGCATACATGAAGGCCAGGTTGGTCTGGACGTCAGCCAGGCCTTGTTCTGCGGCCAGTCGGTACCATTGCAGGGCGGCAGCGTAGTCTTGTTCTACGCCTTGACCGTTGGCGTGCATGAAGCCGAGGTTGTATTGGGCCGGAGCATATTCCTGCGAGGCACTTAAGTGGTACCACTTGAGTGCCTCGTTGAAGTCCTGCGCCACCCCTTGGCCGTTGGCGTACATGAAGCCCAGGTTGTTTTGTGCGGCCGCATAGTTCAGCGATGCCAGTGGCCGCGATATGCGCAGGGCATTGGTGAAATCGCCACGCGCATAGGCGGCGTTGGCATCGTCAAGCAGGGTTTTCATTCCAGATGCTCGGCGGAGGCAGGCAACGCCTGGTGCTGCAGCGCATAGTAGGACGGTGCGCTGCCGCGCGCTTCTCCTCCCATGGCCTCGGATGCATCCCCTGGAATGGGTAAGCCCGGCCTGGCGTGTACCCCAGTATGCGGGTCTATTGGAGCGTGAGCATCATGAGGCGCGCGGGGGAGATGGGCCTGGGCCTCCAGATGGGTGGCGCGACTCGGTGTGTGCTGGGCTTTGTTCATGCGTAAATCTCTCTTGCGGACAGTGGGTGGTGAACGTCGGCTTTTCGACAAGCAGCACTAAGAGAAAGCAATTTACGTGCCCACTAGCCTGGCGCCGGACGCGGCTCCAGTAGCGTCTCCAGAGTTTCCGCGGACAGCCAAGCGATATCGAAAGATTGGTGTTCTGCCACCAGGTTTCCGAACCAGTGCTGCGCAAAGTCGTCATAAAGGGCGTGCGACCAGGGCAGTGTGCTGTGTCTGCTCAAGGTGGCCCAGTTCCATTGCTGGATGAAGCGCCTGATCAAGGCGCTGCTCCATGGCAGATGGAGGTTGCCGCTGAGGCGTTCCCAATCCCATTGGGTTGCAAAGCGATCCAGGATTTCGATGCTCCAGGGCATCGCCGCGCTGCCGCTGATCGCCGACCAGTCCCACTCGTTTTCAAATTGCGCCAGCACGGCCTCAGTCCAGGGCAGGCCGACGTTCCAGCTCAAGCGGTCCCAATCGAGCCGTTCCCGGTGGCGTTCAAGCAGTTGCGCGCTCCAGGGGAGTGCTGGGTTTGCACTGAGCGCTTCCCAGTTCCAGCGTGCGCCATGTTGGGCCACCAGTTCTTCATTCCACGGAAGGGCCGTATTCTGGCTCAAGGCAGTCCAGTCCCAACGCGTGCTGTAGTCCAGCCCGTTGAGCAGTGCAAGGCTCCACGGCAGGCCGGTGTTGCCGCTTAGTGCCAACCAGTCCCAATAACGGTCAAATTGGGCCAAAAAACCGCTGCTCCATGGCAGCTTTCCCTGGCTGCTGAGCGCCGCCCAGTCCCAGTGCCGGGACCAACGTTCAATCAGGTTCTGGGTCCATGGCACTGCGGTGTTGCGGCTCAGGCATGTCCAGTTCCACAGCGGCTCGAATTGCGCTACTGAGTCTTCGTCAAAGGGAAGTGAGGGATTGGCGCTAAGGCCGGTCCAGTCCCAGCGGTTGGCATAAGTCGAAATCAATTCTGGAGTCCACGCTAAGCCGGTGTTCCAACTCAAGGCAGTCCAGTCCCAGCGGTGGGTGTTGCCGGCAAGCAAATCAGAGGTCCAGGGAAGCCCTGTGTTGCGGCTCAGGGTGGTCCAGCTCCAGCACTTGGCAAACTGCAGTATCAACGCCGTGTTCCAGGGTAGCGCCTTGTTGCCGCTCAATGCTTGCCAGTCCCAATGTGAAGCAAAACGTGCCAGAAGTTCGGCCGACCAGGGCAACGCCGGGTTGCGGCTCAGGGCCTCCCAGTCCCAGTGGTCAAGTTGCGCGTCAATCAGGACTGGCGACCAGGCGACCAATGGGCTAGCGCTCAGGCGCCGCCAGTCCATGCGCGCTGCGTGGCGTTCGAGCTGCGAGTTGACAAGCGGGTAATGCACTTGCAGGCAGTGCGTCAGCAGGAGGTCGTTATTTTGAAAGAACCGCAGCACCTGGCTCTGGCGCAGGTCACCCAGAGTGCTTGCCACCACTTGCAGCCGCTGACTGGCGGCTATCGTCAACGTGGCCGGGACAGTGCCAAAGTCGGGTTTCAGAACAAGGCTGTTTTCAGCGCTACCCCCAGAGGGCAAGTTCATGCGTACTGGTCGGAAAATGACATCGCGTCGGCGCTGCTTGCCGCCTCGGGCTGTTGCAGGCCAAGAGCTTCACCGTAGCGCTGAATTTCGCTTTGCAGTTGCTGGGCTTGCTGGTTAAACCAAACAGGCCAGTTGGGCTGGGTGCTTAGCGTTCTCCAGGTGGCGCTTTGCATCAGCGTGTCGCGCTCTTGCCGGTGCTGTGAGATTGCGTTTTGCATGGCCATCAGCAGCCCGTTGCTGCGTTGTGCGGAGGTGTCTTGCCGGGTCTCCATGGCCTGCAACGTGTTCTGGGTCTGCAGCATGGTGTGCAGCTGCTGCAACTGAGCGAGGTCACTGCGTTGGTAGCTTTGACGCACTTGCTGGAAAAGCGCTTGCGCTTGCGTCTTGTGCGTATCAAGCACGCGGTCGGGGTGGCACAGCATGGCAAGTTTTCGGTACAGCTGTTTGATTTCGACTTGCTGCAGTGGATCAGATGTGCCGGCATTTTCTGAAAAGTCTGAAGCGTGCGCGGCCCGGTTTTGCTGGTACTTGTCGTATTCTTCTTTTGCCGTGTGTGCCTCATGTTTTGTTGTTTCATCACCGCGCGCCTGGTAGAGATGATCGAGATAGCGACGCTTGAGATCAAGATAGCTGCGCAACAGCTCGCCGATACGGTGCTCCTGTTGCGCGTCAAACAGCGCCATTTGTCTGTGTGTCTCGGCTAGTTCGGCTTCCCATGCCAGTGCGTGCACCTGCCAGATGTGCAACTCCCATGCGCTGTACTCGGTGCCCAGGCCGCTGGCTGTGCTGACGCGCAGCGCCGTGCCGGGGGGCTCGGTGTCTGGCGGCAGTGATTCGCCGGTGCCGCTGCAGTGTTCGGTGCATTTCTCAAACAGGGCTTGGCACTGTTTCGCACACTGGATTTCGGTTTCCACCACGATGCAGCTCGGGGAATCGTTCCGTGGGTCCCAGTGCCAAGCGCCGGTGATCACCTTGGTGGCGTCAATCAGGCACAGGCTGTGCGGCCAGCCAATGCCGAGCTCCGGCCGCAACCAATGCAAAACCACGCCAACAGCGCTAAGTCGCTCCCAAGCCAGGGAGGATTGCCGGTTGAGCGACGCGTTGCGTAGTGCAAGCTCGACCTGCACGCCACGTCGCCGGCAGCGCAGCAAATGATCAAAAAGTGAACGCTCGCAGCAGCCAGTTAAAAGAATATGGACGCTGCATGTTGCGCTCTCCAGGGCCGCGCCGAGGGCCACTCCGGTGTCAGAAAAATAGGCCTGTGTTGCCATCAGTCCATGCCCTCAAAGCCATTGCTCAGGCAGTTGCGGGCGAGTTCCTGTGCCTGTGCCATTTGTTGCGCAGTCATTTGACCGGATACGCTGTCACGCCCAGTGACAGCGCTTTCGTTGCCATGCTGGGCTCCCAGGTTGAACCAGGCGTGGGCGCGCACAAAATCCTGCAACGTACCCAGACCTTGCGCATGCATCCACCCCATTGCGGCCTGGGCCTCGGCATGATTTTGTAGCGCTGCAGCGCGAAAGCATTGGCGTGCGAGAAGGTAGTCGGGTTCGCTATCGCGATCATCCAGGTGCAACAACCCCAGATTGTAGAGCGCATCGACATCGCCCTGGTCAGCAGCGAGTTGCAACCAGTGCTTGGCTTGCGTGATGCTGGCCTCCATGCCCTGACCCTTGGCAATCAAGATGCCCAGGGCGTGTTGGGCTGATGCGTCGCCTTGTTCGGCGGCCTTTCGGTACCAGAGCAGGGCTTGCGCAAAGTCTTGCTCGCGGCCATCGCCGTTGGCGTGCAGCAGCCCCAGGTTGTATTGAGCGCCAGCATCGCCTAGTTGTGCAGCGTAAAGGTACCATTGATGCACCTTTTTCATGTCTTTCGCTACACCTTGCCCTGTGCTGTAGATAAAGCCCAGGTTGTAAAGCGCAGCGGCATTTCCCAGTGCGGCTGAACGTACGTACAGTTTCAGAGCACGGGCAAAGTCTTGCGCGACATCTGTGCCGGTGAAAAAGAGATGGCCCAGGTTGAACTGGGCATGCGCATGGTCTTGTTCGGCCGCCAAGTTGTACCAATACAGGGCTTTCTCGATATCACGGTCAACGCCCTGGCCGTTGGCATACATAACGCCCAGTCCGAATTGTGAGGCTGCATCCCCGGCCTCGGCGCCGGCGCTGTAACAGCGCAGAGCCGCAGCCAGATCCTCTGTCACCCCCTGACCGTTGGCAAACATCACCCCTAGGTTGTGCTGTGCTGTGGGTTCACCTTGCGCTGCAGCTGCCTGGTACCAGATCAGAGCCTGGTTGTAGTCACGTTTAACGCCCAAACCGTTGGCATACATGATGCCGAGGTTGGCTTGGGCAAGTGCCAGCCCTTTCTCGGCAGCAACTTGGTAGTGTTGTAATGCAAGCTGGTAATTTATCTCCACCCCTTGCCCGTTGAAATACATGAGGCCGAGGTTGGAGTGCGCCTGGGGCAATCCGTGCTCGGCCGCCTGCCGGTAGCAATGCAATGCCTGTGCGTAGTCTTGGCGCAGTCCCAGGCCCTGGGCATGCATCAACCCCAGGTTGTTGAGCGCGGCGAGTTTGAGATCGGAAGAGGTTGAATTCATGGGTAAACGCAGTCAGCGCGATAGTCCCCGGCGGACCAAGTGTAAGCGTTCCGACAACCCATCTTCCCGTGGCCGATTGAAGCTTCGTAACACGTGTCCTGGCAAGCAATCGCGAGGGTGAGACGAAGATGGATCGAGAACAAATGCAGCGCTGCCTGGATGTGGTGGCGGCGGTACCGGGCCTTTGACCACAAGGGCAAGATGTGGACCCAGACCAATGGCGTACCCGAGAGTTCGTTGGCAAACCGGTGCGCACATTCCCGCCGGTGGCCGGCCAAGCTGGACGGCGTGCTCGACGCACCGAAGTCTAAACCCATCGGATTCTTGGCCGCGCGCGTGCGGAGCCTACCGCAGCACCAGCCACCGCTGTGTCAAGCGCCCCCCGGTGCCCAGTCGCCATTATCGGCGCGCGTGGGTTGACGGAGCACCCACAACTAAGTGGCTGGCTGAGGAAGTTTAGATCTTGAGAGTGCCGAGTTCTCCGCCGCTTTACTTGGCAGATGCCTACCGCCGATGCTCCTCGACCCACATCTCGGTGAGTTGATCCAACTCGTCTAATTGCTGCTGCGAGTAGCTCGGCGGTGCGAATCCCATTTCGAGCCATCCGATCAGATGGTCCTCGACCAAGTCAAGTGCAAAGTGCGGGTAGTTGGCATGGATGCGCTTGACCGACTCGGCAATCGAAAGCCTCTGTGCATCCTGCCTTTGAGAGTCGATATCTGAGTCAGCTGATGCGCCATCGCAAAAGCTTGGAGACGTTGTACGACCCAGAGCATCCGTGGAGAACGCCACCGCCGTTGTAGCGCGGTGATTAAGCCGCCAAGTCCCACATTAAAACGGGGTCGTGTTTAGCCGAGTTACGGTGGGACACGACCCTTTTTTTACCCTCGAATAGGGTGAATCTCTGAGCCGGTTTCAATGCGGGACGTAACACGGGGTCTGGTGGGCCCGCCTGGTTGTGCCCACGCGACTGCGCGCTCATGCTGGCCGGCGCGAGTTCGTGCAGTCGACTGGCACGCGAGATTTCAGTGTTGGCAAGCTCGTCGCGTCTGCGCTCCTGGCGGGATGGCGGCGGCAGCTGTTTGAATGGGAGCGTGGCGAGGGAGTTGGACAACCAGAAGTTGCTCAGGCTGGTCGAGGGCAGGGCGCGCAACATGTCCACATCGGTGCTGCACTCGACCCTGGCCTATGTCAGCCCGATGCGGTTCGAGAACAATTGGTTTGCGGCCCAGGTCGGACAAGCCAACGCATGACCTCGGTTGGGGGATACGGATTCCAGGGGCAAGGTCAGTCAATACTGCTGGACCCAGTGGACCCAACGTGAGTAGCCGATAGCATAGACACGAGCTTTGCCAAATGATGTAAAAAATAGCTATTCGTGTGATAATATTTCTACAGAAAGAAATGGAGATCAACTATGAACCCGCAAGCTATCCACCAAGCTGACCCGAGTCTGGTGCTCTCCAAGGCCACGGGCCGTGCCAGTGAGTTCCTGGGTCTCTCCGGGGCAGCGCTTGCGCGCGTTATTGGTGTGAGCGAGCCAACCGTCTCGCGCTTGATCAAGGGCAGCAAGGGACTGGACCCTCGCTCGAAGGAGGGCCAGCTCTCACTTCTGCTGGTGCGTGTCTACCGGTCACTGGAAGCGCTGGTGGGAACCGATGGCGAGAAGCGCATTGCCTGGATGCGCAGCTACAACAAGGCGCTAAGGGGTAAGCCGGTGGATCTGATCGAGAACCCTGAAGGCTTGGTTGCAACCCTGAGCTACCTCGACGGGATGCGGGCGCCTGCATGACCGCAGAGGTGTGGAGCCTCGACTGGTTCGAAACAGGGGTGGCGCCCAAGGCCATGAAGGCCTGGCGCGGTGTCGAGGCGCAACACGTGGTCGCCACCATGCGTTTGGTGGACACTCCGGACGAACAGGAAGTGCTGGAGGCGTTGCTGGAGCAAAGCAAGCCCCCGACACCCGTCATGAACGTATCCAAGCACTTCCTGATCTTCACGCCCTTCCGTTACCGACCCTCGCACCCCAGCCGTTTCCGAAAGGGTGGGGCTCCGGGTCTCTGGTATGGGGCCGAAGAGATATATGCCGCTTGCGCGGAAGTTGCCTACTGGCGACACCGTTTCGTGCTGGATAGTGCGGGTCTCGCCAAGGGCGACGTGGTGACTGAGCACACGTTTTTTCAAGCTGCCATCGCCGGCTCGGCCGTCGACCTGATTGCGCCCCCCTGGGCTACTGCTCGTGCGGCGTGGACCCATGGCAGCGACTACACGCAGACCCACGCGTTGGCCGAAGCTGCAGCCGAACGGGATGTGCAGTGGATCAGCTACGAATCGGTTCGGGCGCCGGGGTCTCGCTGCGCTGCGGTGCTGGACGTTGATGCCCTGGACATCGTCGCCAACGGTACCACCCAGCAGACCTGGCACTGCAAAGCTAACCGCGCTTCGGTCATGATGCGGCACGAGCAAGACTGCTACCTCTGGGATTTTTAGGCCCCGGGTGGAGCGACTGCTACAAAGGTCTGCCACAAACGAGGCTTTGCAACGGGTGATGTAGAGGGGGATGAGTATTGGGTTCGATCCCCGCCCACGCACCAGCCCATCCTGACACGCCGTGTCGCCACCGCCTAGGCGTCTTACCGCAAGCTCAGGTCGGTTGTTTGCAAGCGATCACCCTGGACGTAGCTGGTCGGAGCACGCCATGCGCGTGGCGTACTCACAGGCCGAGCACAGCCTTGCCGCGCCGCAGGTTCTGGATCCGGTCGTCGAGCCCGTTATAGCCCCCATTGATGCGTTTCGTGACGGCCTTGACGTCGTCCCGCTCAGCGAGCTTGTCCAGGCCGCGATCCTTCCAGAACCAGCAAGACACATCGACGGCGATCATCGGGTCGGTGGACTGGCAATGCCGGATTCTCCAGATAGTCGATGCCGGTGAATTTGCTGTACGCGGTGTAGTTGGCGCGGCCGGTCAGCTGGATCAGTCCGCGACCCTTGAAGCGCCTGCCGTCGCCCGAGCGCGTATTACCCAGATCCTTGCGGCCCTCGTAGGCTGCGCCGCTGGCGAGTTCCTCTGTGTACAGGAAGGACATCGACTCATGGCCGAGTTGCGCAATGAAATGCGCCATCTGCAAGGGCGTGGTGATGCCGTACCGGATCATTCCGGCCTTAAGGGGTTCGAAGTAGCACCGGATCTTGCTTCCGGCCGCCAACGGCAGCACGATGGCCAGCTTCTCCTTCGACGGACCGGGTGACAGGCCTGCCAGCAACTCGGCGACGGTGGCGTCTCCCGGTGCGATCACGGCATCGGACTCGGGCAACCGCATGACCGCGATCTCGAACGATTCGATCGCCTTGAGCGTATGAGGGCCGATGCGTCCGTCGGGTTCGAGCAGTTTCGGCTTGGGCACAGGAAACCGGCTGCGATTGAGGTTGAGCAAGGTCTGAATTGCCGCAACGTCTGCCAGATCGTTGCGCGCGCCTCGCCCTACCGAGCTTGTGATGCACATGGTGGTTCTCCCTGGGTGCGGTTTCCGCACCGTGTCGAGAAAGGGTACGTGTCGCACATGGGTGTGTCAACCCGAAGGGGCCGACAAGCGCCGGCTGTGCCATTGGCCGCACAATGGTCACATCACTTCAGGAGCACACGATGAAAATTCAGGTCAATACCGATGCCCATATTGCAGGTCATGCGGCGCGTGTCGAAGGGGTCAGTCGCACGGTCGAACATGCGCTGGCGCGGTTCGCCGACGCCATCACCCGGGTAGAGGTTCATCTGACCGACGAGAACAGTGGCAAGAGCAACAAGCATGACCAGCGCTGCGTGCTGGAGGCGCGACTGCAAGGGCGTACCCCGGTTGCGGTGACGGAGCATGCCGAGAGCCAGGGTCAGGCGCTCAATGGCGCAACCGACAAGATGGTGCGCCTGCTCGAGCACACACTGGGCCGGGCCTACGAGCAGCGGGCGCCCAGGCCCGACCTGTCGACGGACGGAACCGAATCTGCGCAGACCTGACACCGCGGCCGATCCGACGCAGCGCTAAGCAAAACCTGGAGCCTTCCTTCGATACTTCGGTGCCAAAGTCGGCGCCGATCCGTGCGTGCGTGACATCGAATTTGCAGACGGATAGCCGATTGCATGAAGGCACTGCACCGCATGGCCCTGGCACTTGCCGGCTTGAGGGAACAGAATCAGGATGACCGGCCCGTGGCGACGCCGGTTTTTCCCATGTGAGCGCAGAGCGCTTTTTCTGTCACGCCGCACAAGGAGGATCATCATGGCCCGCCATCCAGCTCCCGCAAAAAAATCCACCGCGCCGCCGCGCAAGAGCACGCCTCAGCCCGGCCACTTCCACTACTGCAACGTGCGGCCGTCCGCGCCGCGCACATTCGCGTCCGGTGTGAATGCCGATCGCGCCAGTGCCATCAATGTCATGAGCGACAAGTGGGTGAATGGCACCGAACTCAGTTACTACTTCTTTGACCGGCCGGGTGACGGTGAAAACGTGATCATGGCCGACGGCAGTTCCAGCTTTGTTCGCTGGACCGGTGCTGTCGCG
>Ga0335396_10006219_pt1 | contig 11935 bp, 9 predicted proteins | sample FRY02_FD_205743 | JGI IMG/M metagenome (GOLD analysis project Ga0335396, IMG submission 205743) | Freshwater microbial communities from Lake Fryxell liftoff mats and glacier meltwater in Antarctica - FRY-02 (spades assembly) (version 2) | ecosystem: Environmental > Aquatic > Freshwater > Ice >... | reverse complement strand
GTGTGGCAGGATCAAAGTAGCCGACTAATTCTAATCTCAACTGAGGCTGTGAAACCTGAATTGACCGCATGCCCTCATACCGTTGCATTCCGATTAAACCGAGTCCGCAGAAGCCAATTCGCACTGATGTAAGTTTATGCCACCTAGTATGTAGTTGCAATGAGCACGGACCATGTTCTTAAACCATTTGTGGTTCAATTACTCATTCCGGCTAATGATGTAAGCGAACCGATGGTCACAGTTCTTGTTCCAGTTATGAACGAGGAAGTTACAGTTGCCATGTTCTGTCAATGGTGTCACGAAGGCTTCTATCGGGCAGGAGTGATTGGCGAGATACTTTTGATAGACAGTTCTGACGATTCAACACCGGAGATAGCCGTTAAAAATGGTGCCCGTGTTCTAAGAGTTCCCAGAGAAGGAATCGGGAAGGCGTATCAAGACGCAATTCCGCAAATTAGAGGTGAATATGTAATTTTAGGAGACGCCGACTGCACCTACGATTTTAGAGACATCGGTATTTTCGTTAGTAAATTACAGGAAGGATTTGACCTTGTAATGGGTTCGCGGTTTAGGGGAGGCATGGAAAAAGGTGCGATGCCTCTACATCATAAATACTTTGGATCGCCGCTCACAACGGTGTTGGCAGATGTGCTTTTGGGAATAAGATTGTCAGACATACATTGCGGTATGCGTGGATTAACAAGGGAGTCGCTAACTGGACTTGATCTGCGATCTGACGGGTGGGAATACGCATCTGAGATGATTGTTAATTCTGTACGAAAGAGATATCGAATAACCGAAATAGGAATATCGTTCTACAAAGATGTTGAAGGACGAGTAAGTCATGTGAAACGTCAGGGATGGACTACCCCGTTTCGGGCTGGCTGGAGAACGGTCAACGTTCTTCTTACTAATGCAGCCGACTTTTTCTTAGTGAAACCGGGTTTGGCGCTATCACTTCTTGGAACAACAGTGCTTCTTGTTTTGAGTACTGGTCCTAGAACTATTTTCAATACAACATATACAATGAATACGATGTCGTTCGGACTCGGAATAGCTGGTCTGGGGTATTTCATGACCGCATTTGGGCTTGTCACCAGATGTATTTATGATCGCACGCATGCGACTGTGCATAAGTGGAACCGAATACTTACGTTTAATCGTGTTATGCCGTTGTGTCTAATTGTGATTGCGATCTGCATCTATCCAATTTGGAGGTTTTTTGATACCTGGTTATCAAATGACCGCATAATTCAATCATCCGGATTGCTCCTCCAACATTTAGCGACAGCGAGTATCGGAGCGATTCTGCTATCAAGTTCTACTTTCGTAACAATGCTCACTGTTGGAGTTCTAGCAAACGATATAAGGCGCCATGACTAAAGCAGAAGTTTTTCTCGAGAATGGACACGTTATCTGCAGCATAGATGGTATAACGGAATTTAGAGACACAGTAAAGCATTGGGAAGATGCAGTAGTACGTTTACTTGATCGGGATGAAGATGAGATGTTCAGATTTATTGGAAATGCATGTTCTCAGCTTGTCGAACATAATGCTCGTGGCGCTGAAGTAATCCAAATCCTCAAAAATAGTTGGTTAAATGCGCCGAGTAGCTCTGCAAAATTCGCTAAACCAAAACCACCATCATGGATCACCACTGTTTCTCATGATGCAACATGGTTGACGGACTCAGTCCGCGACAGCGCCGAATTTGGGATCGCACTGTCGTCTCTATCGCACCACGCATGGCTTGCGCATCGAGAAAGTGGACTTCCTGCTGGATTAGAGTCCGTCACTTATGAATCAGACTACTTCGAAGGAGGTAAGACGGGAGTTGGATACGGATCATATGCAACCCAGGCCGAGTGGCGTTTAGAGAAAGCCGCTCGTCAATGCCGAGAGGTGGCCGGGATTATGAAATTTTTTGGCCTTGACACAACGGACACAAGAATTCTTGATGTAGGAAGTGGCTATGGATATTTTAGAAGAGCTTGCGCTGATATTGGCTGGTCAACTCAAGGTGTTGAAATAAGTAAATTTGCATGTCGTATTGCCTCTGAGATGTTTGATCTAGATACATTTAGCGGCACATTGGAATCATTTAGTGCGACGTGCGTTGATGGTTTTGACGTAATTGTTATGTGGGACTTTATTGAACACGTGGAGGATCCAAATGCCGCACTAGCTGCAGCGCGAAACCTTTTGAAAGATGGTGGGTTGCTTTTCATTCGAACCCCAAATCTGGATGCTATTGAACTTGAGGTTTTCGGATCGTCCTACCATTCGTTAAAACGCGAACACCTCAACCTCTTCTCGGCGTTATCTTTGTCGCGTTTTATGTATAATTCTGGTCTAAATCCAGTATTGACTCATAGCGAGAGTCACCTACTATCTGGCTTCATGCGTTCAGAAGTTTGTAGTTGGGCAACTACCTTGAAAGGCTCTGACTTAATATCAGTGGGAAGAAGATCCAGGGAATAGAATCCTGCTTATGCCCATTGAAGATAATTACGAAGATGAGTCAAAAAACGATCAATACCATCTTGAGGATTACTCAAAGGTGTGTTGTGAGGGTGCAATTGGTTATGTGTCAGGGTTTCTGCATCGCTCACTAGAGCGCTCCGGGTCGGCCCCGAGAAGAAACAGACTATTAAAACGATCGGATTTGTTCGAGGTGTTGGAAGTAGGGGCTGGAGCTGGACAACACGCAGAATATGTCAAGCATTTGTTCGGGAGTCTGACACAGTGTGATATCAGACCGCAAAACATCCCAGACATCGCATCTGATTCTCGTATCACGAAGTTATGCGACTCTATCGACGCTGAAGAGTTACCATTTGCTGACAGTTGTTATGATCGCCTAATTGCGACTTGTCTTCTCGCCCACCTAACTTTTCCAGAAAAGGCGTTATCCGAGTGGAAGCGAGTTGTGCGACAAGGTGGAGTTATTTCTATCTATGTTCCGTGTGAGCCTGGGATCTTGTTAAGATTTTTTCAGTCAATTACAACCCGAAGAAAACAAAAATCTTTGGGTTACGACGCGAGGCTTCTTCACTATCGGGAACACAAAAATCATTACCCGGGGATGATGACGTTAATACATCATGTTTTCGACTCAAATGTGAGCACAACTAATTACCCATTTCCATTTTTGGGGTGGAACTTTAACTTGTGGACTATTGTTCAGATAGAGTCATTAAACAAGTAGTTGTGTGCATTTAAAAATAGAGTAATCTCATCGGATATGCACACACAATTAATGCCTGTTAAATGGTTAATAGTTGGATCGGGGCCTAGTGGCGTAGCAGTTGCTAATTACTTAATAGCTAACGGCATTCGCCCGATGATTATTGATGGTGGTGTTGAAGTCTCTACCAAGGACTCCACTACACAGCAGCACAGTGGGATGAACAAGACATGGTTTGGGTCAGAGATGTCTTATTTCCAACCTTCTTCATCAATCCTAAAGTATGGGCCCTACGTAGATGCAAGAGCATCGTTCGCTCGGGGCGGTTTCAGTCGAGTTTGGGGAGCCACATTCGACTTCACCCATGACTTCGCCGATTGGCCTTCCGATATGATCCCAACGCGAGAGGATATTGAATCAGTAAAAGCACTGGTGCCACATAGTGTGACTACATGGGGAACTTCTCTTAATTCTGTTGGATTAAGTGGCTCTGAAAGATCGTATTCGTTCTATTCTCAAGTATCCAAGCGGTTAAGTGGTAGCGACTTGATAGTCAAACCTTCTGTTATAGCCATTGACACAAATCAAAATTCAGTAAATTACTGTGTGGCGTGTGAACGCTGTTTGGTGGGATGTCCTAGAAATTCAATTTGGTTTGCAGGGGATATTCTGGAACGTTGGGACACACTAGGGCTTATTGACTATCGACCAGGTTTTGTTGTCCAACATATTGAAGAGGATGAACAGGTGTCTGTCCACATGACGCACAATGGCAACACAATGCAGACAATTACTGCTGACAAAGTGTTCTTGGCTGCTGGTGCTATTTCTACAGCAGCGATAGTGGTTCGGTCGGGATTGCAAGAAGAAGTGATTATTAGAGACTCTTCGACCGCAATTGGGGCAGCCTTTCAATTGCGTTCTAGCAAAGGGCAGTCGAACGGAAGTCACCACAGTTTGTCACAATGGTGGATAGGCTCAAAAAATTTTATCGCACAGGTTTATCCTCCAACTATTGACCTTATTGAGATTGCCGTCAAGAGATTTAGATTACCTAACTTTTTTACTGGCATCATAGGATTGGTAGTCATGCGGATCCATCCAGTAATTGCTTACCTTCCGTTGGAGGAATCGGGGTGTATCACTGTTCGAAGCATTGATGGAATCGCAATTGCTAACGGGCACAAAGGGGAAAAGTCGCCACGAGTTTCGTTTAAAAAGAAATTATCTCAACTTGCGAAGATCTTTTTTAGGTCTGGGTATTTAATGCATCACAGTATGTTCCAGTTCAAGGCGCCGGGAGGTGGTTATCACCATGGTTCTTCGTTTCCCCAGGGATCACTGAGTGATTACGTCGGTCGGCCAAAATTTTTTAGAAATGTACACATTGTCGACTCAAGTGTCCTACCTTCGCTTCCGCTCGGAAGCATTACGCCAACAGTGATGGCCAATGCAGTGAGAATAGTCCGCACCGTAATGAGCGAGGGAATATCATGAGGATTGCTATTACTGGCGCAAATTCGCGAATTGGTCAATCAGTCAAGATCATTTTTTCTGAAGCAGGGCATGAAGTAATTTCTTTGGTTCGCCAACCAATCACGAAAAACGAGATCAATTTTGATCTATCACTTCCGGTGCACTCGGCAATACTTGAATCAATTGATATAGTTATTCATATCGCGTGGGATCGGTCGCGAAACTATCAACACTCTCTCAACGTGAATCGAATGGGTGGATTGAATCTTTTGGATGCTTGTGCCAAGGCTGGCGCTAAACCTGTGCTTCTCTCCACGATGAGCGTTCATGCGCCATTGTCGGAATACGGAAAGACGAAGGCGTTGTTGGAAGATAGGGTACTTGAGCTGGCTGGTCAAGTAGTTCGATCTGGCTTGATTTGGGGACAAGAAATCTCTGGATTCTTGTCAACAGTTAATCGGATCGCAAAAATTCCACTGATTAATCCTTGCCTTCGACCAGATCCAGATCTATTTCATTCCGAAGTAACAATACTGGCACAATGGATCATGCAGGTTTCACTATCAAATAACAAATCCCAAGTTACATCAGCAATCGCGAAGGAAAGCGTGAAATTGAGTTCATTGATTGATGCAATGAGAGTATCTAAAGGGTTAAAAATTGGTGTTTCAACTAAGGCAGTACACAGGGTGGTACGAAGGCTTGAAGCTTTGGGAATGAAATTGCCGTTTAACTCAGACAGTATTGGCGGAATTCTTGAAGGATTTACTTTCGACGAAGTTGATCAATCTACTTTAGAGGACAATGAATTCCCAAATTCGCAAAAGTTTCTAGAGTGGGCTGCCAATCTGTAGTTAAAAATCTCCTGTATGCAGTCTCGGTTCGATGAGCATTGCCAGTAATGACTGTTGAATTGATTCAGCGCAGTTCATTGACTGACACCAGCCGAGCGCGCGAATCTTTTCAGATGACAGACGAACAATTGGCACATCACCTTTCCATCCTCTATCACCGCCCGAATATTGGAATTCCACTAAATTCGGGTCCAAACCACAGACTTCACATGCGATAATGGCGATTCTGGTAACGGAGATATAGTCACCGGTCGCAACATTGAATACATCAAATGGCTTAGTCACTTTCCTGCAAGCAAGGAGGACGGACTTCACAATGTCGCCGACGAATACATACGACTTACTTTGATTGCCATCGCCAAGAATCGACATGTGTGTTGGATTAGTACGCAGACTACGAATAAAGTCAAAACCCACGCCGTGGGTTTGGCGGGGTCCAACAACATTGCCGAAGCGAAACGCGATTGCCCTTAAGCCGAACATATACGCGTAAGAAGAAAGTAGGGCCTCTCCAGCAAGTTTGCTAGCAGCATAAGTCGACACCGGAGTTAACGGACCGTAATCCTCTGCTGCCTCAATCTCTCCGATGTCTCCATAAACCCCTGATCCTGAAGCATACAAAACGGTATCTACACCTGACATTCTGGCGGCTTCTGCTACGCAGTGCGTTAGCAGGGTACCTTGGTCAAAATCGATTGCAGGTGTGATTGCGGCCGCAGCAATATTTGGATTTGAGGCCAGATGAATAACGACTTGATGGCCAGACATGCAGTCAGTAAGTAATTTCAGATCTCTTACATCTGCTTCAACAACTGTCAATCGAGAGTCGGATATGCATTTCTCAAGATGCCAGTGTTTGCCTGATGAAAAGTTGTCATAAACGGTCACTTGGACTACGTTCGCATCTTTAAGTAATGCGTCAACGAAATGACTACCGATAAAACCTGCACCACCGATAATAAAGAAGCTATGGGGTTCAGGAATCATCGAATCATTCACAATAGTTAATCTACTTGTAGCTCAATAGGGTTAGCAAATCTCCCACCAATTGAATCCACAAGGGAAAAATTTGAACGGGTCTAAACCACCAACCGTCAAACTTGTTAGTCCAATCATTCCAACTGTCCATAGCGTTGCTGTCAGCAAAAAACCTGTCTTATTAAGGCGAATAGCATAATGGCGATGGAATGGGGCTATGAAGGCAAAGACGCATAGCGAGAATGCAACAATTGAGATAACCCCCCGAAATTCGTTTTTGAAAGCGATTAGTAATAGCGCCAAAACCATGACCCAGCGTAGAGACAGTCGTAATTCAAAAAATGGGCTTTCAATTGCCATGAAAAGTGCAAGTATCACGAGTAGATAAAACGGAGCAAAATCACCTAGGTATCTCCACGTGGTTCCAGAAACTAACGCTAACTGAATCAACCAAGCACCCGCTGCAGTACAACACGCGATTATGAGAACTTGTAATCTGTTGTTCAGCCCCTGACGTAAGAGATCTCTTTTTTGCCAAGAAACGATGCAGATGATGAGCGCCCATGGCAACACCACGAACAGTCCGAGATTGGGCTCAATATTATACGCTGGATATAGTTTGCCGCGAAATGGAGAATCACCTGTCGTAGTCCAGGGAAAGAAATCAAAAAATCGATATGCGCCAAAGTCTGATTGTATTTTTGGAATTATCCAACTGACTGAAAATTTCGTTGGCCGAACTCCTGCAAGTTGGTATCTAGCACCAAATTCAGAGATTGAATTAAATCTCAAGTAGTTGTACAACCCAATAATGGAAGCAACTGCGACTACTGGCGCACCAATCGGAAAGATGATTTTTTGGACATTGAACCTATTATTAAAGACAATAAACCCAACAATAAGAATTGGAACGAATAGAAAAGATGGACGCGACCAGAATGAAAGCATTGATGACAAAACAGCCATCGAAGCCCACAAAAACTTCATTTTCTCTGCTGATTCCGATTGCAGAAAGAGAAGCATTGCTAGTGCAGCAAAAGTTGAACCAGTAAGGATTGCAACTTCGTACGCAGCGGGTCGCCGAAGCAAAATGGGTGTGTACGATCCAAAACCAAGAATTAGAGTTAACAAAGTAGCTTTAAGTGGATAACGCAAAAGAAAATTTGGTCCGATTTTTGAAAGTAAGGCTAAAAGAGAAGCCAGAAGCGTTGAGCCGAGAAATATGCACGCTAAGGCGCTGTTCATCGGCAGACCCAGCACGCTTGCAGGTACGAATAATAGTAACGCAGGAAGAGGGCTCCAGTACAAATAGTATTTACCCTCAAACAGCACCCAGTCATGGTGGCGAAGTTGTCCATTCGCCACCGGGTCATACGGATCTGTTAATGCAAGTAATTCCAGCTTTGGTAGCTCTGTCATTGAGAGTCGACCGTGCAAGAAAGCGTCAGTCAATTGTTCATATCCCGATGGGGCACGCTGATAAAAATATTCAGACCAAACGCCATTAATTTTTTGACCAGAATGAGGGCTTAAAGCCGTCCAACCATAGAAACCCACTACAGAGAAAAACACCAACAAAATCGGTATCCAGACTCTGATCCTGTTCACGTCGCTATGCTAGTTCCCCAATCAGGCAATGCTGGAGTACAAGATGTCGAAGCTTAATCCCTTTTTGCGAAATAAAATAGCTGGAATAAAACCAACTCATCTCGCCTTGGAGCAGATTGAGTCAATTGTGGTCGGGATCGCAAATTGGATACCAACTGTAGTGGGCATGTGGATTAGAAATATTGTATATCGGCTACTTGGCATGAAAATTAAAGGATTCTGTTGGGTTCAACCACAAGTCACCATTGTGAATCTGCGCCACATTCAAGTAGGGAAAAATTTTGGTTGTAATACAGGAACTTACATCAACGGTATCGGCGGTATCACAATGGGAAATGATGTACTTATCGGATCTAACGTCACGATCTCATCCGGAAAGCATGAAATCGATGGACGAGATGGATCAATTTTTTCCCGGCCAGCTACCCCAATGCAAATTACAATTGGCAATGATGTTTGGCTAGGTGCTGGTTCGGTTTTGATGCCCGGCATAACCATTGCAAATGGAACGGTGGTTGGTGCAAATGCGGTTGTCACGAAGAATACCGAACCGTACTCGATTGTTGTTGGGGTACCCGCTAGACACATAAGATTTAGAAGGATTTAAGGGCAAACAAAACGTTGGAAATCTACGCGAGGACCAAGTGTCGACAAATTAACGGGTTCTTCGGCTGCCATCACTGTAAGTCGTGAAGTTGGAAACTGTGCAAGCCAAATTCGTACCGCATCAAGATTTAGTTCCGTAGTATTACTATGGGGAATAGAAATTGAATACGTTGCATCACTGAGCAGCCCATTAATTGAATTTAACCACCTAGTCATCAAATCACTATCAAAATTTTGCACAAGCAACAGGCTGGTTCTCTCTGGCAAGATGGCATCAAGATTGTGGTCGAAAGTTATTGCCTGTATCAAGCAAATTTCGAATGGTACCTGAACATCGAAATTCTCAATAGCGTCCGAAGATGCAAAGTATCCGTATTTGCTATCAGTGTTATTGAAACTCAAAATGAGAGGGACTAGTACTAGAAACCCAAAGAACAATCTGGTTGGTTTGATAAATGTCGCAACAAAATTTCTAGGTGGAAGGAGATTCGTAGGAAAAAGAGCGAAAAAACCTAACAGCAATGCCGAATAACCAACTTTTTCAGGGTAATAGGAAACATAGTCTTGGTGATTTTTGGAAATAAATGCGAGGACAGCATATAAAAATACTGCGGCAGTGAAGGCTGAAATCTGAACTGTATAAGCACCATACTGTGATCGAAAAAATACAAACGTTAAGGCAATGATCGAAACCGTTCCGATCAATGGGATTAGGGCGAGCGGCTCAATCCCTCCTGCGAAAAATACGTAGTCTGTCGTATTTAAAGATTTTAGGAGGAATACGACCATCAGGGCAAGCGAAACGGAACCAATAAGCCATACCCTCCAGCTTTGAATCAACTCATGGAATTGTTGTTTACCAGATCTACATACTTCAAAAAGTAAAACCGTAATTGCAATAGGTGCGAGCAATTGATAGGAATAGAAAGTAATAAGTGAACCCAAAATACAAACAATGACACGAAGTTTGTGGCTTTTTTGATTGCTTGCCAATGAAAGATATGCAACCAAAGTTGTCATAGCCCAAAGAAAAGATGAAAAACCCGCCCAAAAAATAAAACCAATTTGAGAAAAGAAGACAAGAGAAAATATTCCTGAGCGATATAGAAACATCAAAACTGAATTTTGAAATGGCATAGCTTGAACGTTTTTAATAAAAATTGAACACAACGTGAGCATTGTCCCAAACAAAAAGAAGCAAAAGTAACGAATAAGTTCTTCTGAGCCAATTGTTAATTGGGTGTTAATTGACGCAAGCAGGAACGACCATGACCCGGCCTGCAAAGGTGGGTAACCGTTGTAATAATTTGAAAATGAGAATAACGGTGGTAGTGAACCTGAAAAAAGGAATCCTCCGTGCCGGTAAGTCTGGGCAAACGATGAAATGTTTGCGTTGTTGTCATAGCCCCATAGAAGCGAAGCAAGAAGTCGGCTCCATGTGGAAAACTGGCAAAATAGACCTAGCAACACACTTGATATGAGATATATGGGTGTGATTCTGCGTTCTTTCGTAGGTGCTGTTTTTAAGCAATAAACTATTAGTAGCGACATAATCAGAAATGCAAACGGATTACTATAACCATTCAAAAATGGTCCGAGCCAGCCCCATGCAATTGAGACCACAGAAAGGGAAACGAAAGCAAACGGGAGACCATTATCTGGGGACCGACGTCGGCAAACTTCAATAAAAAGACCCGTGACAATTGCTAAACGTATGATTCCCAGATTTTCAGTAAAGATATTTATAAAGAATAATGAAGAAATTGTAAGCAACGCGATCCCCATTTGGTTTTTTACATTTAATATTTTGGAGCCCATTCACACATGCTAAACGAAGTTAAAGTACTCTTTGTGACGTTAATAGCGCTAAAGTTGGCATGCAGTGGATAACAAAGTTGTCGATGAGGTCATAATTGGCAGTGGACCAACTGCGTGGGCATGTGCTGAAGGTGTATGGTCGCGGGGAGGTAAACCAACAGTAATCGATATTGGGTACACAACGGATTTCAAATCGGGGGAAGCTGTTGCATCTGGTGCGGTTGTATCACTGAAGCAGTATTTTGGGAGTAGCCATATGTATCAATACCCGATACAGAAATTGCAGATTTCGCTGCCATTTGGAGTTACACCCATGTCTGGGGCATTAGGGGGTTTTTCAACCGTTTGGGGTGCCGGTATCCAACCCGTTTCAACCCATGACCTTTCTAACATGCCACATGCGACAAAAACAGAATGGATGCGTTCATCCGAATCGTTGCTTTCAAAAATGAACGTCCTAGGTGCCGATGATTGTCTCAGCCATCGAGATCCATGGCCCGTGAATCCGACTGAATCAATGGAGCTATCTGCTCGATTTCGTAAAATACAAGATCGCGCCGAATGCACAAAGAGTTTGCACAAAAATGGAACCGTTTATGGCAGTCCTCGCGTATTGATTGCCGGACGAAAACCCGGAAACACAAATACCTGCACTTTGTGCGGCCAATGCATGACTGGATGTCCAGAAGATTCAATTTTTGATTCCGGAAAATTATTATTGCCAGGAATCAGTGACCATGGCGGCAGTTATATTCAAGGGTGTGTAGTTGGCTTGGAAGTTGTGTCTCAGCCAAATAATTCAAGAATCGTTCAGGTCAATGTCTTAAGAGATGACGGAAGCTATTTCCAGATACTTGCTAAGCGAATATATTTGGCCGCCGGGCCAATCGCAACTGCAGTATTATTACAACGCTCGCGAATGGTGCCAGATTATTTAAAGGTTCAAGATAGCCAGATGTTCTATTCAGGATTTTTGTGCCAAGATCAATATGTTTCTTCAAATATGCTGATGTCGACAGCACAGGGTTATTTTTCAACCGATAATACTGTTGAACGCTATGAAGAGTTTTCGTGTTCCGTCTACGAGTTTTCAAAAGAATTTGAATCACGATTATTTGAGATAGTTCCAAAGTTTACGCACCCTCCGCTCGTGGCAATGCGACCTCTGATCAAGAGATTGGTGCCAGGTATCGGGTTTATTGCACCCGAGGTTTCAGGAAGTTTCGTGCTGCGCTACAAGAACGAGTTAGTACAAATATCTACTGAAACTAACGACAAAACGGAAAGCGCAATAAAAACTGCACAAAGACGAATAGGGAAATTATCAAAAAAATTAGGTTTAATTTTACTACCTAATCCATTCCCCACACCGCCAGTCGGGTCTGGTTTCCACGTAGGGAGTTCTGT
>Ga0335396_10006208_pt1 | contig 11955 bp, 6 predicted proteins | sample FRY02_FD_205743 | JGI IMG/M metagenome (GOLD analysis project Ga0335396, IMG submission 205743) | Freshwater microbial communities from Lake Fryxell liftoff mats and glacier meltwater in Antarctica - FRY-02 (spades assembly) (version 2) | ecosystem: Environmental > Aquatic > Freshwater > Ice >... | reverse complement strand
TATTTTTTGCATCTAAACTCTCGAGCGTGTTTTTGATTTGAGCCGGTGTTCTTAAATGTTTATAGTAATCGGTTAGTGAATCGTAGGTGTCGAGTTTGCAAATTTCTAAATGAAAATTATAATCCTTGTCAGGAAACACATAAATAAAATGAATGAGTGGTGAAACTCTATGCAAAAGCCATTGGAGCATTTTGTTATTTCTGAATTTCCAATGGAGAGGAAAAAAGAATAATACAATTTCATCAACGATTTTAATGGATTTCTCAGGTTTAAGATTTTTTAACCAACTTCTATAAAGAGGAGAAAGTGTTGAGTAATATCCAATTCGCCATCTATAATGATCTATCACCAGCATTCCTCCCGGTTTAACTTTTGACCACAAAGCTTCAATAGTTTTTTCCGGGTCTGGAGTGTGTTGAATTACTCCGAGGCAAAATACTATGTCGAATGAATTATCGGTATATGGAATTTCGTAGACACTTGCTTGTGCAATTTTATAATTATCCTGCTTTCCTATGTTTTCTAAATTTGCTTCTACAGCAACACTTAGATCTACTGCATGGACATTGGCTTTGTTATTAACAAGTATTTCTGTAAACCTACCTGCACCACAACCAACTTCTAAAAGGTTTTTCCCGGATATATTTTCTATAGAATAGCCTAGACACCTTTCCATTCTAATCTTTGTAACAGGGCTGCCAACCTCACTATCTAATTGTGTCTTTGTAAATGTTTTCCACTGGAGTCCAAATGCTGAGGCATAATTATTTTCCGGAACAAATCTGGGGATTGCTGCAACTATAGGAAATTTATCCCCCGCCTCACTTGTTAGAAAGCCTTGGTTTTCAGTCAATGTAGCCTTTGTCGTCGGCGAAGTATAATTAATCATAGGGCTTATTCTCAAGCAGGGCATGAAATTACCAATTATTCGTAATAAAGTGAAAAAGCAGAGTCAATTTTATAGATTTGCAAAGATGTGTGGATTCGCCGGATTTATTGATTTTAAGAATAAAACCTCATTGGAAGTGCTACACTCTATGGCTAATAGTTTGGAGCATAGAGGACCGGATGATAGTGGCTTTGAATTATTACAAAATCAAAAATTTTCTGTTGGATTAGGATTCAGGAGATTGTCAATTATAGATCTTAGTCCTGGAGGTCATCAGCCAATGTTTGATTCTGAGAAAACTTGCGTTATAATGATGAACGGAGAGATTTATAATTACAAAGAGATTCGATCGGAGTTGGAGATATTAGGTTGTCAGTTTGTCTCAAAATCAGATACCGAAGTTGTAATTTATGCATACAAGATGTGGGGAATGGAGATGGTCAATAAATTTATTGGCATGTTTGCAATGGCTTTATTTGATATTAAGAATGAGTTGTTTTATTTGATTAGAGATAGAGCCGGAGTGAAGCCATTGTTTTGGCATCAATCTGACAGTGGATTTTTATTTGGCTCCGAACTAAAGGCTTTTCATCATAATCCGAATTTTAAAAAGGTAATTAATAGTGATGCAATATCATTGTTTTTAATGAATGGGAGTATTCCTGCACCGTATTCCATCTTTCAAAATACATACAAAGTAAAGCCTGGTCATTGGCTAAAGATTAATTTGAATTCAGGTGAAAGAACCGAGTTTGAATATTGGAATGCAAATGATTGTTATTTGGAAAAAAAATCTAAGTTGGATTATTTTGAAGCTTTGCAAGAAACTGAAAAAATCATGCAATCAGCTTTTGATTATCGAATGGTATCTGATGTTCCCGTAGGTGTTTTCTTGAGTGGTGGTTACGATAGTACTGCGGTAGCCGCGTTGTTGTCTAACTCTGTATCAAATTTAAATACATATACTATTGGATTCGATGATGTAAATTTTGACGAGTCGAAGCATGCGAAAAAAGTTGCCAATCATCTCGGAACGAATCATAACGAATACATCTGTCAGTTCAAAGATGCCATGAGTATAATTTCGGAACTTCCAGAAATTTACGACGAACCTTTTGGCGACCCATCTGCAATTCCTACAACACTCGTAAGTCGGATCGCAAGAAAATATGTTACTGTGGCCTTGTCTGCAGATGCAGGCGATGAATTGTTTGCGGGTTATCCGCGTCATAAGAAATTATTGAATTACTTAACGAAATTAGTGCGCACACCTGATTTTATAAAAGATTTAGCCTCTGTTCCTTTGAAGTTTGGTACAAGTATTTATTCAAATTCTATCTCTTCTCCGGATAGAATTGAGAAATTACAACAATTACTTTCTGCAAATTCAGTGGGGAAGGGATTTAATATAATCAATCAAACATATACAGAGAAAGAAATTAGACGATTATTAAAGGTCGAATTTAAATTGCCAATGACTGTTTTTGATGAAGTAGAAAAGACGAATTCTTCCATCTCCATTTTAGATAAAATTCTATCGATTGAATATAGAACTTATTTGGTGGATGATATTCTGCAAAAAGTAGATCGCGCTACTATGTCTATTGGTTTGGAGGGGAGGGAGCCATTTTTAGATCATCGATTATTGGAATTTGTGGGTACTTTGCCTGATAATTATAAATTGCAAAATGGCGAAAGTAAAAAAGTGTTAAAAGATATTGTCCATAAATATGTGCCAAAGGAAATTATGGATCGCCCTAAGATGGGATTTGGCGTTCCAATTCAAGAGTGGCTTCGGGTTGAATTGGCTGATTTGTTTAATGAGGTGATGGATATTGAAAAGTTCAAACAGCAAGGAATTTTCAATGTGTTTGAAATCGAAAAAATAAAATCTGATTTTTTGGCAAGGAAGACTAAAGATATTTATCGTGTTTGGTATCTTTTCGTCTTTCAACAATGGTATGACAAGTGGATGAATTAAACAGATTGCTATTTATGAAAGATGATATTTTAGATTGGAATGGGTATAAGATTCATAGAATAAATGAATCATTCATTGATCACCTTATTCAGATTTCTGAAAGTGCTTTTAACATATCTCCTGAACGATCATATTATCAACTCAAAAACAATACAGCTTCATTTGGCGAGCCATATTTAGGATATATAGCTCTTGATGCGCAGGGAAGCCCAGCCGCATTTTACGGAGTATACGCTTGCGAAGTCGTATTGGATGGCAAGAAGTATAAGGCTGCTCAATCAGGTGATACAATGACTCATAAAAGTCATGGAGGCAAGGGCTTATTTACAATTTTGGCTAAAAGAACATATGAATTATGTAAGCGATTGGATATTGATTTTGTATTCGGTTTTCCAAATTACAATTCATATCCTGGGTTTGTAAAAAAATTGGATTGGGTTTGTCCTGGGACATTGAATGAATATAGAATAAAAGTTGCAACGCTTCCCTTGATGAAAGTGGCTAAGAAATTTAAAGCCTTTGGTTTTTTATATGGCTTTTATTTAAGGTTCGTTAATATTTTTTTTAAAAGTACTGATGTATCATTACCAAGTTCTGTTTTGAAAAATGGTGTAGGAGGGATCGAACGTTCTCATGATTTTATAAAGTATAAAATGGCGATAGGGGGCAGTTATATCCTCTCTGTGAATGAAGTTAATGTATGGTTGAAGTCTGATGGATTTTTATTAATAGGTGATGTAAATTTAACTTCAGGAATTGACTTTGCCGAGTTCATAAAAAAACTGAAAAAATATGCTTTTCTTGTTGGAGCAGATGTGCTCATGTTTCAAACCATGCCTTCTAGTCCATTGGATGATTTGTTTAGAAAAGAATTTACTTCTGAGGAAGCTTTTCCCTACGGTTATTGTAAATTAAACTCCAAGGTAGATCCGTTGAAGTTTCATTTTGTTATGGCAGACTCAGATACTTTTTAGTTCTTGGAACCAATGCCATGCGTGTCAAAAGAAAAGCAGGTTTGAAATATGACAGATTCAAACGTTGTAGTATTGCTTATACTTAACCTTCTAAAAATTGATGAATCGTTTTTGTCAGAAGTACATCGAGGAGTGACTGAAAATAGCGTATTATAGCCAAGTTCTCGTGCTTTTTCTTTTACTTGATCATTATATGCACCATCAGGAAAAGCAATGGAATCAATTTGCTCCCCTAGTATTGTTTCAATTCTAAGTTTTGAATCTCTAAGCTCGTTGCTCATTTCGCCCGACTCAAGCGTGTCTAAATTAGGGTGGTTTACTGTATGAGAGCCAAAGGTGATAAGATCACTGTCATGCATCTCTTTCATTTGAGAGGACGATAGTATTTTCCAATATTCCGGATTCGTGCTAGATTTAATTTCATCTAAATTTAACATTCGTCCATATCGAAATAGAAAATCACTTTTTCTTTCAGTTGATTGAGTTTTTAGAAATTTCTTCAATTGATGAAAAGTAAATTTGGGTTGGTCGCTCATCCCGCACTCCAAAGCTAAGCTTTTTATTTTATCAAGTAAATTGTTTTTTTTGGCTGTTTGTTCGCTTAAGTCAATGGCATCATACCAAGTCATTTCTGCGCTGTCAATTAATCCGGTTACTGGAAAAATAGTTGCTGGAATATTATGCTTTTTTAAAATAGGAAATGCAACAGAGTAATTGTTGAAATAACCATCATCAAATGTGATTAAAATCGATTTTTTTTTGAGGTATTTCTCTTTTGAGTTTTGAATAAAATCTTCTTGATTCAGAATATTAAAATTCTTTTTGAAAAAAATGATTTGTTGTTCAAAATCATAAGCACTCATATGATTAATTGAGAGTGCTTGGTCTAAATTATTTACAACGCCGTGGTAGTTTAATATTAACCTATTCTTTGACTGAAAATATGGCAATAAACCAATTGTACCTGATTGTTTTAAAGCTGGAAGTATTATTTTTCTGGCGAGTGTTTTTAATAGTCCTGGCATGAAATTAATTGCTATCTCAATAGTGTAATCGTTGAAGCTTTGCGTTTGTTGTTTGATTCGAGTAAAATAAAATATACACCTTCGGGCGCTTCAATTTTATTATGTGTCCCATTCCAGTTTATTTTATTACTAGAGCTTAGGTAGATAATATTTCCCCATCTGTTAAAAATTGTAGCTTTAATTTCACCACAGCCCAAATACTCAATTACGTAATTATCATTGATCAAGTCGTTATTTGGAGTAAAGCAATTTGGTAAATAAATATCGTCTAAACTACCAGTATTATTAAAGTCAATGTTTACATTTAGTGTGTCTGAACAAAAACTATTGGGATTTATTATTACTTGAACGTTATAGGATCCTGAGACAGCATAAGTATGCGAAGGAGAATTTGAGTTGGATGATGAGCCGTCACCAAAATTCCAAATCGTATTAGTGATAGGTGTTGGAAGAAGATTTAATTTTATACTTCTGGAACACGTATCAATTGTTTGTGAAATACTATAATCAATTGGTTGTTCAAATTCTATTGATTTCGAAATTGTGGTGGTGCAATTTCCATTACTTACAGTTAGTGAAACAAGGTAAGTTCCAAAAGTAGAATACAAGTGATTTGTGCTGTTTTGATTGTTGGTGTTCCCATCTCCAAAATCCCATAAGTAGGTCCAATTGGAATGGGAAGGGCTGCTTGCTGTTAGTAGACCATCACAGGATACGGTAGCCGAAATGCTGTCTATTAGCATTCCTGTAAGATTCACAGTCACAATACTGCTATCATAACAGGTATTATTTGAAACAAGAAGTTGAATAGTATAAATTCCAGGTGAGGAATAGAAGTGAATTGGATTAGCTAATGGGCTGCTAGATCCATCGCCAAAAGTCCACAAGTATGAATTTGCTGTAAAAAGCGAATTAAAACTAACAGTGTCTTTACATTCATTAATTGTTAAAGCAATATCTGCAATAGGAGAAGAATTGATAAATACATTGGTAGTTGTGGTGTCCGCGCATGCACCATTTGATGCAATAAGCGTAATTTGGTAATTGCCTACAGAAGTATATTGATGATTTGATGTAAAAGAAGTTTGAGTATTCCCATCACCCCAATTTAAAAAGTAATTGGAAGCACCTGTACTGTTGTTTACAAGAGCTACTCCCTGGTTACAATCAGTATTTGATACGAAGTTGGCAGCAACTAATGTGTCTACTACAATTGTTTCAATTGTTGTATCTGTACAAACTCCATTATTAATTACTAATGTTAATTGATAGGTTCCGGGTTGTGAATATTGGTAACTTATCGGATTGATAGAACCTGACGCACCATTCCCAAAATTCCAGTTGTAACTAACTCCTGTGTTTGGTGTACCTGAAGCAATTAGTGTATTATCACAGCCAATTGAATAGTTAACAAACCCATTAAGTGATGGACTTAAGTTAATAGTTACTGTTGTGCTATCAATACATAGATTGTTTGAGGATACTAAAGTTATTATATAATTTCCAGGTTGTGTGAATTGATGAATAGAACTTGAAGTATTATTAGTAGTGCCATCTCCAAAATTCCAAAAATAAGAAATAGCGCTATTTGTAGCAGCAAATGAAACACTATTAGTACATGGATTAACCGTATAATTTATATTTGACCCAGGAAGTGTATCAATATTAATAGTAATACTAAAAGTGTCAGAGCAGATTCCACCATAGGAAATCAAGGTAATGGTATAGGGACCAGAATTTAAATATTGGTGTTGCGTAGAGAATGAGCTTTGAATATTTCCATCTCCCCAGTTTAAACTATAAGTACTTGCATTCGTGCTATTATTTGTCAAAGTAACACCATTGTTACAATCAGGTGTTGCAATAAAGCTTGATGTAGTAGGTGTTATGACTGTGATGGTTTGAGTTGTTGTATCGCTACAAGTGCCATTTAAAGCAATCAATGTAATGGTATAAGTTCCGGTAGTTAAATATTGGTGTTGCGTAGAGAATGAGCTTTGAATATTTCCATCTCCCCAATTTAAACTATAAGTACTTGCATTCGTGCTATTATTTGTCAAAGTAACACCATTGTTACAATCAGGTGTTGCAATAAAGCTTGATGTAGTAGGTGTTGTGACTGTGATGGTTTGAATTGTTGTATCGCTACAAGTGCCATTTATTGCAATCAATGTAATGGTATAAGTTCCGGTAGTTAAATATTGGTGTTGCGTAGAGAATGAGCTTTGAATATTTCCATCTCCCCAATTTAAACTATAAGTACTTGCATTCGTGCTATTATTTGTCAAAGTAACACCATTGTTACAATCAGGTGTTGCAATAAAGCTTGATGTAGTAGGTGTTGTGACTGTGATGGTTTGAGTTGTTGTATCGCTACAAGAACCATTTCCAGCGATCAATGTAATCGTATAATTTCCTGGACTCGAATAATTGTGAATAGGATTACTTAAAGTAGAAGTACTTCCGTCACCAAAATTCCAAAGAAACGTACTGGTAAGAGTACTTGTATTATTTATAGTTATTGTTTGTCCACAATTAGTTTGTGTGAATGAAAAAGTAGCTGTAGGTCTTTCGATTAATTGCCAAGTTTGGTTGGTGAAGCTTGACGAAGCAAATCTCCCTGTTGTTATATACCCAGAATTATTTAAAGAAAATGAAGTTGTATATGTTTTACATAAACCAGGGAACGGAGTAATCATAGTCCAACTATTCGTACTTGGGGTGTATTCATAAAAGTCGTTATAGTATGTTGTATTCCATCCATTGCCCATAAATCCCTTTCCATTCATCTCGAATGATGAGCCAGAATGTCGAACCAAACCAGGAAAAGGAGCACTGATGGTCCAGTTATTAGAAATTGAATTGTATTTGTAGATGTCGTTAAAAGCAACTCCATTGGCCTGACCAGTCCCTACATAAGCGTCAGTCCCAATTACAAAACCGCGTAATCCATCTCTGCTTGTTCCTGGAAAATTAGCTTGAGTTGTCCATGAGTTCGTAGCTTGATTATATCTGTAAGTTCCATTATAATAATTTCCAGATCTCCATCCTCCAACAACAAATCCATTATTATTGGCAGTAAAACCAAAACAATCCTGTCTTCCTGTAGTCGGAAAGGCTGCTTTAGAAGTCCAGCTATTTGTAGCAGGATCATATTCGTAGGTCGAAGTTGGAAAAGTAGAACCAGTAGTTCCAACTGTAAAGTATCCTTTTGCACCAATTGAAAAGCCAGCACCGGCCCAAATATTTCCACCGAGGTAGTTTGCCTTTTGCGTCCAAGCATTTAAAACTGGATCATATTCCCAAAAATCTGAAGTGCCTGAGCCAGCTGAATATCCGCAGCCGACATAACCTTTTCCATTGATATCAAAACCCATAGCAGAGTAACGATTAATCAAACTGACTGAAGCTTTTTGAACCCAACAGTATTGGCCTAGTGAATTGTTGCTTAATAAGATGATGCTTAAAAATAGGATAATTCTCATAACATTGAAATTGCTCATAACAAATGTAAATAATATTTGTAATAAGAAAAATTTTTGTGTCAAAGCGGAGTTAATTTATCGGCTAATTTAGCCAAATATGGGTGTCATCAAACGTCAGGGCATAAAAAATACCATCGCCACTTACATCGGCATTGCCATTGGCTTCGTGAACCTTATTATTATTCAGCCGCAATTCCTGACGAAGGAGGAGCTCGGACTTACCCGCGTCCTTTATTCTTTTGCCCTTTTGGTGGCCATGTTTGTGCCCCTCGGAATTGGGAATGCTACGGTTCGTTTCTTTCCTCGCTTTAAGAATATCGACAATCGTCACCATGGATTTTTTGGATTCATGCTGTTGTTTCCCTTAATTGGATTTGCCCTAGCTGCTTTGGCCCTGTTTCTTGCCAAAGATTTTATTATGGGACGCTTTGCCGCCGAGTCGCCATTGTTTAATGAGTTCTTTTATTATGTTTTTCCGCTTACTTTTTTCGTATCGGTGATTTCGGTTTTGAGTATTTATTGCAGCTCGAATTTTAAAAGTACCATTCCCACATACATCAATGATATCGTCGTTCGCTTTCTATCGATAGGAGTGGTGAGTATGTATTTTGTGAAATGGCTTACTTTGGATGAGTTCATTCAGGCTTTTGTGGGCATCTATGCCATTCAAATGATCGGATTGTTGATCTATATTTTTTACTTCGATCGGCCGGGATTCAAAATCGATTGGCCCTTTTTTCGAGAGCAGAAATTTGTTCAGTTGATTCGTTATGGCTTGTTGCTTTGGTTTGCTTCGGTGGCTTCCATCGGACTCAAATTTTTTGATGCCATTATGATTGGACAATACATGCCGCTTGCGTTTGTGGGAATTTACACGGTGGCTGCATTTATTCCAACTATCATAGAAGCACCGCTTAACGCTTTTGATCGCATCGCTTCTTCAAAAATTGCTTTCGCCTGGAAGGAAAATAATCTCGAAGAGATTAATTCCATCTACCAAAAATCGAGTTTGTATATGTTTATGATTGGCGGATTTTTATTCCTGAATGTGAACATCAATATTTACGATTTATTCACTTTATTGCCCGAAGGTTATGATCAAGGTGCACCTTTGGTGATCATTTTGAGTGTAGCGAGTTTGTTCAATATGGCCACAGGACTCAATGCAGCGGTCTTGTTTAACTCAGATAAATATAAGCTAGGTGCCGTCTTTTTAATTGCACTTGCCTTCGTTGTTTTGATATTGCAAGTGATGTTAATCCCGATTTTGGGAATGGTAGGAGCAGCTACAGCTACTGCTTTGGCTTCGTTTTTTTACAATGGATTGTTGTATTGGTATGTGAAAAAACATTTCAATCTGCAACCTTTTCAAAAGGAAAATAAAGTGTTGTTGCTCTTGATTATTGTGCTCTTCGGTTTGGGTTATATTCTACCTTCAACCGGAACACCCTTGTTGAATATCATTTATAAAGTGACTTTAATTTCCATCATTTATATCGCCTTCGTGTACTTTAAAAATTTGACACCGGAAGCTTTTGATTGGATCAAGAAGAAAAAGAAATAGTTTTTTTAAAATTTCTTTTGATGTTTATTCTTATAGAATTTAATTGGCCGCAACATTTACAATCCTATACTTATTAAAGAGCTTTTAATAATTAGTTTTTTCTACATAATCATGAATTTGCACAAATAAAATTTTGCGCATTTCAATTTTTTAATGAAATTGTAAATTTCTGCTAAGTTTTTTTCACGCAAAGGCCGATAGCTATCGGCCGCAAAGTAGAAAAGCTCGCTAAGGTATTCTCAAACTACACGCTTTATGCATTAGTTTAAACTTTGTGTAGATTATTGTTGATGTTGAATTTATTCGTCGAGGACTTGCAATTTTTCTAACTTAAATTTCCTTCAGTAATTCTTCGCACAAACTCTTATTTGTCGCATCATCTTCGCTACGAATCTTAATTAATGTAGCTTTGAGTAACCAGTTTTTTGCGTTCTGCTTATCTTCACTTTCATTCCTTGCCAAGTACGATTGTGCCAATTCGTAATAATGAAGTCCATTCATCGGTTCCAACAAAATAGCGCGTTCAAAATTCTTGATGGCTTCTTCATAAGTGCCTCCTGGCATTCCACCGAATAACGCTTTAATCATGGCTCGTTCAAAAATATTAAAGTTCGCAATTTCGCGATGCCATCTTCCTAAAATATGGTAGGCACCTGCTAATTTCGGATTTAATTTAATTGCGGTTTCAGCTTCTGACTTGATGAGTTTGGAGTATTCGATTTTTGCTTGATTGCCAACTAACTCGGTCATTCTTCCTAATGAAACAGCATAAGCGTAATGAGCATTGGCGTTCTGAGGATGCTGCGTGATGGCTTTTTTTCCTAAGTAAGCGGCAATCCTAAACCATTCTTGTTTTTGTGATTCAGTGCTCTGATCGATACCTAATTTCGAATATATAAAGGACGTTCTCCACAGGTATTCAACGTTGGAAGAATCACTCTTGAGTAAGTTTTTCAAAAGGACAAAAGCTTCGTCCCACTTTTTTTCATTTTGAAGTGTTTTCGCTTGTTGATAAAGTTGCTGTTCTTTTCTATCATCCTGCGCAATGAGAGAAACTGAAATAATGGAAGTAAATATAATTAATACAATTTTTTTCATTCAATTAATATTTTTCTGTCGCCGATAATTTTCTTAGGTCGATGTTTGTTTTGCCATGATTGGATTTGGAAAGGATGGTAGTGAATTTCGAATCAAATTTCAACTCGGTCCATTTATAAGAGTTGCGCGCAAAAATTTGTTGTGAATAAGTATCGTCAATGGCTTTAATGCTCACTAAAAACTCAACATCTAGATCCTGCATATCCTGTGCTGATAAGTCTTTGAGTGGACTTTCTTCGTTGATGGGATGAACAATGGTCCAGGACATAGCGAGGAAACTAATTTTAGATACTTCAAGATTCAAGGTTGCGAATTTACGTCGTGTATTTCCATCTTCAGTTTCATTGAAGGAGAAAAGTATTAAGGATTCAACTTCTATCAATTGATTGCGCCTTGCATTGGCAATTCTAAACATTAATGCTGTTGGAGCACTCACGGATAGCGTAGGGTGGGTGTAAGGAGCTATAATTATATTTTCACTGTATAAAAGTTTGGCTGTAGGTCTGGAAAATCTACCATAGAGTAAACCGGTCGCCATCGCAAAACCCATCAATCCTAGCATGGATTCCAAGCCGGCAATGGAACTTGCTGTTATGCCGGTTGGATTCAATCTTCCGTAGCCCACCGTGGTTAGTGATTGTGAGCTGAAAAAAAATATTTCCAAGAATTTTTCATATTCGTTGTTGTAAATCATTCCGGCAATATCATCAGGGCAAATAAAATAATAAGCAAGCGTAAAGAGTAAATTAAAACTCAAGTAAAAACTCAAAACTAGTAAGCTGAATTTCCACCAAGAAATACTAATTAATGTATGATAAATATTTACTGCTGAAAAACGAGGTTCGCCCAATCGATTAATATTCGCAGAGCCATCTTTGTTCAATATCCTTTGTCCGTCTGTATTGCTGGTCGTGCCAAAACCGAATTCCGAATTAGAAT
>Ga0335396_10006203_pt1 | contig 11959 bp, 9 predicted proteins | sample FRY02_FD_205743 | JGI IMG/M metagenome (GOLD analysis project Ga0335396, IMG submission 205743) | Freshwater microbial communities from Lake Fryxell liftoff mats and glacier meltwater in Antarctica - FRY-02 (spades assembly) (version 2) | ecosystem: Environmental > Aquatic > Freshwater > Ice >... | reverse complement strand
CCAACTGTTCCGTACACTGTGTCTTCGGCATCGATCCGCCTCCCGTGCGTGTTAAGTGATGATTCTACAACCACTTATACGCACGAGGAGGCTTTTTCGTTGGGGCGTGGTGCGCAATTGAGGCTAGCGAATTCGGACAAGAAAACTCTCCAGCGTCAACTACCAACCACAAAGTCTACCGCCGAACTAGCGTTGAAGTAAGGCTTCAAGCAAATGGGGTGGAAACGTGGCAGCGTTTTCTTGCCAAAAAAGAGGGGAATCCTGAGAAACTGTCCCGACAACGGCGGCAATTCACCGGTTCCACCGTCCAAGTGCATATCACCAAAGCCTCAGACAAGTAGATTCAGCCATGTGCCGTTTGGCAGTCTGGCGATTAGCCAAACGCGAAGGTGCTGCATCAAAGTGGCACGTGGTGGTGATTCGTTGCGGCTCATGGGGTCAGTAAAGACGAGTTTCTCACACTGCGAAAACGACATGAGGTTGAATATGACGAACGCTACCTTTCGGACTGAAGTTACGTAAGTCGAGGCTATTACTCATGCGATTGACGTCTTGATGACCTTTATGGAGACCCTTCGTTGCGCTCATCACATCCATCGGCCAACGCGAACGATGGATCGAGAAAGAATAGACGCAGGCTGAAGTGGAGACATTGATCCTCGACCATGTCTAGACAACCCTTCCGGACTCACCCTTTACCGACGACGACAAACAGGCTGTCGCAAAGCAAGTCTATGAACATATTTGGAATCAAAGTGCGAGTGGGCACTTTGGGGCCGCGGTGTAACTTGCAGCTGCACCGGGAATCCACGCTTCGCAATTACGGGCATGGCGCACTGTCGATTGCTTTGTCAGGCGTCCGCCTTGGCGCAGCATTTTTTGTACTTCTTGCCGCTGCCGCAGGGGCAGGGATCGTTGCGGCCGACTTTGGGGCCGTCGAGGCGGATGGGTGGTGTGACGTCGGGGCGGCGGGTGTAACGGTGGTCTGCGGAGTCGTCGAGCAGCTCTGGGAGATTTGACTGCGTTATTTCCAACAGCTGCTCGGGGGTGTACCGCTCACGGAGACTCCGCCAGAGTTGCTTGACGTCGTCATCGTCTGCAAAATCTATCTGATCTTCGTCATCGTCGTCGCTCCATTCGTCGTCTGAATCCTCGTCGTCGACTTGAGACTCATCCCAGTTCCAGCCTGCAAGTTCAACCACCGTATGCTCGATGCGATTGAAACGGTGGTTGTCAATGGTTTCTAAAAATGATGCCTCTCCATCCGCAAGAGCCTCTTCAATCTCCTCGGTGCAGATCCACATCTCTTCCATTTCGCCCGCGTCACTGGCTTCCACAAGAGTCTGGCAGGCGTGAGAGGCCCCAAGGTCCATCAACGACAGTGCGGTCCATGTGGAAAGAATAGTATCGTCATTCTTCCGACTTTCCTGCAGCCAGTCGAGCAGCAGTGCAATCGCCGCGTTGCGATCAAGCTTGCCTTCTGTAACCATCCAGACGATCGATTCGACCGCGTCGCGGCGCACGCCGTCATTCACGTCGGGATTGATGATGAGTGGCGTGATCTGGTACGGCTCGTCGGCCAGTCGGCCCAGGATCTGGGCCATGTCCTGGTCAAGGACGTCCTGAAAGCCGTCCACCACATCCTCATCGGGGTCAGTGAGAATATTCAGGAGTGCCGGCAGAACCTCCCGACTGCCAAATTCCGTCAGCAGATATAACGCAATGATGTGGGCAGCAGTTTCTGGTTCCTCACTGTCGTTCGCTCGAAGTTCGGCGTATTCCGGAACGCCTTCGATGATCTGAATTAAGTGCGGTGTAATCTCTTCACGGTGGGTCCTTGCCCACCGAATGGCCTCCACCGGCAGCTGAGAAAATGGCTCACGAATCTCCTGAAGAACGCTTTCAAGTGTTTGAGAGACCGGTGGTTCTTGATTGAACCAGGGAATACTCCGGAGAATATCAGCCGAAAGGTTTGCGTTGTATGCGAGATAGAGATCTCTTGCTTCGTCAAAGGCCGTCTGACCTCTGGCCAGTTGTTCTTCGAAGAAATCAAGGCCGATCCATGTTTCGTCAACCAGCTCGGCCTGCTCTGCGGCTTTCACTTCTTTCCGCGCTGCTTCTGCCCCAAGCAGTCCAAGCACCTCCACAGTTTTTGTGGCGACGTGAAGATCCTCGTCCGCGATTGCAGTTTTCAGTCGATCACGCAGGAATTGAATTGCGGCTTCACGAGTGATCCGTTTTTCGCAAACCATTCCGAAGACAGCGTCCACAAAGGCACCGCGCACATACTCATTGACGTTCGAATCATTGATTGCGGCTGCCAGCTGTTCTGGCCCATTTGAAAGACGCGCTGCGATGTGTTGCAAATCCTCCGTGATGTAATCTCCGTAAAGACCTTCTGCCTCCTCGATGCACATCGATCTCAAGATTTCCGGAAAGGCCTGCTTCGCGTTAAACTCAAACAGCAGGAAAAGAGCGGCGATGTGACCCCACGTGGCAACGGCCTCTCCCTCTTCGCTGACTTTTGTCGCGTCAGTGATCTCGGCCATCAACCCGGGGATCATCTCGTCACGATTTTGTCGTGCGGCCTGAATCGCGGCTTCCGGAAACTTGTTGTCGCAGTATTTCAGATCCCGTAAGATCTGATTGCAGGTCATGCTTGTCGCCATGTTTGTTCACTTCCCTTGAACACGATCGGAAATCGCCGCAAACCAAACCGCATCCTGCAAAGACGCGGCCCAAAACTCGGCCTGAGGGTTCCTTGAGAACTCCGTTTTATCTTCTGCTGATGCGAAGAGTAGATGCGGAGAATATAGTCTCGAAAGCCTGTGCTCAACTCAGCGTAAATTGTGAGAGCACCTCGGCTGATTTGCCGAAACTGCAGCGAAGATGATCGCACCAACCGAAAGTAGAGCCGCAGAATGTGTGGCTCACCTGTTTCGCGGACACAGCGGAAATCGCTTTTGGGAGCGTTGGCTTCGTTGTTACGGCGCGTCGGTGACAGCGGCTGCGGTGCAGACAAATTCGAGGCGGGCGGTGACTTTGCCGTCGACCGAGCATTTGCCCTTCAGATAGAAGGCATTGGCGACGCGTTCGGTCAGTTCAACATTCAGTTCGATCGTTTCACCCGGTCGAATCATTCGGCGAAACTGGACGTTATTCAAACGTGTCACAACCGGGACTTCATTGGACCCGGTGGGGACCAGTTTTGAAATCAACACGGCACCTGCCTGAAAGCAGGCTTCGCACTGCAGGACGCCAGGGAAGACTGGATAGCTCGGGTAATGGCCCTGAAAAACTGGCAGGTTTGCGGCCAACAGTTTGCGAGCCACGATGTGGTTTTCCGTGATCTCGGTGACTTCATCCAGCCACAGAAAGGGGTCTCGATGCGGAATGCAGGCTTTGATGTCGTCAGTGTTCACAGGGAGACTCGGAGCAGGGCAGGGAGGATGTGCGAAGAATCGCGTGTCGCCGTGAGAAACTAAACGCAACGGGAAAGAAGAATGAGAACAGATGCGTGTAAAAAACCAAAGCAGACGTGGCTCTTTATGTGACGCAGCGATGTGATTCGGAATCGCATGCATCACTCAGAGAGTGATGACTACTTTTGTCGGCAACTTTTTACAGCTCAATCTTCAGCTCTTCAATCTTGCGATATAGACTGGACAGGCCGAGCTTCAAGCGGCGAGCCGCTTCTTTTTTGTCCGGGCACTGACGCAGGACTCGGGTGATATGCAGGCGTTCGTAATGACGCAGGGCCGAGCGCAGGTCGTCTGTGTCAGGCAACGACGAACCGCCACCGAGCAAATCAGGTGGCAGATCATTCGGAGTGATCTCTTCCCCTTCGCACATCATCACGGCACGCTCAATCGCGTTGTCCAGTTGACGCACATTGCCTTTCCAGTGAGCCGCCATCAGCGTACGAATCGATTCACTTGTCGCACCCGACACCCGCTTGCCCATCGCTTCGCGGTGACGGACGATAAAGTATTCGACCAGTTCCGGGATATCATCAAGCCGTTCTCGCAAAGCCGGGATGCGAATTTTGACGCCATCCAGACGATAGAAAAGGTCTTCCTGAAAATTGCCTTCCGATACTTCGTGGCTCAGGTCTCTCGATGTGGCCGCAATGATGCGCGCCTGAACCTTTACGGGTTTTGAACCGCCGACTGGCGTGACTTCCTGATATTCAATGGCCCGCAGAATCTCGGACTGAGTCCCCGGTGGAAGCTGAGCGATCTCATCCAGAAAAACAGTGCCTGTGCCGGCCATGCTAAGCGCGCCATCCTGTCCGTCTCGACTGCCGAAGAGTTGGCTCTCCAGCAATTCGACTGGGCGAGTTCCGCAGCTGATGGCCAGAAATTTTTCGTCCTTGTTCGGACCAGCCACATGGATTTCACGAGCAAACAACTCTTTGCCAGTTCCGGTTTCGCCCACCAGCAGCACGTTGGAATTCGTGGCAGCAACCTTGCGAATGGTCTTCAGCAACTCTTGAAGAGCGCCGCTGGAACCAACGACCTGATCGAAGCCCGCACTGCGAGCGAGATCCTTACGCAGACGCTGGTTCTCGCGGTACAGATCCTGAAATTTAAACAGACGCTGCAGACGCTTTAACAGTTCTTCAAAGCGAACCGGCTTCACGAGATAATCAAAGGCACCGGCCGTGAAGGCTTCAACCGCATTTTCAACCGTTGCGTAGGCTGAAATAATCAGCACAAAGATGGACGGATTGATGCGGTGCAGTTGCCTGAGCACCTTCACACCGTCGCCATCGGGCAGCTGAATATCGCAGATGGCAACATCGTAGTCGCGTTCCTGGGCGACTCTGATGGCTTCTGCAGCCGTTCCCGCGGCGCGAACTTCAAACCCTTCACCCATCAGAAACTCGGCCAGAGTTTCCCGGATGATCGGTTCGTCTTCGACAATCAAAATCGATTTTCGCTGAGCAATGGTTCCAGACACAGCTTTCAGACTCCAACAACAGATTCAAACAACCCAAGGCGCGAAACGCTGCGCTTGGAGATTTCCGCATGGAAAAGGCCGTCTTATGGTGTGGACGGCAGGCGGTTTCCAAATCAAAAACTTCAACAAACGCATGCATTCTCGCGTGTTGAACAATTCAATCCGCAGGATTATAGCGAAAACTCGGACGCAGACGACCCGTTCACGCATGCGGCGCGTCAGATTCTGCCGCGCAGCCGTCAACAAGGCGATTCAATCGGAAAATCCCTGTCAGCATCAATAAAACAGCCCGTGGGGACTCCCCCAGGCCCGCGGAACGTTGATTTAATCGTTTTCAAAACCCGACGCGTCAGCGAGGGATGGAATTGCCGCCGTTATTCGCAGTAGATCCCTCGCTGACGCGTCGGGTTGGGAGAACGCATTTGACCGAAAAATCACTGAATCAACAAGCTGTAGCGTGCATGGACGAGTCGATCAGACATCGCTATTTTCTGAGGCGGCTCCTGATTCGGGACGCAGGTCCAGTTCCGTCGCAATGGGTTGCAGTGCCGAGATTACGAACGCGATGTGTTCGTTCAGGTCAACTCCCAGATCGGCGGCTCCCCGAATGATATCGTCGCGACTGACTGCAGCGGCGAACGACACTTGCTTCATCTTCTTGCGTACACTTTTGGGCTCCATCCCTTCAAGTCTGCCTGGGCGCATCAGAGCACACGCAACAATAAAACCGCAAAGTTCATCGCAGGCATACAGTGTTTTGTCCAGCCGGGAAATGCGAGGACAGTCGGGAAGATAATCGGCATGTGATTTGATGGCATAAATCACGTCGTCCGAATACCCATGTTCCGTCAGGATCACGGAACCCTGAAGCGGATGATCGGGAGGATTCGGCCAGCGTTCGTAGTCGAAGTCATGCAGTAATCCGACTGTCGCCCACTTTTCCGCGTCTTCGCCGAATCTAACAGCGTAGGCTCGCACCGCCGCTTCAACCGCGAACATGTGCCGAATCAGACTGTCGCTCTGAACGTACTGTTGCAGCAATTTCAGATCATCCTGTCGTGCCATGGCTGGTCTCACGGAAATGAAGGCAGTGTCATGAGGCGGGTATTCATCAGGCGAGTAGAATAATCGAACGCCTCACCGTCGTCCTGTGCCCGCGGAAAGAAACCTGAGACAGCTCGGGGCCAGCAGAATTCGTTCGGCTCATGAGGCGGTCATGTGCGGGCCGCGGGCTGTGTCACTCAGGCGGAATCGGGCTTCCATGTGGATCGGTGACCGGTGCCGAAGTTTCCTGCTGAAGTCGATCACGCATGTCGCGGCCCGTAAAGTGTTCCAGCTTTTCTGCCTGATCGTGAATCCGATCGATCGCCACGCCTCCCTCGGACACCAGATACTGTTCCCACAATCGATGTGACCGAACCAGTTCAGCACCCAGTCGACGTCCTGAATCTGTCAGCCGGTAACCAGGCCCATCGACAATCACGTGACCGTGACGACGATGCTGGTTTATCAGAAAGGAACTGATGCCACGTCCCGAAAGCAAGATGGTCCGCAGCTGTTCGATCGTGGTTGTCTGATCGGGACTGCGTTCGTCAATGCGGTAGAGCAGGGCGATCAGATCCTCCGAAAGAATTCGCAGCGCGAGTTTCTGACGTCTGGCAATCTGAACAAGAACTCCGCGTGGAGCAAGCAGCGATGCAAGGAAGAACAACAGCCCGGCGGACAGCGCCATCATGCCTGCCGTGCTGGTGCTGCCATAGCCAAACCAGCCCGGGACGACAATCGCAGAAACGTGCCCCAGAACAGCGGACATGGCGGCAATCAGCGCGCTGACGACAATCATGTGACTCAATTTTTCTGTCAGCAGGTACGCAGTGGCTGGCGGCACAACGAACATTGCCACGACGAGAATATTGCCGGCGGTTTCGAAACTTGCGACAGCCGTGACAGCCACAATCACCATCAGCAGATAATGCATCAGTCGGGCGTTGATTCCCACAGACGTCGAGAGTGACGGATCAAAGGCGCTCAGCTTCAGTTCCTTGAAGAACAGCAGAACTAGCAGAGCATTGACCGCGGTCACCGCGCCCAGAACCAGGACCACGCGAGGAACAGTCAGTCCGCCGACGTCCACTGTATCAAGCGGCGTCATTTCAATGGCACCATAAAGAACGCAGCCGGGGTCCAGGTCCACATGATCGGCCGCCTGAACGATCATCACCAGGCCGAGGGCAAACAGAGTCGTGAAGACGACTCCCATGGACGCACCTTCATCAACGTCTCCAAAGTTGCGGATCCATTCGGTGAACAGAGCTGTCAGCAGTCCGACCACCACGGCTCCCAGGAACATGGGGACGCTGGAACGGCTTTCACTGATCAGAAAGGCTACAGCCAGGCCCGGCAGGATGGCATGACTGATGGCATCACCGAGAAGGCTCATGCGCCGCAGCAACAGGAAATTGCCCGGCAGAGATGCTGACACGGCACACAGAATTCCGGTCAGAACAATCCATCCGTCATAATCCCAGGACCAGTTGGTCAGTCCGTTCATAATGAACCTCCGGCCTGGTCAATGGGATGAGGACTGTGAGCCACGCCTTTCACAATGAGGTCCTGCCGCAACAAATTTTCCAATTGAGCAATCAGTTCCGGTTCGAGCACATGTTCGATGGCATCAGCACTCTGGTCAACTCGCCCCGGCGCCACGTCAGCGTGAGTAATCAGGTACAGCTCCCACAGGCGATGTTCGTGAACAAGTCGTGAAGCTTCGCGCAATCCGGCACTCGTGAGAGCCAGGGTGGCATCGTCATTGCGAACCACAAAGCCGGCTCGACGACAGCGTTCGATTTCCCGCGTAAGCCGATAAGGTGACCAGCTGCGGATCGCCAGGAGTTCTAAAAATGAAATCCCGCTGGCCTGTCTGTTGTTCTCGTCATGACGAACTGCTGGCGGGTGTGCTGACGGCGAGCTGGGCGATGCATGACGCGATTCGAGCAGTTCAAACAACCCTCGCAGTAAATGCTGATGATCAACACTGCGGTTGAGTTCGCGGCGACGCATTGCGCGGACCAAAACGCCTCGCGCGGTTCCAAAGAGCATGCTTGCAAAAAAGAGGCTGCTGCAGATCAGCACGATCATGGCCCCGGACGGCAGATTGGGAAACACGGCGCTCATGCCTGAACCCACGAGTCCGCCGAAAGCGCCGATTCCCGCCGATATCAAAGTCATCTGATTCAGGCTTTGGGTCCAGAAGCGAGCGGCTGCGGCGGGAATCACCAGCAGCGCAATCATCAGCACCAGTCCCACTGCCTGAAGGCCGATGATGGTGACGATGACAACCAGGCCCATCAGGATCAGATCCAGCAGAACGATGGGATAACCACGCGAGCCGGCAAACCCATCGTCAAAACAAAGCAGTGTGAGTTCCTTGAACATCAGGCCGATGACCACAACCGTAAACAGTCCCGACCATGCAATCAGCCATGCATCGGAGGCAATCATTGAGGCCGTTTTGCCGTAGATAAACGATTCCAGTCCCGCAGCATGACCCGTCGGCAGTTGCTGAATCACGGTCAGGATCGAGATCCCAGCGCCGAAGAAAACGCTGAGCACAATTCCGAGGGCCGCGTCTTCTTTCAGCCGCGTCATGTTGCGAACGTACAGAATCGCCGCGACACCGACAATGCCGCTCAGCGCCGCGCCTGTGAGCAGCACGGGCAGCGATTTCCCATCCAGTCCGAACCACGGCGCGATCAGGAAAACGAGACCAACGCCAGGCAGAGTTGCATGGCTCAAGGCATCACCCATCAGGGCGCGTCGTCGCAGCAGTGTAAAACTGCCGACTATTCCCGCGGCGAGCCCAAGCAGCATGGTTCCGAGAATCACAACCCGCGTGTTATAGTCGCGGAGCAGGAGCACACGCTTCCACTGTGCCCAGTCGGGCCAGTGAATGGAACGATCGGTCAGGGAAGACGATGCCAGAGTGACGACTGGCGAGCGATCCGTGGAAAACGACTGACTAGTCCGCAGTAACGTTGATGTCTGCGACAATCGATCCGCCGTCGGTCGCTCACTGACCGGTGAGGCCTCGGTAAACGAGAGATGGCTGGCTGTCAGAGCCCAGACCAACAGCAGAACAACGGCGGCAAATCTCACAGAGTTCGCTCCCGTCGACGCATGGCTTCGGTCGCTTCATCCAGCAGAGTCAGTCGGCCCCCATATGTCTTTTCCAGATTCTCGCGAGTAAAAACGGTTTCCGTTGGGCCGCTGGCAACGACTCGCATATTCAGCAGCACGACGGAATTGAAATATTCAGGAACGGTGTGCAGATCATGGTGAATCACGATGACGGTTTTTCCGGTCTGCTGCATCTCACGCAAAATCTGGACGATCGCTTTTTCGGTCGCAGCATCAACGGCTGCGAACGGTTCATCCATCAAATACAGATCCGCATCCTGCACGAGAGCGCGGGCCAGAAATGTTCGCTGCTGCTGACCACCGGACAACTGGCTGATCTGGCGCCCGGCCAGTTCACCGATCCCTACGCGATCAAGAGCCTGACGGGCGGCATCACGATGCTTACGGCGAACGGGCATGCACCAGCCGATCTTTCCGTAAAGGCCCATGGTCACAACGTCCAGCACGCTGATCGGAAAGTCCCAGTCCACACTTTCCCGTTGCGGCACGTAGCCAACACGATGACGATTGTGCTTGTAGGTCTGCCCATAGACTTCGATGCGCCCGGACGCTCGGGGCACAAGATCCATAATGGCTTTCAGAAGCGTGCTTTTGCCGGCACCATTTGGACCGACAACCCCAACCAGCTGCCCAGGCTGAACGTCAATGGCGACGTCCCAGATCACCGGCTTGCGATACCAGGCAACGGTGAGATCGCGAACACGCAGTGGCAACAAATTTTTGGACGTTACTTCTGAGGAAGTCGGCATCGGGGTCATCATGGATGTCACTTCGCTCTCTCTGGGGAACTCAGTTTTCCGGAGAACCCTCGTTCAGGAACCGATCCGCCCAAGGCGCGTGCGACGGTGGTGAAATTATGATCGAGCATTCCAACATATGTCCCTTCGTAACTGTCCCGCGGCCCCATTGCATCCGAATAAAGCTCACCGCCGATTTTTACGTCGTGGCCGCGGGACTTTGCACCGTCGATCAGAGCCAGCATGTTCTTCTGAGGCACACTGCTTTCCACAAAAACAGCCGCCACCTTGCGCGACACAAGAAGGTCGACCAGTTCATTAATTCGCTGCAATCCGGCTTCAGACTCGGTGGACAGACCCTGCACGCCAATCACCTCCAGGCCGTAAGCTCGGCCGAAATAACTGAACGCGTCGTGAGAAGTCACAAGGACTCGTCGTTCTTCAGGAATGGAGGCCATGGAAGTGAGTCCGTATTCATGCAGAGCCACCAGAGTCTGACGATACGTGTCGGCTCGGGATCGGAACACATCCGCGTGTTCTGGAATGGTCTGACTTAATCCCTCGACAAGCACGTCCAGGCAATTCGCCCAGGCAGCGACATCCATCCAGACGTGCGGATCCGGATGCGCTTCGGCCTCTGGCTGAGAAAGCAGCATCTCTTTGGGAAGGCGACTGGTCATCGCAAACAGAGGCCGGCTCTGGCTGATTTTGTTGAAGGTGTCTTCGAGGCGTCCTTCCAGCATCAGACCGCTGGTGAAAATCAGGTCGGCCGTCATGATCTGCCGCACATCGTCGCGTGTGGCTTTGTAAAGATGAGGGTCCACTCCTGAACCCATCAGCTGCACCACTTCGACGTCATCGCCGCCGATCTGGCGGACAACATCGGCCACCATGCCGACGGTGGCAAGAACCTTCAATCGTGTTCCGGCAGAAGGCAAAGTGGTGTCGGGCGTCGGGGTCTTCTGACAGCCAGCCACAAGGCTGATGGCACAAATCGCCAACAGCCACCATCGTGTCACAAAAGACCGTCTTATTGCCATGACAGGACTTCCTGAATTCGTTGCGATCGCAGACGTTGTCAGTCTCGCATCCTTCTGGTTCATGCCTCAGACGTTCCCACGTCTGCGGAAACCTGTCAGATGAAACCATGCGCTCGATCTTAGCGCCAATCGGCACCGGATCGGAATGTAGCCTAGGCTACATTCGGGTTGCAAGTCTATCTGTCAGACGATTCGCGTCAAGACGCGAGACACTGGTCGCCGGATGTCTCAGTTGAGGGAAGGCGGGGAAGTCCTGGGAAGCCGTTCGGCGGGTGAACGCAAATTCTGCGTCGGCCGTGTTACTTTGAGGTCACATCAACAGAGGCGCGTCCAAGGAAGTTGAGCAGTGGCACGAACAGCACGGTTCCACTTCCGACTTCATCGGAAAGAGCGGAATCGAGGACTTTCAGATGGGTCAGTCCGATCCCGTCAACGCCGCGAGTCGAATCGAAGGGAATCCATCTGCCGCCCAGAAACGCTTCCGTCCACATGTGCGGAGCGAAGGATGCGGGATTCGGGACGTAGACAAATCCGACCACTACACGGGACGGGATTCCCTGGCTGCGCATTAACGTGCTGAGCAGCACGGCGTGCTCCGTGCAATCGCCTCGCATTTGCTTCACGATGTTTGCGGCTGGCTGAATGGAGGTGGAAAATGGCGAGAGTCGCATTTTCTTCCAGACGTGGCGCGTCAGACGTCGGCATTTGTCAGTCAGAATGGAAGTTCCTCCGGCTGCGATGATCCCCATGCGTTTGACGTCTTCATTGTCGGAAGTGATCCACCGGGACGGGGCCGTGTAGATCGAGTCTGCGGTCAGCTTGCTGGCGATCGCACCTGGTGAGCCCGAGTCGGCCGGCAACAGCGGGCGAGTGAGAGTCACCTGCAACTCACTGCCGGATGTTTGTTCAACGGTTTGGAACTCAGTGGAGGGCAGGGCGATCTGTGCGGTATCGCCCACGGAGATCGTCAGCTGGAGTGAAGTCACGCGATCAATATTCGGAAGCGGCCTTTTGAGCGGCATG
>Ga0335396_10006192_pt1 | contig 11981 bp, 12 predicted proteins | sample FRY02_FD_205743 | JGI IMG/M metagenome (GOLD analysis project Ga0335396, IMG submission 205743) | Freshwater microbial communities from Lake Fryxell liftoff mats and glacier meltwater in Antarctica - FRY-02 (spades assembly) (version 2) | ecosystem: Environmental > Aquatic > Freshwater > Ice >... | reverse complement strand
CCGAGACTTTTTCGTCGTGCGCCCATGGCGTCTTCATGTCCGAGCGAAGGCTGTCCCATGATTTCTGGGTCGGCGTGAAGCCATACTTGGCCCACGCGTAACCGCCTACCGTCAAACCGGCATAGATCTTGATCGCCGTTACGCCTGCGCGCTGGTACACGGCCATCATGTTACCCAGCACTGCGCGGCCTATGCCGCTGCTCTGAATGTTCTCGTCGATCTCGAAATTTACATGATCGACTTCCAGAGCGTCCGTGATCGTGTCCGTATCGAAATCCCGTGTCACCTTGCCAACGGCGTCACCGCTGGAATTGTGGAGCATCCACGTGACCCCGACGCCGGTCTGTCCCAGAAAGTAGACGTGATACAGTGCAGCCGTCAGACCGGTCCCGCGTGCTATCAGGCCGGTCAGCTGCTCGGGACTAAACCCCGTCATACTCGTGAGCTTAGATCTCACCTCGTCAAGCTTGCGAAGGCGGTAGTCGATCTCGGTGCTCATGACTTCAGGGATGTCTTTCGGAATGGCGTACTTCTCGGGCAGCCCTCCGCCACCATCGCCGCTAGCAAACTCGCCGCGTTCGTTGCGGTCTTGTTTGGACAACCAAAACCAGTACATCACATCTCCCTTTCGTCGTACGTGTAGCTGAAGATAGGATGACCCTCGACAATGCGGGACAGCTGGGCGGGCAGAGGCACGAAGCCTCCTTTTTCCCGGATCAGCCCGAGGATACCGGTCTTGCCGTCAGACCGACCGACATGGCCGACCAGGACAGCGGCAGACAGAAGCCGGTGCGAGAACATGACCAGGCCATCATCGAACTTGAACGGGACCTGGTACAGGATCGAGAACCACAGGTCCGCGCCGGTCGTGATCAGGGTGCGCCAGGCTTCCTGGATTTCGCTGGCGGACTCTGCGGAGTTGAAGTTGAAGCTGAACCGGTGCTCCCCGGTCAGGCTGTAGCCAACCAGCACGTTGGCCGGATCGGCGTCGGCAATGTTCTGCCTGATGGTGTCCAGTCCCGCGCCAAGCATGCCCTCTACCGTGACGGCGGTCGGGCGAAAGTGCGTCACATCATCCTGCCTCGTAACCACGCCGACCACGCCGACCATGGGCTACTCCTGTGCAACTGATTGCACGAAACGCTAATGCTTGAGCCAGTAGTAGCTGCCGAGAGCGCCCAAGATCGCCATGGTGATGAGCTGGCCGAGGGTTGCGAAGATGCTCCGCTTCACCGTCCGGTAGGCATCGATCAGAGACCGAATTTCGCTCAGGTCTCGTCGCGCTTCGTCATCACCCAGACCAATCTGCTCGAAGGCATGCTCGACCGCCTTCTTCGCGGCAGCCTCCATCATCGCTGACAGCTGCTGGTCGCGCGTCATGTAGTGGTCATCGACCTTGTTCCGTGAGCCATCCATAATCAGAAACCATTGGTTTGAGCCGACCGGGGCCGGGCTACGTTAAAGGTCAGTAGAGCTTCATACGTCTCGGACTGATACCGGCTCTGGCTCCAGTGGCTGCGCTATGAAGCCACCTGGGTAGCACCTGTGCATCAGCTCGAATTCGTATCCGAGGACTTCGACCAGGCGTTCGACGAGGTCGATGTTGCCGCGCGAGGCACCCTCTTCGAAGCGGCGCAACGAGGCGCGGTCTACTCCGGCGAGTTTGGCCAGTCGCCGCTGCGACATGTTCTGATCTGCGCGGAGCTTCCTGATCTCACCGCCCCAATCCATCGGGGTGGCCGCCGGGACAGGCGCGATACGCCGGATGATAATGACAGCCATGGCCCGCTCCTCCTTGAGCTATGGCCATACTAGCTGTAGTAGGCTGGCTGTGCATTGCCACCAGGCCCCTCATCAGTACACGTTCTTGGTCGCGGGGCACTATTGGGGCACTCTTGGGCTGTTTTAGGCGGTTATCCACAGTTTTGGGCGGTCGTAAATCCAATAAAATCAATGGTTTAGCTACTTTATCGCATCCTTCTTGAGGCTGCGATCGGCCAGGGGAATATCCGAGGTGATGACGATGTCGTCGGGCCCGGCCCGCTCGGCGATCCAGTCGTCGGCTGCGTCGAAGCCGTCGCTCACGACGACCCGCTCGATGCGCGGATCGCGCGGCACGTTGATGTAGGCATTGGCCACGACGAAGACCTTGAGCCCGTAGCGCTCCGCCACGCGATAGATCTCGGCCTTCACCGGACAGGCATCGGCATCGATGTAGATTTCGATCGTTCGCTCCCTGAAATCGCGCCACTGCCGGCGCTTGTCGACCGCCTACCCTCCTCCCATCATCCCGTCGTGGGAGGAACAGGAAAATGCAAAACTTCATGAGATTGGTCCTTGCGGCCGCTCTGGTGCTGACGCTCGCCCCGGCCGTGTGGGCGCAGGCGTGGCCCACCAAGCCGATCAAGCTGATCAACGGCTTTCCCCCCGGCGGCGGCGCCGACATCCTGGCGCGGCTGGTGGCGGAGCGGCTGGGCGCGGCGCTCGGTCAGCAGATGCTGGTCGAGAATCGCACGGGCGCCACCGGCATGATCGCGGCGCAGGCCGTCGCGGCCTCGCCGCCCGACGGCTACACGATCCTGCTCTACACGATGAACATGGCCTGCACGTCGCCCGTGATGCCGGGCAACAAGATCAACATCGATCCCGACAAGGATCTGCTGCCGATCGTGATCATCGCCGGTCTCGACAATTTGCTCTATGTCTCGCCCAAGACAAACTGGAAGACGGTGCAGGACGTGATCGAGGCCGCCAGGGCCCACCCCGGCAAGCTCACCTACGGGTCGTCGGGCGTCGGCGGCTCGTATCATCTTTGGGCCGCGCAATTCACCACCATGGCCGATATCGAGATGCTGCACGTTCCGTTTCGCGGCGGGCCGCCGGCCATCGCCGAGATCGTCGCGGGGCGCGTCGACATGATGTTCGGCAATCTCGCGGAAATACTGCCGCACATCAGATCCGGCGCGGTCCGGGCCGTCGCCTTTACCAGCGTACCGCCGTCACCGGTTCTGCCCGGCGTGCCGACGATCGCTCAGTCGGGCCTGCCCGATTATCGCGCCGACAACTGGTTCGGCCTCGGCGCGCCGGCCGGCACCCCGCGCGACGTGGTCGACCGGCTGAACGCCGAGGTGAACAAGCTGGTGAGGGATCCGGCATTCGCCGAGAAGCTGATCTCGCTCGGCTTCCAGCCGGCCGGCGGAAGCGTCGACGAGATGAAGGCGACCATCCAGCGCGATCGCGCGAAGTGGAAAACCGTCATCGACGCCAACAACATTCGCGCCGAGTAGCGCGTTCCCCCGGCGCCGGCCGATCTCCGCTGGCCAGGCTGGCCCGTGCGGACGATTCGCCGGCGACGATGCGGATCGGACCGCCGGGCGTGGCGCCGGATTCCCCGATCAGGTGAGGACGGCGATCTTCTTGCGTTCGATCAGGGCGAAATCGATGGCCGCCCCGAGGCCCGGTTCGTTCGGCACATGCACCATGCCGTCGCGGCCGACGACGATGTCGCGCTCCAGGCCGTATTTCTGGGCGCCATCGGGCAGCAGCACCTCGAAGAACTCGGTGTTGCGGATCGAGGCGATGACATGGAGGTTCGCCACGTTGTTCAGCGAGTTGCCGCCGTGGTGGACCTCGTAGTTCATGCGGAACGCCTCGGCGAGATGCGCCGTCTTGACCAGCGTCGTGATGCCGCCCTTAACGGCGACGTCGCCGCGCAGGTAGTCGGTGGCCTTTTCCATGATCCACGGCTGGTAGGAATCGAGGCCGGTCTGCGGATACTCGGTGGCCATGATCGGGATGGAGAGCTGCTGCTTCAGCTTGGTGTAGTTGTAGATGTCCTGGTCGGCGAGCGGATCTTCGTACCAGTAGAAGCCCATCTCCTCGACGGCGCGGCCGACGCGGAGGGCCGCCGGGTAGTCGTAGCTCCAGGTCGAGTCGAGCATGATCGTGTAGTCGCCGACGGCACGGCGCACCGCCTCGCAGACCTTGATGTCTTCCTTCCAGCGCGTCGGCGGATGGATCTTGTAGGCGGCCCAGCCATATTCTCTGAACCGCAGCGCTTCCTCGGCGTATTCCGCCGGCGAGGCCAGCACGGCCGAGCTGGCATAGGCCGGCACGGTCTCGCGATAGGTGCCGAGCAGGCGATGGATCGGCTGGCCCATCGCCTTGCCGACCAGATCCCACAGCGCCACGTCGACCGCGCCGATGGCGCGCACGCCGGCCGAGCGCTGGCGCTTCCATATTTCCTGGTTGAGGTGTTCGCGCTGGAACGGATCCTTGCCGATCAGTCCCGGCTTGAGGTGCGTGATCAGCCCCTGCCCGTCGGTCGTCGCGGGATTCATCGCCGACCCCAGGAAGGCGTGGCCCTCGAGACCCTCGTCGGTGACGATGCGCAGCAGTCCAAGCGCGCTCTTGCCCGAGAAGCGGCCGGTATGTGCGCCGTAGGTCGTGGGCGGGATGTCGTCCCAGGCAAACAGCGTCAGCGTGACGTCGGTGATCTTCATTCCCTGATCTCCCAGACCCGCCGCTCCGGGCTCTGCGGGTCGATGTCGAGGTGGCAAACCGTGTCGAAAATCATGGTGGCGCGCATGCCGGCCGTATAGGCGGGCCACACCGGCAGGCCGCCATGGCCGGGCGTGCCGTTGCGGGCAAAAGCAATCCACGACCGGCTCATCGCCTCGCCGAGCGGCAGCCGCCCGGGATTGTCGCCGGTCAGCTCCGCCGATTCGAGATTGGAAAAAACGAAGGGAATCTCGAGCGTGTGACAGGAGCGCAGCCTGCCGCCCAGCACCGGCGTCTCCCAGCCAAAGAGGTAGACGAACACCGGCGCCGCCTCCTGCGCCAGCTTGCGCTCCGCCATCAGGAGAGACGGCGCGCGGATACCCTGGTCGGAGACGATGGCGATGGCGATCTCGTCGGGCCTCAGCCTCGGCTGCGCCTTGCGATAGACGGCGATGATCTCGGTCGCCCGGGTGCCGAGATAGGGCGTCAGCGATTCGGGCAGGCTTTCAAACGTGGCATCCGCAACCCACGGCAGGTGCCCCAGGAACAGGGTCATCTCGTCCTTGTTGCAGCCGATCATCAGCGGCACGTTGATGGAGGCCAGCGGCGCATCGGGCGCGAACGGACCGCCCGGAAACAGCGTGCCGTCGATCACCGGGTTGATGCCGAGCCGCCGGCGGTCGGCGAAGGCGGCGCGACTGACGCCCGCCAGCACCTTGACCTGCGCTTCGAGGAGCTTCGCTGCCGGCAGCTTGCGCAACTCGCCGGCGCGCGCCGCATCGAGCCCGAGATGCTCCAGCATCTGGCGCGCCGTCCGGGTGCCGTCCTCGCGGTTGGCCATCTGCACGGCCGGTCCGCTCTGGACGATCGCCTTGTGGAACAGGCCCTTGGCCGGCGGCATCGCCATCAGCACGCTCACCTTGGCGCCGCCCCCCGATTCGCCGAAGATGGTGACGTTGTGCGGATCGCCGCCGAAGCGGGCGATGTTGTCGCGCACCCATTCCAGCGCCGCCACGATGTCGAGCACGCCCGCGAGGCCCGAATGCTCGAAGCCCTCCGCGATCTCCTCGAGATGCAGGTAGCCCAGTGCGCCCAGCCGATGATTGAACGAGACCACCACGACATCGTCGAGACGGCAGAGATTGGCGCCGTCGGACCACGGCGAAGACCCCGAGCCGGTGATGAAGGCGCCGCCATGGCACCAGAACAGCACCGGGCACTCCGATCCCTCGCGCCCCGACGTCCATACATTGAGATAGAGGCAATCCTCGTCGAGCTTCTGCTGGCCGGCCAGCGTGAAGAGGCGCAGCAGATCTTCCGGCAGGGCGAAGACATTGCGGCTCTGGATCGCCATGTTGCCGTAGTCGACCGCGTCGCGGACGCCGGTCCAGGGCCTGGGCTTGCGCGGCGGCCGGAAGCGCAGGTCGCCGAGCGGCGGCTCGGCATACGGAATGCCCTTGAAGATTTCGACACCGCGATCGCGGGTGCCGCGGACGCTCCCGGCGGTGGTCTCGACGACGACTTCTTTTTCCATGGGCTCCAGTCTAGCGCGAACGGGCGGCCCGGCACTGTGGCTGGATCGCTTCAATTTCGCCTGACCGCACCGCAAGCCTCTTCGGGGCCGCGAACCGCCAGGACATGCTCGCCAACCTACCATCCGGCGGCGGTTGGCCATAGACTGCCGGACATGATCGACAAAGCCCGAGCCCAACTTGCCCCCACCGGCGTCCTGCGCGCCGGGATCAACCTCTCCAACTTCCTGCTGGTCACCGGCCGCAGCGAGAAAAACGATCCGGTCGGCGTCGCACCCGACATGGCGCGCGAGATCGCGGGTGCGCTGGGCGTGCCCGTGACCTACGTCCCCTTCAAGTCGCCTGGCGAGCTCGGCGACCAGGTCGGAAAGGACGTGTGGGACATCGGCCTGATCGGCGCCGAACCGCAGCGCGCCGAGAAGATCCAGTTCACCGCCGCCTATGTCGAGATCGAGGCGACCTACATGGTCCCCGAAGGCTCGCCGATCAAATCGATCGCCGACGTCGACCGGAAGGGCGTGCGCATCGCCGTCTCCGCCCGCTCCGCCTACGATCTCTGGCTGGTGAACAACATCAAAAATGCGACGCTGGTGCAGGTGAGCGGCCTCGACGCCGCTTATGAAAAGTTCGTGTCCGACAAGCTCGAGGTCCTGGCGGGGTTGCGCCCCGGCCTTCTCAAGGATGTCGAGAAGGCGCCGGGCATGAAGATCCTCGACGGCAAGTTCACGGCGGTCCAGCAGGCCGTCGGCACCGCCAAGCCCAATGTCGAGGGCGCCGCCTTCCTCGCCGATTTCGTCGAACAGGCAAAGAAGTCCGGCATGGTCCAGAGCTTCATCGACCGTCACAACGTCAAGGGCCTGTCCGTCGCGCCGCCCGCCTGAGCGTCCATGCAATTGAACGTCCAAACGCTCTACCTGATCGGCGCCATCGTCACCGTCTGCGGCGCAGGGGCGGCGTTCCTGACCTGGTACCACCACCGCGAGGCGCCGTGGCTTCGCGCCTGGACGGCAGCCCTGCTGTTGACCAGCCTCGGCGCCCTGATCCTGCGCTTCCGCACATCCCAGGCCGATGTGGCCCTCGCCGTGGCCGCCGACATGGTGATCATCGCGGGCTTTGCCGCAATGTGGCTGAGCCTGCGTTTCGCCAACCAGGGTCGCAACAACCTGGTCCGGCTGGTCGCCTTCTCCATCGCCATCAGCGTGGCCTTTCTCGCCGTCTTCGTCGTGCTTCGCGCGATCGGCGCGGGGCGACAGGCAGCGTCGATTCCCTTCTCGCTGTTCCTCGGCCTGCTGGGACTGGCCTCTGCCTGGGAGATATGGGAGGGCCGCCGCCGGGACGATCTGCGAAGCCGCCTGCCGGCGGCGCTCGCCTTCGTCGGCCTCGGCGCCGCGCGCGTCGTGCGCGCCGGCGTGCTGGGTTTCGAGGTCACCCATGTCCTGCCGGCGGGCGCGGCGGCGGTGACCCATCCCTACACGCTCTACGCCACCATCGTGTTTACCCTGGTGGTGACATACGGGCTGGTGATCATGGCCACCGAACAGGCCGTCCGCCGCGAAGCGATGCAGTTCGCCGAACGCTGACTCCTGAGTTCGGCACCACCCACCAAAGGGCCTGTCCAGTCGGCCGGGGGAATCAGGCGACCTGCTGGCGTGCCACGCCCGTGAGCGGTGTTTGGCCGACAAGGCCGGCGTCGACGTGGAAGATCAGGCTACCGCAGTCCGTACCTGGTCGTGAATCAGCGCAAAGTCGCGGCGGTTCCCGGCGTAGTCGAGGTCTGCGCGCTCAACTTTCACGCGAGCCTGCCGTTATCACCGTCCAATACGGAGGTGATACACGACATGGCGAGAGACATCCGAACCATGCCCAGGGGCCTGATCGCGCCAACTCACCCAGGCCGCGCTTGGGTCATTGCGCACTCTCTCGGAAGCGACCGCGCCGTCGATCCCGCAAGAGCATCGCACACGCCTGCTTCATCTTGGTTTGGTCGAGACAGGCCCGGAAGGCGGCATCATCACGGCGCTCGGCCGTGAACGGCTGATCTCTGACCGTTAGTAGTTGCCGGCAGTCGCCGTGAGACATCCAGGGTCGACCGCCGCCTTCACGATCTTGACGAACGAGTCGAGGGGACAGGCATTGTTCACCAGTTCCGCCGAACAGGCCGGCAGCGCCACCTGCACCATGCCCGGCGGATCGCGGTAATTGAGCGGCGCGCGCCGGCGCATCTCGTCGAGGGTCTGCGCATAGTAGGCGATGCGCACGAAGCGCTTGCCGCTGCTCACCTCATGGAACTGTTCGAATGCCAGAGCGCCGCCGGGCGATGCTTCGCCCGGGAGGAAACCGGGAATCTGCCAGGTCAGGTCGAGCAGCGCCGCCACGTTGTGGATGTTGCTCTCGTGGCCCACCAGAATGCCCAGACGCGCAGGCTGGCCGGTGGCGGCGTGGCCGGGAAAACTGTGGCCGTTCACCAGGATCGCGCCGATCAGCGACAGCAGATTGGACCCGCGCTGCCGGGCGATGGGCTTGGTCTTCTGCGTGAGATCCTGATCCCACTGGTGGAGGGTCAGGAGTTCGCGGAGGGACGCGTCGTGCGCCAGCCGTCCCCAGGCCACCTGATCCTTGGGCAGGCCCTCGGCCGACTGCATGAGGAAGTTCTCGGCGGCGGCCGAGGCATAGCCGATCGGGCCGCGCAGCCGAACGCCGTCCTCGGTGCCGCTCACGATGCTGGACGGCATGCCTGCTTCGCCACAGCTTCCGCCACCCGCCGACCTGGTGGCGTCGGCCGGACACAGGACGGACTGCATCATGGAGAGCGGCGTGGCGTAGTCGCGCTGCACCGACGCGAAGCTGCCGCCCAGACGCGCCAGGATGGCCGTGCGGTTGGCCGCGAGATTCATCGGGCAGGACGCCGTCGCCTGCGGATTGAACAGCGGATCCGGCACCGTGAAGTTCGCCTGGTTGCGCAGCGGCAGGTTGGCGCAGCGCGGGTACATTCCGGCCAGGAGCGCGGCGCCCGTGGTGCGCGTGCGTTGCGCGAGATCGGTCCACGCCGCCACCGTGCCGGCGGTCGGACAATCGTCGGCCTGGATCAGCCCGCGTCCGCCATAGAGCACGCGGTAGTAGCCGCCCATCAGACGCATCAGCTCCTCGCCACCGGGCGACAGGTAGCCAGGCTCGACCGGCCAGGTGGGCCAAGGCGTTGCACTGTATCTGTCGAGTTGTTCGTTCGTGGCTGTCGGCGAGCGCACGCCGTGACGGTTCAGCAGGACGGCGCGTTCGATCTGCCAGCCCGGCGGCGTCGGCAGGATTTCGGCGGTGGCCGGCACCACGGCAGCCAGAAGCGAGGCAACGAGGACGACGGTAAAGAGGCAAATGCTCATGGTACTCCCCCGAGGGTCGCACTATGCCGCCTCCGGGTCCCGCCCGTCATCCATTCCGTGCTAGAATTCACCATGCCCGTCCAGTGGACGATCTCCCATCCCGACCGGTTGGTCGTCGCCGTCGCCAGAGAGCAGGTGACGGTGAGCGACATCGAGCGCTATTTCGCCGGCGTCACGGCCGACGGCGCGATCGGCTATCGCAAGATTTTCGAGATCGCCCACACGCCCACGGCGCTGAGCGACGAGAACCTTCGGGCGCTGGGCGCCCGGGTCATGCTCTACGCCCAGCACGGACAGGTCGGGCCGCTGGCGATCGTCGCCGCGTCCGAGGGCAGCTTCGAGCAGGCGAAGATCTTCGCTGCCGCCGCGACGGCCCGGCGCCCGCTCGCCATCTTCCGCGAACTGCACCTCGCGCGGCAGTGGCTGGATGCCCAGTCCCTGCCGGATGGCTGAAACGGAACCCGCACCCCCTGGCCGGGGTTAGACCGGGATGCCTTCACCGTCGACGTCCAAGTCCAGCTCGTTCCGCGAGCGCGTCGGCGCGCTCCGTAACCTGCGGCCCTTCCTCGCCATGGTGTGGGCGACCAGCCCGTCGCTTACCGCCGCCACCATCGCGCTGCGCCTGATTCGCGCGCTGCTGCCGGTCGCCACGCTCTACATCGGCAAGCTGATCATCGACGACGTGGTGATGCTGGTGCAGCTGCCCGACAAGCCCGCGACGCTGCCGCAATGGCTCGACAGCGGCCATCTCAACAGGCTCGGCCTGCTGCTGGCGGCCGAGTTCGCGGTGGCGGTGCTGGCCGACGTGCTGGGCCGCGTCGTCTCGCTGCTCGACGGACTGCTGGCCGAGCGGGTCAGCACCAGCTCGAGCGTGCGGCTGATGGAGCACGCCGCGACGCTCGACCTCGAGGATTTCGAGGACGCCGAGTTCCAGGACCAGCTCGAGCGAGCGCGCCGCCAGACCAGCGGCCGGATGACGCTGATGAGTCAGCTCTTCTCCCAGGCGCAGGACCTCGTCACCGTGGCCAGTCTTGCCGCAGGTCTGATCTTCTTTGCGCCGTGGCTGATCGTGCTGCTGCTGGTGGCGCTCGTCCCCGCCTTTCTCGGCGAGGCGCATTTCAACGCCAAGAGCTATTCGCTCGATTTCGGCCGCACACCCGAGCGGCGGGAACTCGATTATGTGCGCCAGACCGCGGCCAGCGTCGAGACCGCCAAGGAAGTGAAGATCTTCGGCTTGAACGGCTTCCTGATCGATCGTTATCGCCGTCTCGCCACGTCCTTCTATGACGCCAACCGACGCCTGGCGCTGCGCCGGGCCGGCTGGGGCGGGCTGTTCACCACCATCGGCACGGTGGGCTACTACTTCGCCTACGCCTACATCGCCTGGCGCACGCTCACCGGTGAATTCTCGGTCGGCGACCTCACCTTCCTGGCGGGCTCGTTCCGCCGCCTGCGGACGCTGCTCGAATCGCTGCTGAGCGGTTTCTCCTCGGTGGCGGGCCAGGCGCTCTTCCTCGACGACCTCTTCTCATTCTTCGAGGTCCAGCCGGAAATTCACTCGCCGCCCAACCCGCTGCCCTTTCCGCGGCCGGTCCGCGACGGTTTCGTATTCGAGGATGTCGGCTTCATCTATCCCGGCGCCGAACGGTGGGCGGTGCGCCACCTCTCCTTCACCCTGAAGGCCGGCGAGGTCGTGGCGCTGGTCGGCGAGAACGGCGCCGGCAAGACCACGCTGGTGAAGCTGCTGACGCGGCTCTACGACCCCGACGAAGGCCGCATCCTGCTCGACGGCCGCGACCTGCGCGACTACGGGCTCGACGAGCTGCGCGGCAGCATGGGCGTCATCTTCCAGGATTTCGTCCGCTACAACCTGCCGGCCGGCGACAACATCGCGGTCGGCAGGATCGAGGCGCGCGGCGACCGCGAGCGCATCGCGCGCGCCGCCCACCGCAGCCAGGCCGACGAGGTGATCGGCCGTCTGCCGCATGGCTACGACCAGATGATCGGCAAGCGCTTCAAGAACGGCGTCGAACTGTCGGGCGGCGAATGGCAGAAGATCGCCATTGCCCGCGCCTACATGCGCGAGGCCGAAGTGCTGATCCTCGACGAGCCGACCGCCGCCCTCGACGCCCGGGCCGAGTTCGAGGTCTTCCAGCGCTTCAAGGAACTGAGCAAGGGCAAGACCGCGGTGCTGATCTCACACCGCTTCTCCAGCGTCCGCATGGCCGACCGCATCCTGGTGCTGGCCGACGGCAAGGTCGAAGCCCATGGCACGCACGAGGAGCTGGTGGCGCAACAGGGCCGCTACGCCGAGCTCTTCGAGCTGCAGGCGGCGGGCTATCGCTAGTGCTAAAGGAAGGTGCGGTCACGTTATCGAAGTCTTTTTCTTAAGCACTACTGCTTCTGCTCTGTCCAATAGAGCGGTGGCGGCTGCATCCCAGTTAAGGCTCATCAGGTAATCGAGTGGGAGAATTTGGAGCATTTCAGAGCGCCGGCAGCATGCAGGTGAGGACCTTGAGCCGTAGATATTCTTCGTCGCGCAGTCCGTAAGCCCGTCTCTGGATGACGCGGA
>Ga0335396_10006191_pt1 | contig 11988 bp, 13 predicted proteins | sample FRY02_FD_205743 | JGI IMG/M metagenome (GOLD analysis project Ga0335396, IMG submission 205743) | Freshwater microbial communities from Lake Fryxell liftoff mats and glacier meltwater in Antarctica - FRY-02 (spades assembly) (version 2) | ecosystem: Environmental > Aquatic > Freshwater > Ice >... | reverse complement strand
ATCATCGGCACCACTGATCGTGATGAATATTGCAATCACGATCACAACGAACTTCAGCCCGTAGAGGTAAAGCGATAAATAATCAACTAATTGCATTTTGTGCCATCCGTCTAGGTCAAATAGTCATGAGCGCAGAGGCACGTTATTAATGAACTGGAGTGATAAACCATTCCTTATCAATTTAACATTGATGCATCGCAAAATAGCTAATTGGAGTACCTGATGGATGCCTAAAAAATGGCTAAAATTTATTTGATTGTTGTGGGTGCTCCGAAATTAATTACGCTAAGATCAGGCTAAATATCCTCCAAGACCCGTTCAATTCGCTCACTCACTGGGACCTGACTTGATCCGACCTTTAAGAAATCACTCCTTGTGGCGCCCAATTGTGAGCCTTGTGCTCGGTCTATTGTTCACATTGGCTGCATACCCAGCGTTTTCCCAGCAAGAGTCTAAGGTGTTGCGAAGTGGTTGGTACCAATGGGATCCTTATCAGTATGAGGTTGTTAAGGATGAACTTAAGCACTTGACGGGTCTTGACGTGCAGTTACTCAAGGCTATTTTTGGGCGAATGGGACATGAGTTACAGATTGATCCCGTTGACTGGAAGCAACATCAGCAGGATGTAAAGGACGGTTATCGCGATATTGCGGCAGGCGCCTTTAGAAGTAAAGAGCGCGAGCAATATGCTTACTATTCAATTCCGTATCGTTCTGAAAAAGACATGCTGTATGTGCGCAAGGGAGAGGAGCGCGCATTTAAATTCAAGACGGTCGATGAGTTGATCAAAATACTAGACACTGGTTCGTTCAAGCTTGGTGTCATTGATGGATATTTTTATGGCGGGCCGTTGATGCAGTACATCAACGATCCTCGCAATGGCGATAAGATCGTCAAGGTCAAGGATGATCGACAGAATTTCACTAACCTATTCGAAGGCAAAATCGATGCTTTCCCTATCGATCATTTAGTTGGGGCGACCTTAGGTTGGCGTCACGGTTGGCAAAAGAGTGTCGTTGAAATGCCTACCCCGGTGTTCGAGGACACTATCCATGTCATTTTTAGTAAAAAGTCCACCGCACCTGAGCTTGTGGAGCAGTTCAATCAAACGCTTCTTCAGATGCAAGCCAGTGGCCAGTACAACAAAGTCATGCGTGATTACCTTTTGCCGGTATTGCTCGGGCAAACTGCCGGGCAAACTTGGTTCTTCATCATCGATATTATCGGCACGATTGCCTTTGCTATTTCAGGGCTGCTGTTAGCGCGCGAGGGAAAATATAGTTTGTTTGGTGCGCTGGTCCTTGCTGCGTTACCGTCGATTGGCGGAGGCGTGATGCGTGACATTCTGATTAACCGCGAGTCACTTTCTGTACTCAATTCACCGGTTTATTTAGCGACTATTTTTGCGACGGTGATGTTCTTTTATGTAATCTTTCACGTCGAGGACTGGTATCGACGCAAGAAAAAAATAACGAATAGTCATGAGCATATGTTTATTGGACGTATCTCCAATCATGCAGCCATCGAGTTTTTTGACGCACTCGGCCTCTCCACTTTTGCCGTGGTGGGCGTGATCGTAGCGGTAGAGGCCAAGATTCAGCCCTTGTGGCTGTGGGGACCTCTTTTGGCTGCGTTGACAGGCGCAGGCGGTGGGATATTGCGTGATGTGATTCGGGCGGATGCTGATAATCCAGGACTAAAGGGGTCGTTCTATGCAGAGGTCGCCTTGATCTGGGGCTTGGTTCTGTCCTTGTTTCTCAACTGGTATTCATTTCTACCCAAGTATGAACTCATACATTTGACGACAGCAGTTGTAGGCGTGATCTTAGGTGGCATCGTGACCCGAGTCGCCGTGGTGTATTACAAAATACGGAGCCCGATGTATTGAGTGACCAAGCTAAAGCTATTTAGCGGTAGTACTTGTATGCTTCTTCTGGCGGCATACTTTCGACAGATTTAGAACAGTTTTGCCACTCTTGGCTAAGGCGTTGTTCTGTGTTGGCCAGTGTGTTCGTCCAAGCCTGAATGTTTTGTCTCTCTAAATCTGGACTGATACCAACAGGTGTATCGATACATTGAGTTTCATAAAACTCAGGGCGTGTTTGAATGCATCGCACTTGAGAGCCATATTCACGACAGGCCACGGTTGGACGTCCATACACTTTGACTGGAAAACACTGTCTGTATATTTTGAAGCCTCTGGCTAAATCCATTTGCGATTGTTGTATTGAGCCGATCAGGTTTTGTCTTTCGTTTTCAAGCGTGACGATAGATTCTTGTCGCTGACAGACCTGACGAGCACGCTCAGCAGGCGACATTTTTCTGAAATCATCCAGCGTGACGCAACCCGTGATTAGAAATAAAAGAAGAATGGGTGCGATGCGATACATGAATAGCCTCAGCTGAAATCCGAAGTGGGAGCCACAAGCTCTAGCGTGTGGAGCGTGGTTGCAAATAAAGCTGCAGGCGCCTGATTAAATATAGATCGCTCAGCGGCTACAGGACTCAATGCGCTGAGCATGGTCAAAAGAGTCAGTCCGATCTTCAGTCGCAAGGTGATCTCCAGAAAAGTTAAATGCTTCATGCCTGCTCAAGCGCTTTGGTTATCCGTTGGAGGACTTCTAAACGCGCATGTTTCTTATCGTTGGCGGGCAACACATGCCAAGGCGCGTAAGGGGTATCCGTTTTAGTAAACATTTCTTCTGCTGCCTGAGCATACGCCGGCCACTGGCGACGATTACGCCAATCCTCAGGGGTGATTTTGAAGTTTTTATAAGGCGATTTTTCACGGTCTTTGAAGCGGCGCAGTTGTTCCTCAGGAGTGATGGCAAGCCAAAATTTCATGACGAGTGCACCGTGATCAACAAGCTGCTTTTCAAACTCGTTGATTTCTTGATAGGCACGTTGCCATGCTTGGCGCGCAGCATAACCCTCTACTCTCTCCACTAGCACGCGCCCATACCAAGATCGATCAAAAATTGCGATTCGGCCGCAGCGAGGAACATTACGCCAAAAGCGCCAAAGATAGGGACGATCCATTTCAAAAGGTCTTGGCGCGGCAATCGAGATCGTGCTGTACTGTCTTGCGTCTAAGGCGTGAGTGACGCGTCGAATCGCACCACCTTTACCCGCAGCATCCTGTCCTTCGAATACAAGCACCAGTGATTTATTGCTAAAGTTTTTGTGCCGTACAGCAATGGCAAGCCTGCTCTGCCATTGTTTAAGCGCCTCTTCGTAGACCTCTTTTTCAATGCTCGCCTCAAAGTCGAGTCTATCGAGACGACGCTCCTGTCGCTTGGGCTTGGGGTCTGCAGCAGGATTGTGCGGGAGCGGAACCTTAATGTTTTTTCGTTTGAAGGCTTGCAAAATCGTCTGCACCGTTCTGATGCTGCGCATATTGTCGTCAGCGCTTGGGATAATGATCCACGGAGCATGTGCGGTGTCGGTGGACTCAATAATACGCTGTCCAGCTTGCCTCACTCGATTGAATTGTTTAAAAATCTTTTCGTAATTTTTACCCACTTGCCAGGCTGTGGCCGGGTTAGCTATCAGCTTCTCGGTGCGCTTGCGCTGAGCATTGCGCGACATGTGGAACCATAGCTTGATAATCTGCACACCATTGGCGACTAAAGTGTCTTCAAATTTGCGTGTGGCACTAATCAATGCTTCAAGCTTATCCGAGTCTGGTTTTTTTTCAGTCGCTTCCAGCAAGAGGGACCTGTAGGCTGCACCAAACATGATGCCAACTGATCCTTTGGGTGGCACACCAAGCCATAGGCGTCTGGACCAAGGATAAGCCTTTTCCTCCGCTGTCAATTCGCCAAAAGCAATCGTACGAACATGTCTAGGATCCATCCATTCATGGAGGAGGTTAACCGTGTCGCCCTTGCCGGCACCATCAATGCCCGCCACGATAATAAGTAGCGCCCGATCTTTCAGATGGATGTGGCGGTATTGCTCATTGAGCAGTTGTATGCGGAGGCGCTTTTCAAGCCGAGCACTTTCCTCATCCGATAGACTAGGGTCTTGTTCTGCTTCGTCAAACATGCTGCTCATGATGGTTCCCTGGTTCTAATCGCGTCACTCAGAGTCGCTTTCAGTTTTTCTTGGGTTCAACCCCAACTTGCTTGTTAACGAATTGAGTCGTCGCGACTTTGGTTAAGTCGACATCTTTGGCTTGATAAAGACCAGCTTTGACCATTTGTTGATAAAAATCCTCTATTCGAGCGGCGTTCATCGTGCCGATTCCCTGAACACGTGCATCACCAGAGTCCCCGATCCCTTGTTGCTTCATCAATTTGACCGATGCTTCAATTTCAGCGACTGATATTTCAGGGTTATCTTTCATCATTAGTGCGTTGGCTTTTGAGCGATCTCCATTCATAAAATTTACCCAGCCGATAATTGAGGCGTCGACAAAGCGCTGGACGAGATCAGGATTATTTTTTACGGTCTCTGTTCTGGTCTCAATCAAGGTGCTGTAAGTCGTAAAGCCATGATCGGCGAGCAGATGGACGACAGGCTTAAATTTCCCTTGTTGCTCAATGTAGATAGGCTCTGCTACAGAATAGCCCTGCTGTATCGCCTTAGGCTGTGACAGAAAGGGTCCAAGGTTGTAGTTATAAGGCCTGAGCGCTTCGTCTTTAAATCCGTGTACGACTTTTAACCATTGCCACCACGTAAATTGACCATCTTTGGCGATGAACGCAACAGGTGCATTTTTGAGTGCTGAAAAATTTTCATATCCCTGATTGGGATGTGCCATCAGTGCTTGAGGGTCTTTTTGAAACATGGCGGCCACAATGATGACTGGGATACCGTTTTTCACATTATCAAAACTGTGAAGCAGATTACCTGTCATCAAAAAATCGATTCGTCGTGCGGGCAATAGTGGTCGATTATTCACTTGGGGGCCGCCTTGACGAATCGTGACATCAAGACCGTACTTTTTATAGGTACCATCCGCCACGGCTTGATAAAAGCCGCCATGAGCGGCCTGAGCCTTCCAGTTCGTTGCAAAAGTCACCGCCTGCTGAGCGTGAGTGAGGGAAGTGAGCGCCGCCATCAATGCTAAAGACTGAATTAGCCGCCAAATCATAACGTTCTCCTAGAGGTTGCGATGACGATGACCCATGGGCTCAGCACCGTGCCAACGTGCGAGTAAGAGGCGTGAGAGTGCAGTAAACAACATAAAGATCAGAACACCTGTTAATACCAATAACATCAGTGCGGCAAACATTTTGGGTGTTTCGGTTCGAAAACTAGCTTCTAGGATGCGTGATGCTAGGCCGGTCTCTCTGCCGGCCGCACCCGCCACCATCTCAGCGGTCACTGCGCCGATCAGACTTAAACCACCTGAAATCTTAAGCCCTGCTAGAAAATAGGGCAGGGCTGAGGGGGCGCGAAGCAATTTAAGTCGTTGCCAGGGATTGGCCCGGTAAAGTCGAAAGAGGTCAACGAGGTTGCGATCTATCGTGCGCAAGCCAATCACGGTGTTGGAAAGAATAGGAAAAAAAGCCACGATCCAAGCACATAGTAGCAATGCGGCAGTCGTGCTGTCGACGTAAATCAGTATCAGGGGCGCAACCGCGACAATGGGGGTGACCTGCAAGACAACCGCAATCGGAAAAAAAGCGCGTTCCAAAGAAGGGGAAAGTGAAAAAATCGAGGCAATGAGGATCCCACCAGCGCAAGCGAGTAGGAGTGCACCAAAAGTGATCTTGACCGTAAACCACCAGCTATCAGCGAGCGAAGACCAATTGGCCAGAAGCGTGCTGAATATCAGTGAAGGTGTGGGTAGTGTGTAGCTGGGTATCTCTGCCCAACGAACGCCAAACTCCCAGATACAGACAACTGCCATAAGCGTCAGAATCGGTAGCATCGCATCTGAGAGGTTCTTCATGACGGAGTGACTTCAGACAGCATGGCGCGTTCGAGCGTGTTAGACAGTTCACGACAATATTGCAGAAAATCTATGGAGGCACGAAACTCAGGTGTACGAGGGTAGGGTTGATCGATTAACATTTCGTGAATGATTTTGCCTGGGCGTGCCTGCATGACGAGAACCCGCTGACTTAAAAAAACCGCTTCGGCGATGTTATGCGTGACGAATAGCGTGGCAACCCCCCGCTCTTGCTGCCAACGTAAAAGGTCATCGTTGAGTTTTTGTCGGGTAAAGTCATCTAGGGCTCCAAAAGGCTCATCCATGAGAAGGATTTGGGGCTCGGTAATGAGCGCTCGCGCAATCGATGCACGCATTTTCATACCCCCGGACAATTGCGCCGGGTAGGCTTGAGCAAAATCCTCTAAGCCTACATTTTTGAGGGCCGTATGAATTTGCGATCGAGCGGCTTGATTGCTAAGCCCTTGCAACCGTAAGGGCAGCCATACATTGTCAAACACACTGGCCCAAGGCATCAGGGTGGCTTCTTGAAAGACAAAGGCAGTTGAGTGTTGATGGGTTGACAGAGCGGGCGCGCTTAAAGTCCCATCAGTTGGACTTTCAAGGCCAGCAATCAAACGAAGTACAGTACTTTTTCCGCAACCAGATGGACCGACTAAGGTAACAAATTCACCAGAATCAATCGTTAAAGAAATATCCGCTAACGCGGTCGTGCCGGTGTTAAAAAGTTTTGAGGCCTGTTTGAGTTCTACGATTGGCTCGGTAGTCGAAATACGCATCTTGGTTTTGACGCTTTCAAAACTATTCGTTCAAGCTTAACAGCATCCATTGCATCAATATAGTGATGAGTGTGCCCAGAGGCAAAAAAGTGATTACACTTTCTTTAAAAATGGGATTCTACGGTCGAACATGAGACATTTTAAATACGGGCTTAATCTTGCGATTGGCTGGTTGCTCTGTTCGAGCGCACTCGTCGCCTATGGTGCATGCCTGGGAGATCAGAGTGCAAAGATACCCTTTAAGGTTTATATTGTCCCTCAGCTGACAGCGACACAGATTTACACGCGCTGGGCGCCGCTCTTAGAGCAAGTCGGAAAACAGACAAAGCAGTGTTTCGAGTTGAATGTGCCCTCGAGCATTCCTCAGTTTGAGTCCGATTTAAATGACGGCAAGCCTGACTTTGCTTATATGAACCCATACCATGCGGTCATGAAATGGCGTGACCATCAATATATTCCCCTGATCGCTAGCAGTATCCCGATTGTCGGTGTGTTGAGTATTCGTCGTGACAGCAAAGTCAATCATATCCAAGAGCTCAACGCAGGAAAAATTGCCTTCCCTGCACCGAATGCCTTCGCCGCTTCGTTGCTAATCAGAGCAACGCTGAGCCTTGAGGGGGTGTTGTATGAGCCGGTCTATTTAAAGACACACAGTAACGTCTATCGCTCCGTCATCAGGGGGGATGTTGTCGCTGGTGGGGGGGTCCAAAGCACCTTGATGTCCGAGCCAGCTAAGCTACGAGCAGAGCTCAGAGTGCTGATGGAAACAAAACCCTACACCGCTCATCCATTTTCTGCCAATGCACGTATACCTGTTGCTATTCAAAAAGAGATACAGGAGGCTTTTTTAGCGATTGAGCAAACAACTGCTGGTAGAAAATTATTAATAGGTTCTCAGTTAGCCGATCCAATGAAGGTGACTCTCGAGACTAACTATCAGCCATTGGAAGCACTGCAGCTTGAAAAATTCGTGGTGAGAAATGCGAACTGAAGACAGGATGTCGACCACGAACTCCGTTTTCACGAAGATCATTATTTGGTTTTCAGTGCTGGGCGTGGTCTTACTTTCAGCGAGTAGCCTATGGACGTATTACACACTAAATCAATTAATTCAGGTGACGCAGGAAAGAAGGGAGATTGCCCTCGGTAAAGGCCTGGCACTGGCGATTGGTGATTCGATTGTGACGCGCAATTACGCTCAGTTAGAAGTCGATTTGCGATACGTCATGGGCAATGAGACTATTCATTCCGTCATCGCAACCGATCTTGATGGTGATGTGTTAGCGACGTTAGAGCGCAAGCCTGATTCAAATGAGACTGTCGCTAATTTTTCGATTAGAAAAATAACGCCACCGGAGCGCGTGACTGATCAGTACCAGATGCAAAAGCAGGGCGGTCGATCAATTCTTTGGTATGAAGTCAATCCTGGCGTTCCTCTTGGCTGGGTCAGGATAGAGAGCTACACCGACCTCGATGACGTACTGCTCGAAAATCTGCAGTTGAATATTATGCTGTCGATTGCGATTCTATTTGTAGGTTTATTTGGCGTATCGATTGTGCTTTTTTATCGTGCCAAGAAAATGACGCAAAATACGGAACGTCAGCTGCTCAAACATAATGAGACTTTGTACGATGTGGCGCACATAGATGCTCTGACCCAAGTACCCAATCGCCTCGCATTAAACAGTCTCATGCAGGATGCAATGCTGTCTTCCAGCGAGAGAGGGCATTTATTGGCCGTTTGCTTTCTAGATCTTGATTGCTTTAAAGAAGTAAACGATCTACATGGCCACGAATGCGGCGACAAACTTCTGATCGCAGCAGCCCGACGGATGAAAAAAGTCATTCGTGACAGTGATACTGTTGTGCGTTTGGCAGGTGATGAATTCATTTTGTTGCTTGGCGGGATCCAACAAGAGGATGACTTGGATGCATCAATTGGTCGGATTTTAAATGCGGTCGCGTCCAACTTTATGATCGACGGAGCAAACATCGCGATTAGTGCGAGCGTCGGTGTGAGTGTTTTTCCAACCGACGGGTTATTAGCGAATGACTAGGTGGTGCAAGCGGATAGCGCAATGTATCAGGCCAAACACAAAGGGAAGAATGTATGGGTCAGATTTGTGCCACGCACAAAATCGTCTTGAGGCAAGTGATATTTTTCTAAATCGAAAAAATTTCTCAGAGTGTATTCATTCATGATGCCAATTAGTAGTGACCAACTTATTTTTATATTTGTGGCGACTATTCTATTATTTTGCTTTGGCAATTCCTTTGCAGTGATCCGAAGACAGACTTGGGTCGTGGGCGAAACATTTTGGTTGTGGGGTTCGATAGCGCTATCTATTTCGTATTTTGCTTATGCATTCAGTCCGTGGTTCGGGAAAGCCAGTCTGGCCATTGGGAGTATGGCTTTTGTGCTCTCGTATGTCAGTTTGGTATTGCAATTACGCTTTTGGCACACGAATAAATCCAATGTTCCAATTTGGTTGGTTGTGGTGGTCGTCCTTTACGTAATCGTATTTGAAGTGATGCGGGCCACCTTGCCTTACATTGCAAGAGCAACACTGGGTCAAGTCACGACATTGCTGCTAATAGGCTATTTAGTTTGGTCATCACTGTATTTGTATAAAAGGCAGCGTTCATTTCAAATCTTGATGTTGAGCGGTACCTTTGCAGTCGAGTTTGTGTGTGCGGCGATCAGGGTCGCCATGCTGTGGATTCAGCCCGACTCAACCGCCGGCACGAGTGGTCTTCTTTCCGAGCCGCACTACATGATTGCCGTACGCTGGATCTGGGTTGTTTCTAATGCAATTACTTATTTGACGGTCATGACTTATGTTCTCGAGAAAACGTTTGATCGCAACGAAGATCTACGTGTGTTGCTCAAAGAGAAACGTCAGCTGATTAACGCGATGAGTAAAATCACCCGTAGTCATCATGCCGGAGATGTGGCGAGTGCCTTAACACACGAATTATCTCAACCGCTAACCACGCTACTTTTATTATCAAAGAGTCTGAGCCTACAAATTAAAAATAACGATCTAGAAGGTATCGGGGATCAAATTGACATGCTGTGCACCGAGTCTGAACGAAGCGCTAACATTATGTCGCAGATACACAAATTACTGCGCGTACAAAATGAAAACTTACAGTCGCTGCAGATCTCCGAGGTCATTAACAATGCAATCATGGTGCTTGCACCACGACTTTCAGCAAATAACATCACGCTGGAAAAGTCTGGCCGCTTTAACTGTTTTGTGAGTGGTGAGTCCACCCAGCTTGAGCTGGTATTTATCAATCTTATTTCAAATGCGATCAACATTCTTTCTAATCAAGACGGTCCTCGACATATTCAGCTCGAGTGTTCTGTCAACAATAACAATTGCGTCGTAGAAATCACAGATAACGGACCAGGTATCGACCCCTCGATTTTGCACAGTATTGGACAAATTTATGTGTCTGGACGTGAGCAAGGAAGTGGCGTGGGTCTATGGTTAACCAATCTGATTTTGGATAATCACTATGGCACACTCGTGGCTAGTAATCAACAAAACGGTGGAGCATTGTTTCGTGTGACACTACCCTTATTGAAAGAACAGACACTAAGTGCAGAGCCTGATTTGGTTATTTGACTACGAGATATTAAAACTCGTATTCATTCATCCTCAATGACTTTCTTATCGGCTACAAAAGAACTTTCTTAGCGTAGGCTTAGTTCCATGAAATGCCAATATGGAAAAAGTTTAGCGGGTGGTTCAGCGCCTTCGTAGGCTTCGCACTCTACAAAGCCATGAGCGGCATACATAGATTGCGCTTGTTTCATAAAAACGCCAGTGTCTAATTTTATGTTGGCAAAACCACTGTGACGCGCATCAGAGATTAGTCTTGCTAGTAATTTTTTTCCATAGCCCTGTCCGCGATGCTCCGGTTTTGTGTAGATCCGGACAACCTCCATGTCACCACTTGGCAATTGTCTTAGTCCGCCCATCGCAACGGCAAAATCATCTTTGACTAAGAGATAAAACTTGGCGTGAAGCTGATCTTGCGGACAAATGGAGTCTGCTGCGTTTGTGATGTATGACTCTAATGGCATGCCCACAATGTCACTGATAGAAAATTTACAGGCCAACTGGATTTGATCGTTCATCCAATAAAAGTAATCCCGTGTCATTGACTCGGCACTCGGACGCCATTCTGGGCTGTGCGCATTGACAAAGTGAGTGTTTTTCATTCTTGTCCGGAGTCCTAGTCTTGATATCACTGCTACTCTAGCACTATGGCGCAATCGCTTCTCATCGAATATGTGCCATCGAACCTAAAAGGTATCAAGTATGAAAATCCTAAAGAAAATCGCACTGAGTGGCGTATCGATCGTGCTACTGCTTGGCTTGGCCGCATGTGAAAAACCGGGCCCCGCTGAGAGTGCCGGCAAGAAGCTAGACGAGGCCGCGGGCGAGGCCAGTAAGAAAATTGAAAGTGCAGTCGACAAAGTCACTTCGGAAATAAAGAAGCAGACAACAAAGTGATCTTGGAGGTGTAGGTGCAAAGCGTCGGTTCTGCTTTTATCTGAAGTCAGTTGCAGCAGGTAGCAATTGCGTTTTTTTGCAAGTTCGACTGCATGAAGAATAAGAGCACGACTGATGCCAAGACATACCTAACTTATTTGACCGGTAAACGTCTTTATCCCACGCAAAAGCATCTCAACTGCAATGGCAACAAGAATCAATCCCATTAGCCTTTCAATCGCCATCACAAGTCGATCGCCTAATATCCGTTGAATGTGGTTAGCTAGAACCAGCACGACAGCGCATACAGTCATGGTCACAAGCAACGCCATGATCCACTCTAATCGACGATCGGGGGCGTGACTCGCTAACAGAATTACCGTTGCCATCGCAGACGGGCCCGCCAGTGCGGGAACAGCAAGCGGAACGATGAAGGGCTCATCGACTGGCGATAAGGACACAGCATCCCTCTGTTCCGCAGGAAAAATCATGCGTAAGGCGATTAAAAATAAAACAACGGCACCCGCAATTTGCAACGATAGATCGCTCAGATTAATAAGCTCTAGAAACTGCTTGCCTACGAGCAAGAAAGCTAACAATAAACAGAAAGCAATGAAGACCTCGCGCAAAATAATGCGAACACGTCTATGTGCAGGGACGCTGCGCAAACTGTTTATGAAAATAGGAATATTGCCGATCGGATCTGTGATCAGCAGCAAAAGTATTGTGGCGGAGGCAAAGGTATATTCCATTATTCAATGTTAGCAGGCATCACAAGGGTTAATTTCATTATCAGGTG
>Ga0335396_10006185_pt1 | contig 11995 bp, 5 predicted proteins | sample FRY02_FD_205743 | JGI IMG/M metagenome (GOLD analysis project Ga0335396, IMG submission 205743) | Freshwater microbial communities from Lake Fryxell liftoff mats and glacier meltwater in Antarctica - FRY-02 (spades assembly) (version 2) | ecosystem: Environmental > Aquatic > Freshwater > Ice >... | reverse complement strand
AACACAAGACTCGTCAACCTCTCATGTAAACACGAAATATCGCCAACTCGGGAGGGGCTTTAGGCCCGTCTCACAAGTCGTACTCCCGCCCCTCGCATGCACTTGTCAACCTTTTCTCCTTTTCCCTGAGATCCGACGTCTCAGAGATTGAACTTAGTTGTCAGTATTTGGACAAGATCCGACATTTGATACCTCTCATCTGGCCAAAACCTGAAAAATCCCGCAAATATCACCCCCGGGCGGGAAAGGCGTGGGGAAGACACGAAAAAGGAACGACCACAAACAAAGAAAGCAGTTGTTCCTGCTAATCCCGGGTGGACTGTCTCCTTTTCGGTTGAACCCTAGGTCAACACTATACTCAATCGGTCAATGGTGCTCTTCGGGTGGGCGCGCGGCAGCTTCTAAAGCCTCTGCCATCGCGCGCCCCGAGAGTAGCAGTGGTGACAAGTCAAGATGTGCAACTCAATTCGCACCAGTCATTTGGCCTCGCACCACAAGAGCAAATATTGACCGCATTAAGCTCCCCCGAGTCTTGGGTGCTTGGCACCCGCACGCCTCAGAATTTCCCAACAAAATCCAGACACAGGCCCCAAATCAAGAGTGGAAAGCATTGCGGGAAAGCAAAGGGGGACAGGTGGGTCCGAGCAGGAAGAGGGGGGCAAACCTCGAGCGAGGTCAAGGGAAATACATCATTGATGCCGGCGCGGAAAGCAACAATCTGGCGGCGCACTCCAGCATCAAACCAGAAGGTGGCAACGAGGTCAACGTACTGTGCGAGATTCTCGACAGAGAGCTTGAGAGACTCGCCTCCTTCGCACAGCGCCGTGGCTGTGAGGGGGTCGACGAAAGAGGCGGCGCTGGTCGCCAGGAACTGGGCCAGCGAGCATTGGTAGGAGCGATTGAGGTAGCTCGACATAAACTCACGCTCCTCCAATTCCGCAACAAGGGCTTTGCGCGCACTCTCATCTATGCCTTTGGAACGCTCCTGCATCTCGGTCACGATGACACAATATGCCCCCACAAGATGCTGTCGTGTGTAATCGTCTGAGGGCAGGAGTGTGTCGCGTCCGCGGCTGAAGGAGCGGAGCACATCCAGAGTGCTCCCGCTGTGGGTGCCCTTGACCATCTCGAAAAAATGAGGGTGGAGAGGCAGCGGAACAGTGAATTTGTCGCGGCATGCCTTTCCCATAAGCCGCCCAATAAAGCGAAACTGCGACTCGACGCCGGCAATAACGTCGGGCGACTCAGTTGCGGGCAGCGGCTGCGGGAACAGCCCATCTGCATTGATGAGATACTTAAAAGGGCCTTCCGGATCGATCTTGCAGTCGTCGTCACGACCGTCTGAGATCCAGAGCATGGACAATTTGTTGAAGCTGCGCACCTGCAAAGCCACTGACACCGCCTCATAAAAGTTTTGCGTCACGCCCGATCCAAAGCCGTCCTCCTCGTGGAACTGCACCTCAAGTATGTGCTTTGAGGAGTGGTGCAAGTCGACCAGCCGGATTGCGTTTTCTAGAATATTGCCACGCGCTACACGTGCGAGGTCAGAAGCCATTGCGCCTATTCTCTTGCTGTACATGCGCTGTTCGATAATATCGAGATCATCCGTGGCACGCGAGATGGCATCGATATCTTGCAGCTCGCGTGCGCGCGCAAGCTGCTGCTGGGTTTGGCGCATGCTTTCGGCATGTTTAATGCGGTATGCCGCTACCTTGTGTTCTTGGAATCGGTAGAGCGCATGCGATGATCCGAAGGCATTGCAGTCGAGCAAACGTTGCCGAGACTCCAGCGAGAAGAGAAACGGCAGGAATCGCGGGATGCTCGCACACCACTGCGGCAAGCAGCACGACGCGAAGGCAAGCGCGTCTTGCAACTGGCACATGAGTCGCTTAGTGAGCCACTGGCTCTGCCAGCGCCGCTTGTCGCCTCGTCGCACGCCCAACTTCTGATGCAGAAGTTTAACAACATCAAGAGCCGAACAAACCTGTGGCGAGACCGTGTGGCCCGGGATAGTCCAATCTCTTCCAGTTCGTGTGCATGAAGCACCAACTTGAGCTCTATGGTCCATGGTGCCATCAATTTTGCAAGGCTTGCTTGTTCCGGCAGCCTCAGGCTTCAAGCCGTCCAAGCCGATGCCCTTCAAGCGCTTGACCCATTCGAGTATACCAACCTCCTCTCGAAGCTTCAGACAGAAATGCACAGCATGCGATGACGGCTTCGGCTCAATGCCGCCTGCATGCTGCAAGCACGCATAGACTGTCTTGTGGGCAGGCAAGGGCAAGGCATGCCAAGCCGCATCGGGTAGGCGGCCAGTTGCAACCCAGTAGTCGATGGCTCTGTCAATCAGACCAGGAGCTTCATTCCGGTGAACCACACGCTTCAAATTGACTTGAGGCACCGCGCTAGCATCTTGCGGAGGCACCTGCAGGGAGGGAGGCTTAGCTCTACTGAGTACCGCAGCGGGAGTAGGAGTAGGCTCCCAGAGCACCTCAATGTTGGCTTGCTGCTCCCACCGCACTTGCTCACGGCCAGCGAGCATAAGGATCAAGGTGGGCTGGAAGCCGGAGCGCTGCAGCCCAAACTGCTCCAAGCACTCAGGAGTAGTTCCAGAGAGGATCCGGAGAAAGGTCGCCTGACCAAAGCGCTGCGCAAGCTCCTTGACCAAGGTGCTGGCACTGTGAATATGCCGTGGCCACGAATGACCAGCAGGAGGGCGAGCCTGGGCGTCGATAAGAAGCACGCCCACCACTCCTTGTGCACCCTTGTCCAGCGCAACCTGCAGCTGTGCTGCACTTTTAATTTTGTGCATTTCTCCGCCAGCCTTGGGGAGCGTCAGGAAAGCCGCAACTGGCGGCAGAGGCAAATTGAAGGTGTCGACCTGCTGTGACTCAAGCATCTCGGGTATTTGGCCATTGTTCCACAGCTCTAAGCGACGCTTGGGGGGCGTCACACCTTCACGAAACACGGGTCGATCACGCTCGTTCACTTCGCCGATTTCAAAACTAGAAAATTTGCGGCGGATATCAGCCACGGTGGATGCCCTTAGACCGCTCGCTTGTGGGAAAGAGAAGAGACCCCCCAGGTGAGAGGAGAGGCCAAAGTGCTCGAGCACGCGAGGATCACGCATCATGAGCTCCTGCAACTCAGGTGGCACACGACCGGAACGATGGCGAGAAGAGCGCAAGCTCTTGACATGGTCTTGCGGCACTGAGGCCATGACACTGCCATCATCACACACGACCATAAAGCGCTCCAACTCTTCGACTGCCAGCAAGTTGCCAGTCTTCCACTCTTTGTCCCCAGTGCTCACTTGCACACGATCACCGACACTCAACCCAGACCCGCTGCCGCCCTGAAACCGCTTGGCATCGCGGGCTCGCTGTGTGTAATCGAGCGTGGCATCAGTAGTAAGACGGCACTGCACGACATTGGATAGCCGGGCCATTAACGTCTCTGCCTCGCAGCGAGTCTGCCCCCTTGCCACAGCACCACTTTGTCCCTCAGTGAGCGCAGCCGTGAGGGACTCATACCACGACTCCTCGTTATCATACCCACGGTCAGGCCAACGATATTGGTCGCCAATGTGCCCGGATGCTGGCGCCACAAGCGGATCGGCAGCTGACAGCGCCTGGCGCACATGCTCCTCGACCTCTTCAAAGAAGAGCTCAGCAGGAAAGCCGTCGGGCATCATAATGAGAACAGTCTGATCTCGTTCCGCCGCCTCTTTTCCCTGCACCATGCACTCGCCTTCCTCCACATCACTGATGTCATGAAACATTTTGACAATTGCTGCTGGCTCCTGCACATGCCCCAATGCCCACGCAGTGCCTGTCTCTTCGAAACCAATTGCTTTTAGAAGTTCGGGACCGTGTCTCAGATTGCTGAGCTTCTGCGACACCTCAGATGGCAGACAGTGTGGAGAACCAGACATTGACTGAGCGGACCCAGCATCCTCTACCAGCGATTTCAACCAAGTCCACAGGCCAAGCAGGGTGCTGTGCACAGTATGCTTAGGATGTTGGGCCTTGAAATGGCACATGGCGCACCCCAAGGTCTCCTGGTACTTGGAAACGGTGGGCATCTCAACAATCATGTATTGGCGCCCCAACAGATTGACAGACTTTTCCTCGTTTCGGCCATCGAGATATCGGATGCGGTGCACTGGTATTTGGGGCGGGGAAAGGTCGTGAGTGGATAAATTGTACAAGAATTTCGGGCCGAAGAACACTGAGACGCACTCGCCCTTGTTCTGAAAACCGAGCGTGGCAAGAAGGCCTTCTGTGTCCACACCACGCAGCGAGCCTGGTTGCAAGAGACCATTGCGAGTGAAAAAGATTGCAGATCGCCGGAAGTCAATGCCACAGCCTATCACATCCCCCTCTTGCCATGGCGTGGAGAGCGGCGTGCCAGTACCACAGCTGTTAAAGGTACAGCCGTCATCGCCGTGCCAGGCATGGCTCGTAGGCTCCCAGCCAGGCATTTTACTGTTTGAATAGCCCGCCCTCGCCAGGCCTACTCCAATAGCACCTGTGGGGCCTCTCTTGCGGATGGCTGCCTCGTAGTAGGCCAGGTGTCCATCGATGATCTTCGAAAAGGGGCGCGACGCTTGAACCGTTCCGGCTGGGCTGCCTTTACTCTGGCAAGTCACTACCGGCCCGGTTGCCTCAGTAGACATGGTTAGACAGGGTGCGCGAGTGCGGATATCCAATTCAACATGACGACGGATATCCAAGTCAACATCTGCGCCATCCATGCAAACGTCCCCATTCGTGGCATCAGAGTCCTTGGTATCCCCCGTCAAGGTATTGCCCGGCTGCATCTCAAATCCCAGCACAAGGGCAAGGCGCAGTGGCGCAGAGATGTGGCAGCTTGGGCGCTCCTTAATGGTAGCACCAACCAGGTAGTGACATAAAGCAATGTACTCTTGCGGCGGGGTACAGGTGCGCAGAAGGTGCCTCTCGAGCTCCACAATGCGCAGCAGCGGTTCCACATGTATGTTTCTCGGTGTGGACATGCCACTGGATGCCTGGTGTGCAGCCGACGGTTGCGAACGCGGGCTGAGCTCCAATCTGAAAGGAGTTGTCAGAACCTGCAGTTCATCAGAATGCAACACGCAACCGTCGGCGCGCCTTAATTCTCCAGACGCATGAATGGGCCAAAATTCTTCAGTTCCAATCAGTTCAACCAAGGGGGCGATCAGGCAATCCAGTTTCGAGCGGCGACTTTGCCCTGTCACCGACGCACCCGCCTCTGTCGCCATCGCCACCTCCTCTTCTCTTAAGGGACAGAATGCCGCAGCAAACGCATCCCATTGCAAAGGCCGCTGCTCTTCAGGTCCAGACAATGCCTCGAGAATGGCACCTGCAACATCGCAAGCTGCAAGATCGTGAGGCGAAGTCTCCTGGGTACGCGTCAAGACAGTCGCAAGACTTTCGAAAGCACTCGGCTGCTTTTGACGTAGCGCTTCACACGCCAACAGCAGGTCTGGTGTCGCACAGAGATCCTGCGGCGATGCCTGTGGAAGGTTGGCTAGGATATCCGCGGCCAGCTTTGACACGTGCTTGTCCTTGATACGCCCAGTCTTGGATTGAAGAAGCTTTGCCTGTACATCTTGCTTCGTCTGAGCCGCATTGCTCAGGCGCTCCACCCACCGAATCATACCTGAGCGCCGCAGACGAGCCACATGGTACGGTGTCTTGTCCAACAAACACTGCACAATGCGCAGCAGGCCATAGATAGCGTCTAGTGCATCACACCCCTCGCCCTGCGTGAGCTGTAACAAAACTTTCATCAACTCATCTGTTGCAGTGTGCCCCTGAACCGCTTGCTGTGCTGCTTGCGACTGAACAGCTGCCGAGTTTGCACTTGCTGTACTAGGGTCGCTCGCAGGAAAAACTTGTTGCAGCATTGGCGCTGGAAGCTGATCCATAAGGTATGTCATCAAATTGACGGCGCTGAGCTGCGGCTTGATGTCGCTATCCAGCCCACAGGCACTTACAACCAAGGGTATCAACGAGGCCATACCCTCGTGTTGCAGTGCAACTCGCGCTTCTTCGCTCAATGAAGTAGCCATGTGCTGTCTGATGGCTTGTGCGATTCTGGCAGTGCAGGTATCCAGTGCGGCAGCATCCACCTTAGAGCAGTCGCATCCGTTGAGCAGGAGCACGTTTACCACCTCGTAGTCGTTGTTACTCATCGCCGCCTGCAGAGGCGTCTGTGACGTAGGCCCGGCTAGATCTGGGTCGGCACCATGTTTGAGTAACGACGCGACGATCTGGTGGGGACAGCGCTTGGAAATAGCAAGTAGGAGCGCAGGCGTGCCAGATTCGTCAGAGTTGTCAGCATCTGCGCCCTCCCGAAGGAGCTCGTCTACCATGCTTACATTTTTGTCAGCAACAGCACGCTGTAAGTATTGATTCACGCGTTGGTGTACCTGTGGACCTGCTGCCCCACCCACCTGTATGCCGCGTGCAAGTTTGACCTCATGCGCCTCCACGCGGGCCGTTTCGTGCACAGGCGAAAGCCATTTGACCATGTAGGATCCGTCGCCATTGTCAGTCTCAATAACACCCCGCCTCTGCGCATGAATATCTTCTCCTCCATCACCACTGGCAAGCACAATGTCGCCTTTGCGGATAGGATTGCGTCGCGACGATTTGAGAGCCTTGCGACCATCCAACAAAAGCCGAACTTGCCGCTGCACATCTTCCATCATTGCGTAGGTTAATGGCCGCACCGTTAGCTTCTCACAGAACAAGACAATACGCGATTTCCACTCCTCGCGCGTTCGTGGCACAGGATTGGCCTGTGCAGTCAGTAAGGCCACCGTGCCAACAAGACTAGCAGCCGGGCTGTCCGAAGCAGCGAGCACGCCCGCACGCACGGCGCCCTCAGGACCTTCACTGCTGAAGGAAAGACCGAGGCCAGACACGTGCCCAGATCCAGCCGCTCCACCAGGAGAGGCACGGTCAACCAAAAGACTAAACGATTGAGCCAGGAGCAGGCTGGCTCCTTCCCCACTCGCACTTGCCCACATGGAAGAATCCGCAGTTCCAGGCTGCACAGAACTTGCACCCAAATCATCTAGCGCAGAGGCTAGCGCCGGACTCCCCCCAAACAGAGAGGGCGAGGACAACGCTCCGCCGACAGCACTGAAATGGAGAAGAATTGGGTTCCTAGCTGAACCACCTTCAGAAGCGGCAGCAGCAGTTGCGCCAGTCCGCAGTGGTGACATGTGTGCGGGTTCCATGCTTGCTGGCTGCTCATTGTGTGCAGGTTCCATGCTTTCCAGCTCATCCCTCTGCACACTCCACAGGGTAAGTCGATTGCCGACGCCTTGACTCGCGGGGCTTCCAGGTGCCAGGACCAAAAGGTACAAGATGGGGGATGTCTCACCACATTGCTGGCATCATCATCCTCCTGCATTGCGTCATTATAGTCCATCTTGCTCCTGGCGCTCGACGTCCCGCTCGACACACCTGCAGGTTCGCGTGTGCAATTGAATCATTTCGTCCAGTCAATGGCTACCAGTGATTCCAACAGCAGAAAGTAGGAACAAATCCTGACATCCCATGCCTTCTGCAGGCACCACGACGGGAAAGGGTCAAGCGTTCCACACGCGAGGCCTGCACCTGCACGCAGCGCATGCTTTGTCGCACACTGCCCCATTGTCACACCTTGACACTCACAAAACTGCAACGTGCGCCAGCAACGGAGTGCCTGCAAGCAGGTGGCACCGCTGCGCATAAACTTCACAGTGCAACTGCGGGCTCACGCCGGCCAGCCACGGCACACGCCGCGCCGACCTCTGGGTTCAAACCACGCCAGACATGTCCTTGCGCGATTTGAAAAGTGGAACATGTGGATCGATATGCGAGAGACAGCAGGGAACGGAGCCCAGGCGGGAGTGAAACACATGTGCAGGCACATGGTAGGTACCTGAGCCTGGCGGGGCGACAGTTTCCTTTCGCACTGTCCCTTTCCGCTCACACCGTTCAGCTGTCGCTCGGCGGCTCTAGTTTAGTTAGCCGAGCCTTAGTGAGCCTTAAAAAGAAGGGAATCTTAAGATTCCCTTCTTTTTAAGGCTATGTCGCTGTACGGACACCTTGCGATTTTCAAAGGCGACGAGAGCGCGGCGAACGAGCGTTCTCGGCGGCCAAGACAAGTGAGAATTTCCTTGCGCACAACAGGAAAGCTTCAGCCATGGGCACGTCTGCGGCCGACGCGGCAAAGAAACTCGATGTTATCCGGGTCCAGCCAGGTCTGTCGGGAGAAACGTTTGTTCGCGCGCTTTGAGCACATGTTGGTTGACTAGTAGCGGTGCTGGCGGTGCTGGGGAATCGTGTCCATTAAAATGAAGAGGGCGCACGCCCCGACGATGCCCGCACACGCCAAGCTGTTACCCAAAGCGATGATCTCGCTCTTTGTATCACTCTTTGCACAGATTCACTGCCAGGAAGCCTCCCACATCCTGTCTGCACTGGCTGTGTGTGGAAGGAGACGTATGTTACTGACAGCAGCTGCGCGCCTCGCTGACCCTGTTGATGTGGTCGCGCGCGCGCGCTGTGCACTGCAGGAATGGGGAGCAACATGCCGCAGTCATGCATTGTGCACCCACTGGTGCTGCTGTCCGCAACCGACCACTACATGCGCGTGGCAAAGGACACGAACAAGCGCGTCATTGGCGTGCTGCTGGGGGCAAAGGAGATTGCGGGCGAGCGTGACACATGGAAAACGACAACGTCGGCCGGTGAAGGGTCATACTCGACAGCGGGGGTGGTGAACATCACGAACAGTTTTGCAGTGCCCTTCGAGGAGGACGAAAAGGACCCGAAGATCTGGTTTGTAGACCACAATTACTTGGAGACCATGTTTGGCATGTTCAAAAAGGTGAATGCGCGCGAGAGAATCGTGGGCTGGTACAGCACTGGTCCCAAGATCCGGTCGTCTGATCTCGAGATAAATGAGGTTTTCAAGAAGTTCTGCAAGAACCCTGTGCTCGTCATTATCGATGTGCAGCCGAAGGACGAGCTCATTATTCCCACTGATGCCTACATTTCTATGGAGGAAGTCAAGGATGTAAGTACCCTGGCCCCGGCATAACAGCCCAGCCCAGGTGCATGTGGCGAGGGAATCTCAAAGTCGATGACCTTGACTCGGTCAAAACCTGGGTTTTACGCCTTAAACCCTGGTTATACATCAGAGGGAAGTCGGTGAAAATCTGGACAGGACAAAATCGGAAACGTGTGTTCGGTTCTCGTTTCCAGTTTTTTTTGTTTTGAGCTGATTCCAGGTGATCGACTTTGAGATTCGCAATTTGCATATTATCTGTTAGGTTTTCGACTTTGAGATGCGAAAAAAAAAGATGTCCTTGGTATGGACGTGACCAGTAGCGTCTCCGGTTGACGAAAGTCCTGAGGCGGACGGACTTGCAGGACGATCTGCGGTGAACTTTTACATAACCGCCTTTTGAGGGGTTCTGCTGCGGATTCTCTGGGCGCGCGGCGGCGACCCCGATGCCGCGCGCGCCACAGGGCTGGGTGCGCGGCGGCGGAGGTCCTTTAGCCCCGCAGCTGCCGCGCGCCATCAGGGTAGGTCCCAATCGTGGAGGGAACAAACTGCTCTACATTTTAGGTGTTTATCTACTCAAGTTTTTAGGTGTTCACCTATTCCACTTTTTAGGAGTTTATCGACTCTACATTTTGGGAGTTTATACATAGATAAACTTATCCATACATAAACTTATCCGTACATGAACTTATCAATACATAAACTTATCCATAAATAAACTCCTAAATTGTAGAGTCGATAAACTCCTGAATTTGGGTGTAGATAAACACATAAAATTAGTGTAGATATTTAAACACCTAAAAGTACACAAGAATTACACCAAAATTTCGACATACAAGAGGAAAAACACTCCCAAAAAAAGACTCCAAATTTTTGGTTCTCGCTCGTTGGGACCGGGCACAAATCCCTGATGACGCGCGGCAGCTGCGGGGTTAAAGCCCCTCCACAATCCCTCGATTTTTGCAGTCCGAATTTTTTTGGCTGCGTGGGTCGAAGCGTGATGAAAACATACACTTTCAACCTGCGACTGTGAAGTCGCCGGTCGGATTTTTTGCATGGTGAAGCAGGACGGATTTCGCTGGGCGATTTTGAAAGAGGATCCGCATGTCGATGTTCGAGCTACAGAAAAGCATTAGAATGTTGGTTTCCATTCAAAAAATGCGCCGAAGTCAGCTGACAAGCTGACCGCTCCCGGATTTCTACCCGTCCCTCTGGGTTGTGTAGACTCTTCTACCCATCCATGCTGGGTAGAAAAAAGGCTGTGCCATTCTAAAAACACAAAAAAAAAAAATTGGGAAAACTTTTCGTATAGACTCTGGCTGACTGCGAGTGGCGCGCGGCGGCTCCGGGGCTAAAGCCCCTCCGCTTGCCGCGCGCCAAACAGGCGCAAGCTGACTTTCATTCAGTGGCGGAAATATTTGGGTTGGGGGTGTTTTACTGAAACAAACACGCCTGTGTGTTTGCAGGATGGCACGCCGACGCGACGGTCTTTCCAGCACCTCCCGAGTGAGATCGGCGCGGAAGAGGCAGAGGAAATTGGAGTGGAACACTTGCTGCGCGACATTAAGGATACCACAGTCAGTACATTAGCAGAGCGCGTGAATGCAAAACTGGCGTCGCTGAAAGGGCTCAAGGCACGACTCGAGGATATCCAAACTTATTTGAAGGGTGTGGTTGACGGCAAGCTGCCTGTCAACCATGAGATTACGTTTCTGACGCAGGAAATCTTCAACTTGTTGCCAAACCTCAATGTCGAGGAGCTTGTGCGATCCTTTTCCGTCAAGACTAACGACATGATGTTGGTGAGTTTTCCGTGCCCACTTCTTCTAGCCTTCCCTTGAGAACCACTTGGAAGTTTTCCTTGCTAGGGGCGCGTGGCAGCGAGTTGCCGCCGCGCGCCACACAAAGTCAGCCCCGACCCAGGCCGCGCGGCAGAGGAGGGTTTGCGCTCTGGTTTGGGCGTGCGGCGGCGGATTCATCGCCGCGCGCCATTGCCTTTTCGTACCAGTGACGGTCCTTTTTTTTTAACAACAGGAATGCGAATGTTTTTCTCCCTCAAAAAAACATAACCGACATATAGGGCGAGAACAAAAGGGCAGGGAGACCTTTGTCGCAACTCGCCATTTCCCTTCGAGTTGCGACGCCACAACTCCAAACAAAAACCAAAACTCTGCTTTGCGGGAAGCTCCGAAAAGAAACGTGCAAGGAAAATCGATTTGCGGCGCTGCAACTCGAATAAAAGAAGTACCCGACTTGCGGCACAGCAATTTGAAAAATTTGGAAAAAAGGCAGATTGCCGCACCAATGGAGGCGCCACAGTCCATGACTACTCCAAAAAATCGGCGAGCAAATTCGCGCTCCGACCACATAGAAGTGGGCGGAAGTGAACCCTTTGTGTCGAACCATGCCACGCGAATACGTTGAAACTCCTGCAAATGAATGTGTGAAACTCCTCCAATGAAGGTGTTTCAATGGAGTGGGTGCACGAGATTCGCGAATTGGAGTGCCTGTCGAATGGCAGTCTGATTCACGATTAGTGGCGAAGGAAGCTCTCCGCTGCCGCGCGCTGATCCAACGCGTCACCGCAAGCCAGTACAGAATCAGCCGAATGAAGCGGTGTGACTTGCCAAAAGTGGCCAATCGATGTATTGGAAATTATTGTTTCATTCTCACTTGCATGCGTCGTGTGAATGTGTGGCATCAGGTTATCTACATTTCTTCGCTCATCCGCTCCGTCATCGCTCTCCACAATCTCATCAACAACAAGGTCTACTCGCTACTGCCCGTTCCTTTGTGCTTGTAGTGTGCGTTTGGGTGTCGGAAGTTGCGAATCTCGAAAACACCCCAGTCCTGAGGGTTTTCATGGGGTATGGAGCTGTCCCACGTAAGCGGGGGGGTACGGACCTGTCCCGTAGGGGGGGGTATG
>Ga0335396_10006183_pt1 | contig 11997 bp, 13 predicted proteins | sample FRY02_FD_205743 | JGI IMG/M metagenome (GOLD analysis project Ga0335396, IMG submission 205743) | Freshwater microbial communities from Lake Fryxell liftoff mats and glacier meltwater in Antarctica - FRY-02 (spades assembly) (version 2) | ecosystem: Environmental > Aquatic > Freshwater > Ice >... | reverse complement strand
CTAAAAAAGACCCTGAAGCCAAGGCCACTTTCCGCAAAGCTTTTATGAGTGCTTCCGACAAAGATCAAGTCGATACACTTGCTAAAGAGTTAAAAGGCCTAGGAGAGACGGTTGATCTTCCCGCACACCTCGGCTTTGTTCGCACTTGGTATCTCGTCGGTCCCTTCGATAATACCATGAACAAAGGATTTGATTTGCCTTACCCTCCTGAAAAAAAAGTCAAGCTTGATGCCTCTTACGAAGGCAAAGAAGGCGCTATTAAATGGATCGATTTCACTACCGAAGATTCTTATGGCATCATCGACCTTAACAAAGTGCTAGGTAAGAAAAAAGAATCCACTGCCTATGCCTTCACCCGCATCAATAGCCCCGTTGAGGGAAATGTTTATATTCGGGCAGGCTGCATCACCTCGCTCAAAATTTTTCATGATGGTAAACAAATTTTTGCACGCGATGAGTATCATCATGGCATGACCATGGATCAACACTCTGCGCCCATCCAACTTAAAAAAGGTGTGAATGATATTCTTCTTAAGATTTGCCAAAATAATCAGACCGAGAGTTGGGCCCAAAAATGGGAGTTCCAACTAAGACTTACCGATTTCGCAGGAGTCAAGATTCCTTATACCATCGCCAAACAAGAAGGGATCCCTAAGTAATGAACACCCTCCATCTAACAACCATTCGAATTTTTATCGGTGCTTTTATCATCACTGGCATTCTTCATGCTGCTGATTGGCCCCAGTTCCGTGGCCCCGGGGGCTCCGCCGTTTCAGAAGAACAAAACCTTCCTCTTAAATGGTCATCTTCCGAAGGTATCCTCTGGAAAACTTCTCTTCAAGGGCGCGGTTTGTCCAGCCCTGTTATCGCAGGGGGAAGGCTTTTTCTTACCGCCAGTTCCAACTACAAAGAATCCCGCCTTCATGTGTTGGCTTTTGATCCCAATAAAGGCTCCAAACTTTGGGAACGACAATTCAACGCAACAGGCAACACCAACTGTCATCCCAAAACCAACATGGCTGCACCCACCCCCGCAACCGATGGCCAGCGCATCTTTGCTCTTTTCGCCTGCGCTGATGTTGCAGCACTCGACCGTGATGGCAACCTCCTTTGGTACCGTTCCCTTGCAATCGATTATCCCGATATCACCAACATGGTAGGCATGGCTTCCTCACCTGTTCTTTGGAAAGATGTGCTCATCATCCCCATGGATAATGCTGGTGATTCCTTTGTGCTTGGCATTGATGCCAACACGGGCAAAAACCTTTGGAAGTTTAACCGCCCCAGAACTATCAACTGGAGTAGTCCACTGATCATTCCCAATTCCAATGGCTCTGCAGAAGTAATCCTGCAAACCGATGGCTCAGTCCTTAGCGTCGATGCACTTACCGGGAAAGAAAACTGGTCGCTTGCAAGTTCTGGCCCCTCTACCATTCCTTCCCCCACCTTGGGCGAAGGGATTCTTCTTGCCCCGGGAAAAGAAACACTCGTCCTTTCCCCTTCCACAGGCAACAAGGTTCCCGTTCCACAGTGGAAGTCAAACAAGCTGGTGGGTGGCTACGCTTCCCCTCTGGTTCACAAAGGCAAAGTCTATGGCTTGTCAAGCATCGGTCTGAATGTTTTTGAAGCTAAGGATGGCAAAGAAGTGGCTCAGGTTCGCATGAAGGGCCCATTCTCTGGATCGCCTATCATTGCGGGTAATCATCTCTACCTGATTAACGAAGAAGGCACCGCCTTTGTCGTTTCACTAGGGGAAAAAATTGAACTAATTGCAACGAATGAAATCAAGGACACGATTCAATGCACTCCTGCGGTTTCAGGCGGGAAGATTTACTTGAGGTCAGATAAGATGCTTTACTGCATTGGCTCGAAGTAGAACTTGAGTTAAACATAATTATTCTTACTGGCATCACCTTCTTAATTTGTCACTCCCGCTCCTGCGGGAGAATTTCGATACCGTGCCGGAAACTACAACTACCTAGGCCCTATCAATGGGGATTGCATCCCATGCTAAAGAGATATTGCCGGTGGGGCGGGATGGTAAATCGCCTGAGAGCAGGAAAAACCCGAAGCCAGAAAAATACTCGAAATTGCCACAGAATCCCCCACCATCCACTGCACGCTTCAGCAACTTGGTTCTCGTAATGGGAACCCTTCCGCCGCCGAACGCTAAAGCTAAGTCGCCTCGAGCGACTTTGAATCGGGAGATACCGAAATGGCGGGCCCGGTCGGCTGCAGCGACTGGTTCGGCGCCGTCCGGCGCGGTGGATAAGATACGAACTTGAGACCGCTCTTTTTCTCTTGCTCTTTGATGTCTTGAAAAATAGCATCCAAATCGTAATTGAACTTGGCGGCATGGGCATCGCGAATGCGCCGAACTTCGTCAACAATAGGGTCGGTCATGGCTTGGCCTCCAAAAGTTCCTCGGGCGTACAAATGATCGGGGCCTTTACGCCCTTCCCCACACAAACGGTTTCGATCACGGGCCGCATGGTGGCGTTCGCCAGATGGCGACAGTTCCAAGTCAACAAGTAGGGTATTCCGTTCATCGCGGCGATGGCAATATGCAGGGCATCGTCCGCAGCCTTCGCGGGCAACGCACCTGCCTGGATTAGCTGCTTCGCCAATTCTAACGCCTGATCCGACATTTCCAACAGGGTCATGGCTTTCAACACCTCAAGGCGCTCCTGAGCGACTTGAGCATCGCCCGCTCCTGCCTCTTTCCGAACCAATTGGGAGATACAAAGCTCGTAGCTTGCCCTCCGAAAATCCCACCACTCGTGAGTGACCTACTGATGGCCGGCAATCACGACATCGCGGTTGGGCCGGGCAGTCAAGTAGCTGACGACAGTGGTTTCGATGTAAATTCGCTCGGCCATCAGCGTTATCTGTCCTTCTGTTTAGTTTACACAATTGTCGCGGGCACGCCCATGGCGGCGAAAAATGAACACTGTAACCCCGGCGATTATAACAAGCACGACGCTAACAAGTCCGATGATGCGGCCCCCATGAATGTCCACGCGTTTTGGCGTCAGATGCAGCGCTTCGTTAGGCAATGCTTTTTTCTATTTGCAAATATGATAATTCTGTAATATTTGCCTTCTCTTTCGCATGTTCAATAGTCATGCTGACAAGATTTCCTTTTTCATCCAAATCGATATAAACATTTTCCGATATTTCTCTTGTTTCAATAATCGATTCGTTTGAAAATTCAATAAGTGCTGTATCACTATCTGCAAAAAATCTAATTTTCATGGTGCTCCCTCCTTAAAACTTCGGTCAAAAAAAGCATTATGAACGGTCTCACCGTCCTCCAAAAGTATTACTCTTAAATATTTTTCCACTTCTTTGATATAACTCCATTTCTTTAATCTTCCATCGGACTGCCTTTGCACGCTCAAGGGGTTATTAATCGTTTCAATTATCCATTCTTCTTTGATAACCGCCCTATCCGAGCGTTGCATTACGAATAAAAAGTATTGCGTGCATTTCATAATTATATTATATCACTTTTTTTATTGCCCAACGACCCAGCTCAGCCGCCGACTCATGCGGGCTTAACCGTATGCCTCGAAACGGCGTGTAAGCTTGGCCCGTCTGCTGCAGCGCTTGGTTCGGCCTGATTTGGCCTCAATTCGACTCTCGGCATCTTTTCTCTCTAGCGTTTCCACTAGTCGGCTGGATCGTAGCTTTCCTAATCTCCCGATTTATCGTTATAGGTGAGACCAATCAAACTGGCATAGTGGCTTTCTGGCATTAGGAAGCTGCGAATGATACCCATGCCGTCATTGGGTACCTTGCCTTCGTGCGTGGCGATCGAGTGGGGAACCAGATTCAGCACACCTCCCACCGCACTCGCCAACGCAAGGCTTTGCCAAACAATCATTAGGTAGTTGTCCGAACTAGTCAATAGGCGGTCTGGACCAACCAACAGAAGGATGACTACGGCCAGAAGCAGCTCCACACCTGGACCCGCAAAATAGATGAGAGCGCTTTTGAACTGAGGGAGCCGCAGGTCGTTGGGGATGCACTTGACGAAGCCTTCAACCGGAAACAGGCGAATTTCGACTGATGCCGTGCCGATTTGAAAGGAGCCGACTATCCGCCCCATGCCTATGACAATTTGGCCAACGTGCCAATTGAGTAGATTTGCCACAATTGCATGGGCCCCCTCGTGCAAAGCAAGCAGCGGGATCCAAAACAATACAAACAACAAAGCACTGAGCTTAACCGGCTGGAAATTGTAGCAGACCTCCGCACCAAACAGCCCGAGCAACACAACCAGAAAGATCCCGAAGAACCACCGTTCTTGAGGAGCGAGCGGACCATGTTTTGGTGGAGGTGGATACATGTCCGGAGCCTTAGTAACAGAAGCGCGTAAGCAGCGCGGGTTTAGCCTAACAACGATTGGATGAAATTAATTCCATCTATCTCGGCTTTTCATTCTTGCTAATCTGGAATAGCAGGTCGCCGGAACGGAAGAGATCCCGCTTCTTCACGCTGTAGTATTTTAACCGAGGTGCTGCGCGATTTCAAAGAAAAATTAAATGGATTCGCCGCAGAAGTCGGTTCAGTAGGAAAAACTTTGTTATTAAAGGATAAGAGATTGTTACATCATAGAAAGGGGATGTTTGCGATTTTTTAAGGGCAGTGAAATAGCGGTGCCTACCCTGAATGATTCATAAATTCCCATGATCATTTCTAAGGCACTTCTACCATCGTATGCGCTTCCCAGAGGTTGGCGGTCTTTTTCAATCGCTTCGATAAGGTCTTTTACGATCAAAGTGTTACCCATTCCTAGGCCGCCATCTTTGATGGGTTCTGCTTTGCCTAATCCCTCGCTGGTTATTTCTTGCCATTGGGTTTTCACTTTGATGGGTGACCAAGAAGGATTATCGAGGAAGTAAGCAGAGCCTAATCCCCCTGTAGTAAGATGGATAACGCCTTTAGACCCATAGAGATGAAGCCCGAATCTGGTGCCTGATCCGAACTTGGCTTTATGCGTACCGAATGTTGCGAACACGCCATTATTAAAAGCAAAAGAGGCGTTGATGTTATCGCCCACGATGGGCCCCATACCTTCACCGCCATCGTGGATATCATCTTTGGTAGCAGGTTTTCCATTGGCGCGGATTTTAGAAAAGCAGGAAATAGCATCACCAGAAAAGTAGCGCATAAGATCCATGATATGGGTGCCAAGCACCATAAGATCTTGTCCCCCGCCACGGTTGTCTTCCTTGCCTCTGCCGTGCATTTCTAGAAGGTCGCCAAGTACGCCATCAGCGATCATTTTTCTGACTTGCAGCATTACCGGGCTGTATCTGGTCTGGTGGGCGATTGCGAGTTTGATATGGTGCCTTTCGCATGCGGTAATCATTTCATCAGCTTCAAGTAGGTTTCGTGCCATCGGTTTTTCGAGGAAGATACTTGCTCCATTTTCTGCACAAGCCACCACCATATCTCGATGGAGATCAAGAAAACGGTCTGCAACGCTAACAATCTGAGGCTTTTCTTTTTCGAGCATAATGCGATAATCAGCATAAGAGTTTTTAACCCCTAGTCGTGTGGCGGCGGCTTTTCTCCCCGCTTCATTTTCATCTGCGACCGCAACGATTTCAATGTTATCGATAGTTTTCCATACCACATCAAGTCCGTGTCCGTAGGCGCCTTTGCCTGTTCTTCCAATCACCGCAACTTTATAATTTTTCGCCATTGGCTTTGCCTTTTATTTCGAACTGAAACTTGGGGGGGAATCAACTAAGTTCAATAGTATCCCCGCTATTCCTTTTCTTCCAATAAAATTTATCTTCTTAATAAACTCTTTACGGCTTATGCAGTGGATCTAGCCAATCGGAAGATTGGCGTTCCTAGGATTAAACAACTCTAGGAGGTGTAGCAAATGCGTGTCGGCAGGTGTGCCGGGGAAGTATTATCCCGCAGGGAGTTTGCCAAAACTTCTGAGCCATAAAAATCCAGCGCCCCCGGCCAACAGCGATGCTGAAAGTATTGCCATTTTTGAAGCGTTGATTGTCTCTGGATTTCCAGCAAAGGCTAAATTTGCGATGAAGATTGACATAGTAAACCCAATGCCGCCAAGTATGCCGGCGCCAAAAATATGCCGCCAATTTAAATCGGAGGGCAAACGGCATATGCCACTCGCAACTGCAACGAAACAAAGGATCACCACCCCCAAAGGTTTGCCAACAATCAAACCGGCGATGATGCCAAGGCTATTCGTGCTGGTTAGGTTTTGCATCCAATCAGCGCCTATGAAAATGCTCGTATTTGCAAGTGCGAAAATCGGCAAAATGATAAACGCAACCGGTTTGTGTAAAAAATGTTCGAGCATGTGGGAAGGTGAAGCCTTGTCCTCGTCTTTGGTAGAGAAAGGGATCGCAAAGGCAAGCATAACGCCAGCAATCGTTGCGTGAATTCCTGACTTAAGCATGAGAAACCACATCAATGCGCCGCCGAGCAAATACGGACTGAGGGACATGACTCGAAGACGATTCAATGCAAAGAGTAAAAGCCAAACAACCGCAGCACCAACAAGATACAAAATTGAAAGTTGGGCAGTGTAGAAAGCTGCAATGATGATAATCGCACCCAAATCGTCTATGACGGCAAAAGCCACAACAAACACTTTCAACGAGGCAGGAATTCGGTTTCCGAGAATGGCGAGAACGCCTAGAGCAAACGCAATGTCGGTTGCCATTGGAATCCCTATTCCTGCTTGCGTGGTCGTTCCCGTGTTAAAAGAAAAATGAATCAGGGCTGGGGCACCCATTCCGCCGAGGGCTGCAAAAATAGGAAGAAGGGCGTTCTTGAAGTTAGAAAGTTCACCGCTGTAAAGCTCGCGTTCAAGCTCTAAGCCGATAAGCAGAAAGAAAATCGCCATCAGCCCATCATTGATCCAATGCTCAAGGCTAAGGCCCTTGATTTGTATCTGCCAAAAACTCAAATAATCTGTACCAATTGATGAATTCGTAATCAAAAGGGAGATAGCGGTACAAATTATCAGCAGAATACCACTCGATTTTTCTGAATCTAAAAACTTATTAAAAGTGTTTGATAAAGTTTGTTGCACCAAGCTCGTTGCCACCTTTAGATAGGAACATCAAAACTATACTGATTCACACAGAATCATAATGCTTAAATTATAAGAGCAAGTCAACGGTGAAGCTAGAGAAACACGCTGACTGTGATAAAAGACACAACTAGCTTTATTTAGGTGGCGACGGCCAGCGAAAACGCTATGAGGTTACTTACCTGCTGCGGCCTGCTTCTCGCTTTCACCCGGTGGATCGATAAGCGCGATTGGTTCGCCCATTGGAAGAGGATTCATCATTGGATCCATAGCGAACCCAGAACTTTCATAGTGGAGGAACGACAAAGCTAACATGCTACGGTAGCGGGTGAACCGTTGAAACTCAAAAGAACTTGATGCCGCTGCCTGTCAACTGCACCGCCTCGGTCGCCTTTAGGAGAGGTCGTTTAGTCTTTCAGGTCACCCGAAAGCCTGAACAATTCCTTGGCGCCTTCGATTGTGAATCCACTTGGGGGCAGGCGGAAGACTCCCTCGCTTGCGACGGCTCGGCGAACCTCGCCTTGAAACTTCGCCAGCATCGCTTCGCGGTCCTTCTCGCTCAAGTTTTTGTCCGTTCGAATCTTGGCTTCGCGGTTGCAACGCTCAACTGCGCAATCGAGCATAGCGCCAAATTTATTGGCATCATATGCGATCGAATCGAATATTTCCCAAACGAACGCCGAACCGGTATTGCCGTATTCGACCTTCAAATCGGGGCTGATCACGGAGCAAGCGGTTATGCCATCGACTTTCTTCCCACCCATTCGCTGATAGGTGTCCTGCCACATTTTGAGGCCGGGCCATTCCACGGGAAACTTCTCGGTACCATGCGGGATTGCGATCTTTAGAGGGATGAACGACTTGGCTACCTTGTCCTGCACGGTGGTGTCTGCGAGAGCGACCGCTCTCATCAATCTGCCGCCCGGTCAGCACGGGGCACCAACTGGGCCGACATTTTTCTTAAGAAAGAAGAACACGAAAATCGGCTTTTGCTCCTTCTGAGCGAGGACGGCTGCTTCGGCGGGATCGGTCTTCCACGCGATCTTGTCCCAAGGTTGCCCCGACTCTTCCTGAGCGATGAGTTGCTTGACCTTCTCGATTGCTTTCTTTTGGTCCCATTCCGGCCGCTTTGCCGTTTCTTGGGAAGAGGCAAAGCCGGGCAACACGAAGGCAATCACCGCCAGAGTTAGATATTTACGCACGCTCATGTAATTTTCTTTTTGACCGGTAGGTATGGTTCACACTTTACTAATATTAGTACCCTGTAGGTACGAGTCCCAGTTCATACCTAGCGAGGGCGACCCCAGTTTTAAGAATTGTCGCCGCCGAGGAACCAGGAGGAGTTGATTGGAAGTTGAACAGTTGAATCTCCGGAATGCGGGCTAGCACGGATTGGCTCGCGATGGAATTCCGCTCGAAGTTGAGGCGCAAACTGCCGCTGGTTTAAGAACGGAAGGCGCAAGGGGAACGCAGATGTTTGCATCGGGCGCAAATCAAAGAGCCGCGCCCCATTTCCTCGCCCCATATATGGAGGTGAACCGACCATCGTCTTCGCAAGGAACAAGGGCCGGCAGTGTTGTCTCCCATTGGTAAGGGTGAACCGAACGCAGTGCGAGATGAGGTCGAAGTCTTTCTGTCCACGCATCATTCGTTGGGGGGCACATAGCCGGAGGGTGGTTCGATCACTTCGAAATCGGAGCCTTGAATCTTTCGCAGTTCTTCGTGGAGCACCGGGATGCGCGGGTCGGGCGCGACGGAGATCGCCCAGTCGATGCCATTATCAGCAACGAGCATGCCGTACTTCTTCAGTCCCTGCAGGATCGCCGTGACCTCGGGGGAAAAGCCCGAGATGGGGAAGTCGCGTCGCAGGCGGACGCGTTCGCCCATGCGCGGCAGATTTTTGTCGGTGTGTCGGCTGGCGAAGTGCGTGGCCGGATAGACATAGGCTCGCCGGCTCTTGACCACGGTAACGCGCAGCGCATGCTCGATCTGGCCCCGCTTCAGTTCATCATAGCGAACCACGGACGGAAAGATCGGCAGACCGGCGGCATCAGTCGAAGTCCATCCGTCAGGACGCAGCTTGTTCGACTTGAGATCGAAGACAGACGACTGAGCCGCCTGCCAGCCGGCATCGGTCTTCTTCAATTGGAAGAACTCGTACAGCATCCGATTGACGGGATCGACCAAGATTGCGTGGCGATCGGAATCGTCGTTCTTGAGGTTCCGCTGAACTTGGTCCAGAGTGAGCCTGCTGTTGCTGCGCTGGTAATAGACGGGCCAGCCTTCGATCGGCACATTGTCTGGCACCGGGAACGGTCCCTTGTCGGATTCGTCGGGGTAGCCGGTAATCTTGATGGCGGCCTTCTTCTGATCGGGCGAGACAAGAACAAAGCCCATATCCGGGTTGTAGCGCAGCGGCTTGCCAGCACCGATCGAGGCAATGATGTTCTTCGAGTTGGGATGCAACGGCCAATCCTCGACGACGAGGTTCCACGGGTTGTTCTGCGGAAAGATCTCCAACGCAGAGAGAATGGCATCCGCTTCGGGCGTGTCAAACAAGACCGGCTTGTCGATCTTGGGCATCCTCGCCGCACGAATGCGTTCGAGACGGGCGGGATCGCCATGCACCACAACTTTCGACTGAGATGGATTCGACGAAACCTTGCTCCCTTCTAACCAGACATCTCCGAGGAGCAGTGTGGACGGCGGCCCCTGAATGGCGATGTACCAGCGGATGATGTTCGCCAGATCCGCTGGGGCGCCGTTGGTGTTCTTGATCTCCGCCATTTTCCAACGGACTTCGTTCATGCCCGGCTTCAACACCACCGGTAGATCGATTCGCGTTGCGTAGTTGGTCGACTGCTTGTGAAGCACCGTGAACGCCACGGCGACATTTTCTCGCCCGGGGTTGAATGCGTCGAAGCCCAGCCGCTTGTACGACCGCCAGTCAGCGACTCGCGTGATGCGGTCTCCCACGCTGTCAGCCAGTTCAACCTTCAGAGCCTTGCCGCCCAGTTCCTTCGATTCGGCCGTGCTAATTTTGGTGGCCTTGGTTCCCAAGTCGGTCGGCAATTGACCTTGGGTGACATGCAGCAGAAATGTCCTCGATGCGACCAATTCGCCATCGGCATTGACCTTCTCGACCGCCTTCTTCTGGTCCCCTTCCGGGCGCTTCGTCGTTTCTTGGGAAGAGGCGAAGCCGGGCAACACGAAGGCAATCACCGCCAGAGTTAGATATCCACGCACGCTCATGTAATTTCCTTTTTGACCGGTAGGTATGGTTCACACTTTACAATAATCGAGTTCTAGTGCCCTGTAAAGGGTACGGTTCACAGTTCATACCTAGCGAGGGCGACGACGGGGAGTGAGGGGCAGCCGAGGTTCATCGGGGAGGAAGTCATTTGTCCCGCGGATCAAGTATATTAACCTTCACAGTATTCGATTCGATGCCCTTTGTGCGAACGCTATAAATTCCGGGTTTCAGTGGTGGCGAGAACATGTAAAGCGAATAGGCAATTTCGTATTCGTTCCCGGGTTCCACTGTCTTCAAGTATTTGCCCCGATCCTCTGGACGAACAGGAAATGGAGGTGGAACAGTTGGGAGTTGCTTGCCGTCCGCATCCAGAACCTCCAATGAGAGAATAGCTGAATTGAAAACCGAGGTATCAAGTTGCAATGCAGCATCTGAAGTATTCTTGAAGGAGCATATCACTTTCGCATCAAGGTTGGTCTTGAATTCGGCTTTCTCCGGATGAAGCGTAGCTCGGAAACCTTTGAATGGATTTGCAACTGCATCTGTTGGTGCCGTGAGGCGATCCTTCATGACGGGTTGCGCGGCCCCACGCTATTCCACCTTGCCGGCAGCATCCCACTCCTTGCGATGTCCCGCCAGCCTGCCAAGCAGTGTATCCATTCCCTTTGCTGCATTGGCATCTAGCACCTTCCTCAGCCCATCAAGACTCTTGAGCATGTCCTTGCCCCAACCGAGCGATGCGGTAAGGTTAAGGTCGCCTGCGATGACCGTCATGCGGTAGGACGGTTGCGGCAACTTCACGGCATCCCCCTTCTCAAAGGCTCCTTCGAGCAACCCCGTACCGGCTAAGTGCGCAATGATCTTGAGAGCTTGATCTTCGCTTAGCTGCGCCACGGGGAAGAATGCGTCCGCTTGCAAGACATTAACCTTGGGAACGGAAAGCAGCAGCCTGTAATACGGCTTGTCGGAATCGCCAATATACGACAACCCAAGCTGGAAGTCCTTGATGTTGGCCTTCAGGGTTGCAGCTTGTTTAGCAGCAATGTCGGCCTTATTGGGGTCAGCGCCGAAAGCGGTGATTGATAACATGAGGAAGACAACGGTGGTGAGAATAATTTTCATGAAACAGGTTCTCCTTTTTATTCTACTTCAGTCGGTGATCGTCTTATCGGACACTGAACAGATGTAAGCCTTCCGAAACGGCCTTCTTTTCAGGGAAAACGCAACTCGATACTAAACGGTCGTTCCCCAAAAGTGGCCGAAATGACGATCACAGCCCTACTTCAAGACGAGTCAGAGAGCAAAAAGATTTGAAGAACGGGCCAGAATATTTTACAAGACTTGAGCCGTTGCCGCCAACGCCCTCTTCAGCAGACATCCTTCCTAGGCCGATTGGTGCACATTGGACCAATAAGCGCATTGTTTCGATTAGCACGATGCTCTCAAGGAGAGTGCCCATGTTTCGGATTGGCAATTAAAAATCTCGATCCGAGTATGCCGGTGAACGGGCATTCGTTTGCGCAAACTATCGTGTCCGTTCGGTGAAAACCCTTCTTGCGGGGTATGTTAGCCTTGGAGTTTTCAATAACTCTAGGGAGAACAAGCAATGTCGATTACAAAAAATCTCAGATCAGAGCAACGCTGGCGGGATATTATC
>Ga0335396_10006181_pt1 | contig 12000 bp, 2 predicted proteins | sample FRY02_FD_205743 | JGI IMG/M metagenome (GOLD analysis project Ga0335396, IMG submission 205743) | Freshwater microbial communities from Lake Fryxell liftoff mats and glacier meltwater in Antarctica - FRY-02 (spades assembly) (version 2) | ecosystem: Environmental > Aquatic > Freshwater > Ice >... | reverse complement strand
TGTTTTTTATTCTATCTCTAACAGATTTTGTTGTTTTATTGCCATTTACATTTTCTTTTTGTTGGTTATTTAAAGCAGCTAATTTTTTGTCATATTTAGCATTTATTTTACCTTCATGTTCTTCGTTTATTTTGTCTAACTCAGAGCTAACTTGATTACCTTCTCTACTAATAAATCCAGTTGAATTATTAATAATTTTATCAAATATTATTTCAGCATTTTTATTATTATAAGTTTCAGTTATTACCTTTCTAATTTCTTGCATTGCAGAAATATAGTTTTCTGTATTAATATCGTCTCTTATATTTCCGAGTTTACTCGCATATTTATTTCTAATAATATCGATTTGTTTACCAGCAAAAGGATAGCTTGCTGTTAATGCTTGTAATAAATAGTCTGTACTAAGTATAACACCTCTTCCTCCTGTAAATAAATAATCAGAAGCAATAACCCCATAACCTGCCGTAGTTTGTGTATCTAATTCTTCTTTTCTTCTTGCTTCTATTTCTTCTTCAGTTGTTTCAAGGACTCTTGTTTCTTCTTCAGTTGTTTTATTACCATTTACATTTACTTTTTGTTGTTTATCTAATTCAGCTAATTCTTTGTCGTATTTTGCGTTAATAGAATCAATTATAGGTTGAGCATCATAAGCAGCGTTTATCTCATCGTCTGATATGTTCTTATTTATTCTTTTTAAATTACTCTCAAACTCACTTTTAGAATCACTTTTTCCACGGTACATTTGAATTGACTCAGCATAACTATCAAGATGACTATTCTCACCATTAGGCTGATAATTCAAACTGTAAATAGTAGAATTATCTTCCTGTTTTATAATTTTAATTACATAAGGAGCTTTTTTATTAATCTCATTCCTTCTTTTCTTTTTTATATCAGCTTTTTCAGCTTCTACCTCACCTAGAAGATTAGCCTCTCCTATTTCTTCTGTTTCAAGGTCTCCTGTTTCTTCTTCAGTTGTTTCATTACCATCTGTATTGCTTGTTCCCGTTGTTCCGGATTCAGTACCTGTTTCTTCTTTACTATCTGTGTCATCTGTATTAATATTATTTTCTATTAAACTATCAATAATTGTTTCTCCTTGGTTTGTAGACGGAATGTCGTTTTGTTCTAAAATAAGACGTTTTAGTTTACCTGCACTCATAGCATTAATCTCCTCTACTGTATAATCTTGGTCTAATAACTTAGATAACATCTCAGGATTTAAACTTTTAGCATTTGTTTCTATCTCTGAATTTTTGTCATAATAATCCTCAGTAATTGGTCCACCGTTATTGTCAACCCAGTCTTCAAACTCACGAGTAAAATTTCTGTTAGTTAAAGTGTCTAAGTCTCTTCCTACCGCATCCCCCTTTGATACCGCATTTTTATATGCTTCAATAAGTAGATCTATGAGGGCTTTAGGAGAGCCGTTTAACAATTGCTCGTCCTCGTCATTTTCATCCGTCTCTTCATCATTTACAGCTTGAACTTCATCATTGGTTACACCTGAGTTTTGACTAGGTGTAGGAACAGGATTTTTTACTGGAACAGGCTCTTCCAAGTTCTCTGTTTTTATTTTTAATTCTACAATAGAAACAATTTCATTGTAGACATTGTTTTGAATAAGAGGTAATCCGTTTTTAATATTAAAACTGTTAAACAAATTTACTACACTATCTACAAATTTACTCCAAGCAGTGTCTGTTTTTTTAGTAGATGTTACTTGTACAAGAACTTTTTGAAATAAATGATTAGCAAAACTTTCTTTTATGAAGTCAACATTGCTATTCAATCCTTTCCAGGAACGCTTAATGATTTTTGTAGGATCGTCTTTATTCTCTTCATTATTTTTTTTAATAAATTCATCTACTTGTTCTCTCAGCTCGCTTACTTGTTTATTAAATTCTTCATCTTCAGTTAAAGCCTTTTCAGTAAGTTTCTGCATTTCATTTTTAAGAATACTTTCTTCAAGTGAATAAAGACTATTGGTAAAGTTAGATGAAGAGTATCTCGCATCGATTAAACTTTTTCCTGAAGAATCTAGCTCATTTGGTCCAGATAAACTATCAGAGAAAGTTACAGTGTCTGTATCAGAAACTAAGTTTAATAATACTTTAGCTAATTCTTTTTCTGAATCAGTTGAATTTTCACTTTTAATAATAACATTTAATACGTCTTTTGTCTTTTGTGTTTCACTTACATCAAAACCATATTCTTTAGCTAACTCTGAATACGTACTTTTAAACTCATCCTTTGTAACAGCACCTCTTCCTTGATCTGTATAAATATCATCATCTCTTTCAAGGATAGGTTGCTCAATAAGATTATCTACCAGTTCATTTAAAGTTTTTACTGCAATTTTATACTTTGGATCAGATACTTTTAATACTTCATTTTTTTCAACATCAAAAAAAGTTTTAGGAAGAATACCCTTTTCAATAAGAGCGTCTAACTCTTTTAAGTTAAATGCAATTCCTTGATCCAGAAGTTCTTTTATAACTATATTAATGTGTTCTGAATCTCTAAACTTAGCAATAGAATTTGTAACGTAGGCTTTGTGAGAGTTTATGAATGTTTCTCTTTGAGCATTTGCTTTAGTAATAATTTCATGAAGCAAACTGTCATTAGACAAAACGTCTATGCTTTTTTGTAGCTCAACATTTCTGTCGTTAAGTTTGTAGTAGTCATACAGTTTATCAAAAGTTTTTTGAGCCATTGCATCAAAGGCAGTTCCTTTGTCATTAGCAGAAATAGATTTTAAATAAACATTGTGTCTGTTTAACATTCTTGTTGCAGCAAAGCCCAGATGTTTTTCTTTTTGTTTTAATTCCTTTTTGTTTTTAGCCGTAGGATTTTCTAATGCATTAAGTTCATTAATGCGAGATAAAACTCGGGTATGCTCTCCTAAAGCCTCCTGATAACGCATCAAGTTTCTTAACTTATCATTCTTTGTTTTAAGCTCCAACTTAATCTCTGGAGTAGACTCAAGAGAAGATAGTCCTTTTGTTTCTAAAGAAAGTCTTGATACTTCTTCTTGCAATTGCTTTGGTGAAGTTAATATTGAATAGTCAGTATAAGAAATACCTCTTTTATCAAACTCCGCAGCAACAGCACCTGTTAAATCCATTTTTCTATCTAAGTTTTCTTCAAACTCATTAGTGTTAAATATTAAATTATCAACTGAGTGATTCCATAGTGAATGGTATGTCATCAGTTCATTGTAATTAGGATCTGCTTTATCAAGCTTGTTTGTGTTAATTGGACTTGTGTAGTTGCTTTTAAAGTCTGTATAAATAGTCTGAAACTTTTTAGCTCTAGTAATTTTAGAGTTAACCATTTTTTCAATTTCTGCAGGACTAATTGTTTCTTTTAACCCAAATGCATCAGAAGCTTCCTTTGGAGTCATTGACTTGAATCCTTCTAAGTTTTCAATAAAGTCAGACATAACCCCATGCTTCATCATTGTATGCAAGTGATTTCTGTAAGACTCATCTTTTTTACCTTGGAAAGTATATCTATCTCCTTCAGCCGCAGCATCTGTCATTTCTTGGTCAAGCCTGGACTGAGTAGCTACGTTATTACCCATACCATTTAGTATAGCTCCAACATTACTGTAACCTTGATTAATAATATCAGCATCTTGTTTTAATTCTTCTAATGCTTGCTCTCTGCTTTGTTTGAAAGACGCTTTGTTTGTAAACTGCTTGTAATCTTTTTGTTTTATAAATTTAACTGGACCTGAAATTATAGAGGTTACCGGACTAATTAATCCACCCATTAAGAAACCTGATAAAAAAGTTTCCCCTCCTTGCTGACTAATCTGTTCTTTTAACCCATGAAGAACTGCATCATAGTAAGTTCCCTGTGCTTTGCTACCAAATGCATATTTGTTTGTAGCCTGAACCGTTTCCTGAAATGTTTCTTGAATACCTTCACCTATATTGGAAGCTAAGTATTTTCCTGACTTTCCAACAGCGGTTTTACCAACTTTACCTAAAGCACCTAAAGCTCCTTTTTCAAACAATAATTTTGTGCTATCAGCAAATCCTTGATAAAATCCTTTTTGAAAAACATTACCTGATCTTACAGTTGAAACACCACCTGGAACAGAAGCAAGTCTTCCAAACTTACCTGTAGATAAAAACTTACTTACTCCTTTTAAGTCATCAAACTTTTTGTACATGTTGTTAAACACAAGTTTGTTTGTAGCAAAAATTCCAACAACATTTTCAAGCTTTGTGTATTGCTTGGCATCATCAATGTTTTTATTTAAAACTTTAGAATCTTCTTCAGTCATGTAAGGATTTTCTTTTATCGCTTCATCATACATGTCTTTTTGCAACATATTAGCTTCTAAATTTGCTTCAGAATACGCAAGTTGCATTGCTTTAACATCTCTAAATATAGCAGCTCCTCCATGAGCAATTTTACCCAAGGACGATAAATCTTTTACCGACTTAACTTCTTTTAATGCTTTAATGTACTTAGTACTATGTTCAAGAGGATTTAAAAAATTACCTACTTTATTACCTACTTTACGCAACCTAGACAAGTCACTTGCTTTATCAGCAGCATTGATTGCTTTCTTTAGGTCATTCATTTTATCAAACGACTTACCTATTTGACCAAATGCTTTTAATCCTTTTGCAACCATTGCTGAACCCGTAATAGGAGCAGCTGTACCAAAAGATGCTGCTGTAATAAGAGCGAGTGCGGCTTCTTCTGCTACCATATCTGCCATAATACCCATAGTGTATCCAGCATTTAAAGCAAGGTTTTGAGTAAATCCTGTAACCCCTCCTCGTTGAGTTGAATAAATATCTGCTATTTGACCAAAAGAATCTGCATTTTTTTTAGAATCAGCAAACGCTCCAAAAAGTGCTGAGTCATTAAATCCTATAACTGCTAACTTAGATGCACCTACAATACTTCTACCCCATTGCTCAGAATTACTCGTTAACTCATCATAAACCTTTTCATTATCTCTTTTAGAACTATACCCGTAGTTGTTCCATTTAGAGCCGTAAGACTGAAGTTTTTCAATCTTCTTGTCATACATTGAAGGATTAATAACTGTAGATGCTTCAAGAACCTTGTTTGCTGTTTCATTAGCAAACTTAACTCCAGATTGATTTAACTTATCTTTAGTACTTAATTCTTTTTGTTTAACAGGTTGACTTGCTTTAACAGGTTTAACTGGATCATTTGCTGTTGGTAAATCTTTTTCAATCATAATGAGTTTTATTAAAATTATTTCAATTCTTGTAAAAAGTGTTCAACTATTTTGGTAGCATGTTCAGCATCTGTTATTTGTGCAGTTCCCATGTTATCCCAATCTTTTAATAATTCTTGTATTGGAACATCTTCTCCATCTATGTGCAAAGATCCTTCAATTTTAATTTCTCCTGATGGATTAATAACAGCATATATATCTTTGTTGTAGTCAGTTGCCCCATGAATTTTAGTTCGTCCAGTCATAAGTAAAGACTTTTGCTTCAAAGGAATACTACGTTGAATGTTCATATAAGAAGGTTTTACTTTAGGATCGGTTGACAGTATCATTTCTATCCCATCTTTTTGATTTGTTAATGATAATCCTTCCCAAGTTAACTTATCTCCACCGTATTCTTTATTGTTTTTTAAACCATTCCTTTGATAGTTCATGTTGTAAAATTCTTTTGATCTTTTTACTTGAGATAAAAGAGCATCTATTTTTTTACCATCTGTAATAACTTCTTCTCTAATTCCTTTCTTAACAGTAAGAGTTCTTGCTGAAGGATCAATTTCAGAAAAATGATTCATGAATCCTTTTATTTCATCAGCTGCTTCAGAGTTTGCATACATGTGTACATTTTGAGAACCAAATGTTGGAGAAACAATCCCTCCAACTCCTGATTGCTTATACTTAGAGTTTTTAGTAATTCTCTCCGTTAATACAGCATCAATTGCTCCACTGTAAGCAGAACGGTATTCTTGATACAATTCTTTAGCATCTCCAGGAGAAAGCGTTCTTTTATAAATATTAACAAATTCTTCTTGACCTACAAGAAATCCATTTTTTAAAGCTCTGTTATCAAAATCCTCTTCTAAAAAATTATACATTTTTGAAGATATTGCTCCATGACTGTCTTTTTTTAATTTAACTAAGTTGGACAAATCCTCATCATTATTGTCTAAGTAAGCCATTGCTTTTTTAGTAGCGGTCTCTGCTAAAAAAGGAAACTCTTCACTATTGTGAGTAAGTTTTTGTTTTACTTTATTGTTGTACAAAGCTCTTGAAAAATACTTGTCGTTTTCAACTAAGTAATTTATACCCCAGTCATTTACTTTACCATCTGTAAATTTAATTCCTGCATATTTTTTATCAATTCCTGTATTTGAACCGTGTTTTTCAACATACTCTACGGCAAAATCTTGAAGTTGTTTATACTCAGGAGAATCTTTTTTAATTGCATCTAAATATTTTGAATTTAAAGACTTAGTTGCCATAAAATTATCTTCATAAAGATGACCCATTACTTCTTGATACTGTGTTTGAGCACCTTCCAATGACGTAGAAGTTAGTCCTTTTTGATAAACATCTTCAGTCCTTGTACTTAACTTATTGAATCGTTTAGTCACATTAGCTAACTCTTGCTGAGATAAGTTTTCTACACCTCTATCCATTAACTTTCTGTAAGTTTTTCTAACTTCTTCATCACCGTGGTTTTTTGCAACATAAGCTAATGATTCATTAGTTATTTTGGTAGAACCTCCTGTTTTTGTTTCAGGTTTAACTTTTGCATTAACTGAAGCATTTGTTTTATTAATTCTTGTTGCTACGTTTTGTTTATCTTTTTCAGTAAGTGCATATCCTGGTTTAGAAATCTTTTGGTAATATTCTGTCTGGTCTTCATTTAATACAGAATTATTAGAAATAAAAGACATTTGTTGGTCAAAAGATTTTCTATGAGAAGGGTCATTATTTACATGAGATGATGAAAATTCTTTTGAGTTTTGAGACGCTTCATTTTTTTTAATTGCTGTAGCATCGTTGTACTCAGACTTACGTCCAGTCATTCCATTATAAATAGTACCTAACGATTTAGAATGATACTCATCGTTGTGAGAACCTACATTTTTATCATTTAAGTTTTTGTAGTGCTCAGTTGTTCTACCTGTAGCAGCTCTATCACTTTCATATAAAGTTAAAAAAGAATTACCAAAAGGGGGTTTTTGTCCAGACTGATCTAAACGGATAGCTCTTTTTTTCAAAATACTTTCATTGTTTTTTGCTTCTAAAACATCAATGTTTTTTTGTATTGAAACTAAATCTTTTCCTGAACCTTCTTTAGCTATTTTTTGTTTTTGCTTTGCCTCAATTAATTTATTTTCAAAATCACCTTTAATTTCATCTTTGTTTTTACTTTCAATATAAGACTGAACTGTTTTATTGGACACAGCCTGAGATTCTTTAGTTCCACCAAAAGGATTACCTGAGTTATCTAACTCAGCTTTACGATTCAACAAGTCCATTCTTCCTGCTTGCTTAGTAGCTTCTAAACTAACATTATAAGAATTTTGCACTCTCATTTTAGCAAAGTCATCTGCTTTAACCGATTGTTCAGCTCCTCTGTTAGATAATACTTTAGCTGCATTAGTTATCTCTGAGTTCATTAGAATTGCAGCATTAGAGTTATCTAATTGCTCACCCATCATATTAATGTACTTAGGGTTTCCAGCATTGTCAGAAGCCATTTTTGACATCTTAATGTATTCAGATGCATTTTGTGCACTAGGTAGTAGTCTTTGCAACTGAGCATATTCTTTTGCTACTTGAGATTCCCGACCAAATTTATTAGTTTTTAGTTTCTTTTCAAGAACACCCATTCTACCTTTAATGTAATCTTCATCTGCAGAAGCTACATTAAGCATTTTTCCTAATTGCTTTTGTTGACTGGTTCCAATTTGTTTAAAGTGTTCTACTAATGCTGCAGGTTCATCAATGTTTTTTTCAGCCATTATCTGACTAAGATTGTCTTTTCTGTTAACATAAGATTGAACTTTGAACTGCTCTAGGAGAGCCGGGTTATCACCAAGAACACTATTAAAAAGCTCAGTCAATGGTCCTACAGCTTGTGGTCCATTTTTAGTTGTAACTATGTAGTTACCTACTAACTGATCAGATGTAATATTAATGTCAGCATCTTTAGCATACTTTAATGCTTTTTCCATTATGTTGTTATATGGAACATAAGCTACATCAGAAAAATTCATTGCATCAGAAGTAGATGAATTTTTATATTCTTGAAGTTTATACTGCATAAACTTATCTCCTTCATCCCATGAAGCACCTCCACATTTTTCTGGATCTAAACAGTTTTTTAATGAGTCTGCTTTGTCTAACTCTGTCCTAAAGTTTTTTGTCCAAACCATATCTTTAACCATATTCTTGTTAGAATAAATTGATTGAAAAACGTTTGCTGCAGAATTAACATTGGAATCTAATGAGTAATCAAGACTTGCCATTTGTCTAATATCTCCATTGATAGATTTAAAAAACTCATCTCTTGCGGTTAAATTTTCAGACCTGCTCATATCAGAATTAAGAAGAGAGCTATAAAGCTGACTTACTTTCTTATGATTTGCATCATATTTGGTTTGCTTAGTCTGTAAAATTTGAGCGTCAAATGCTAAATTTGGTTCACTAGGTTGAACTTGAGATACATAATCGGAAACACCGGTTTGATATGAAGCCATCTTTTTTTAAGTAAATTTAATTAATAAATGTTAAACAATAATTAGTTACCTTAGTTTTGGTTAATTAATTATGCGGTATTTCTTTTTTGCTACTCCTCCAAAAGATTGTTCGCTTAAAGGAACTTGTTGATCATCAGGCTGTGCATACTCATTTTTGTCAGCAACACCCATTGAAACTTTCCAAACTTGCACAGCATCCTTAATTGTAGTTCCTTTAGGCATTTCTTTGTAAAAAGCATTAAAGCTAGAAGCACCCTCTGTAGCACTTTTTGCCGTAGGATCAAGGGCTTTATCTCCAGTCTTAGTAATAAGTCCTGTGAAAGGATCTTTCTTAAACTGTTCAGTAGTTGTATTTAAATTGTAAATGTTTGAAGCATTCGTCCAAGCTTGATTTGACAACTGAGTAATTTTATCTTTTGCTGCACCCATTGAATTAGCAAATTGTTGTTTAAGAACTGTTCGTTTGTCATGCATACTTGTAGCATCTTGAGCTTCCTGAGCACTTCTAAGATTAGCCAGCTGTGTGTTTGATTGATTGGCAGAGTTAAATATCCCCACGTTTTTGTCATCATACTGTCCTATCGTATTGGCTACTTGTTCATACGCTTTTCCTTGAACACTTGCCATTTGTGCAGCTGAAGCCGCAGCTGTTCCAAAAGAAGAAGCAACATTGCCTGCTTGGTTTACTTGTTCGTTTATAGCTGCAATTGCTCTTTCAGGAGAAGAAAACATTGGTTCTGTCATCTGAGTATCAGCCGACTTTTGCCAAGGTTGTAATCTTAATATTTCATTTTTAGCTTGGTTTGCTCTTTGCAATGATTGCAAATCTTCTCTTCTAAAACCAAATGGGTTCTGTCCGTTGTTAACGTTTTCTAAATGCTTTACTTTACCTGCATCATAAGTGTCTTCTGTAGCAGCACCTGGTTTATTTCCAGCCGCAGCTGCTTCAACTACAGCAGGTTTAAAATACGCATTGTGTCCAGCAGTAGTGTTTGTATAAACACCATCTGCTCTTGAAATGTTACTTCCTTTTTTTCCACCATACGTGTCATCACTTATACCTAATTTTTGTGCTTCAAATGGAGCTAACACTTTTAGTTTTGATTCAGCACCTTCCGCATCATTACTTGTAACTAAGTTGTTAAAAGCAGTGTAAGCTAATTGTTCTTGTGCTGTTCCAACAGCATCAGGTATATTAAATTCATCTCCAAGATTTTCAGAAATGTATTTATTTAAATAAGCAGATGTGTTGTTTTGTGAAGGAGCATCTCCAATTTGATTGTAATCAATTTTATGAGCTTGTAATGCAAGGTTTCTTTTTTGAGAATTTAAAAAACTTTCAAAAACTTTCTCTTTACTTAACTTTTTATAAGTACTGTTTTTATCATTTCTGTTATTGTAAAACTTAGTGCTTTGAACTCCTTTGTCTTCCCATGATTTTTCATACTCAGCATAAAGTTTGTTCACAAATTCTTCATTTGTTCCAAGCTCTTTTATGTATTCATACTGGGAAGCAAGTCCTTTGTTGTCTTTAAAATATCTTTTTAGCTCGTCATCCGTACCTTTATAAACGGGTAAGTTTCCTAAGTCGGCTTTAGGAAGAATGGAGCTGACTTTGTATTTTTTCACGCCCGTACTTCCTCCAAATGCTTTTTTCACTTCTTGTCCTATTTCTTCTTCTGCTCCTTCTTTTATTGAAAAAATATCTTCTGGAGTAGTTTTAGTTTTATTGTAAAATGCTTCAAATACATCTGCTGGTCCATCTTTAAAATTCTTTTTGGACTCTTGAAGTAATGCTAATGCTGACAACGCAAATCGAGAGTTGTCTAAGTTTTTTTCACCAGACGCTTTAGATATTTTATCTGCATAAATATCTTTTATAATTGCTTTGGACTTAGCTACTGCATCTAAATGCTTTCTTGAAATTGCCGCTGGGGTTAATGATTTTTCTCCAGTAACTCCAAAAAACGACAATTGTTCTTTATCTTTTATTGATAACTGCTTGTTGTCAGAAAAAATAAAAGATGCGCTTTTCCCATCACCTTCACCTGTTGGTAAATTTAATGGTGTACCACCTTTACTGTGTTTTTTTCCACTTATAAGTTTTAGCTCATAGATATTATCTGTAGGACTCAAGTTTGTTAAAACTGTTTCTCCTTTTTCTGCTTCTAAATTAGCTTTTTCTCTACTTGTAGGACCAAGCGTTTTTTTAAGCTTCTTTTTATTTTTTTCTACAAATGCCATAATTAAATCATTTCAACATTAATACCTCTTGCTTTTAACTGCTCTACTTCTTCATCTGTTAAGTCAAGTTCATCTCCAATGTTAAATTGACCTCCATCTTCAAATACTTGTTTGTTCATTAAGAAGTTTGTGTCTGTTGGGTTTAAATTTTGTGCACCCATTCTGTCACCTCCCATGAAGTTACCAAACTGATCGTATCCTTGATTTTCCAATTCACCTGCTGAAGCATTCATTGTAGAATACATTGCTGATTCTCTTTGAGGGTCGTTGTTTCTCATTTGGTCAAAGAAGTTACTCGTCCGTCCTAAAGCGTTCATACCCATATCACTTACAGAGTTCCAATCAATATTTAACTTTCCTTTTTTATTTGCAACATCAATATTAGATTTGTTAATTGGAGCTACTCTTGGATCAACTTGACCAATTCTTTCATTGTAACCTCTTTGGTAATCTAAAAGTTCTTGCTCTTTAGTTTTTTTAGGAAGTTTTAAATCTTCAGTAGGAGGAGCAAAGATGTCATCTTCTCCTGGTTCAGGTGTTCCACCAAATGCTCTATTAATTAATTGAATTGCATTAGATAATTCATTTTGATTAATGGTTCCTCCTAATTTAAAACCAAAAGGTTTATTTTGTAAAACAGGTCTTGCTTTATCATGCTCTGTTAAAACAAGAGGTTGTTTATATTGAGAATAACCTGTTATAGGTTGCGCATAAGAGGACTTACTGTTATTTTCGTTATGCACATTTCCCGCTGGAACTGTTTTTAAAGCAGTCTTTTTTAAAGGATCAAACTCTGAATAAGCTTTAAACTTTTTAGCAACAGGTTTTGGTATAGAATTATTTGGTAAAAACGAGGGTTTTGATACGTTTCTCCCATCATCCATTACTTGTTTTTCAGGAAGTTTATTTTCATAATGGTTCCTTTTAGGATTAATTGCTGCTTTTACAAGAACTTCTTTTTTAACAACAGGTTTAACAACAGGTTTAACAACAGGTTTAACAACAGGTTTAGCAACA
>Ga0335396_10006176_pt1 | contig 12010 bp, 7 predicted proteins | sample FRY02_FD_205743 | JGI IMG/M metagenome (GOLD analysis project Ga0335396, IMG submission 205743) | Freshwater microbial communities from Lake Fryxell liftoff mats and glacier meltwater in Antarctica - FRY-02 (spades assembly) (version 2) | ecosystem: Environmental > Aquatic > Freshwater > Ice >... | reverse complement strand
AGAATATCGTAAGTTCTTTCTTTTCTGCAAACGGTTCGGCTGTTTTTCTTGATGCTAATACTTTATTCACTACCTTGTACGGAATGAATTTCCTAAAGGATAGCAATCCCGATTTCATCTTTTCTATACCATCATTCAAATCAATCATTTCTTTAACGACAAAATTATTGTCAGTTGAAAAAACAATATTTCCTTTTGCAATTGCGGTAACATCTTTTGCCATTCTTTCCAAAGGTTTGGTAAGAATTCTGGATTGTTTTAAAGCAATAAAACCACTTAAAATAATGAAGGATATGCAAACAAAAATAGTAATTTGAATGTTCCATACAACAGGCGCTACAGCTAACTCTCGATCAACGCATACCCCGATAATCCAATCAGGTTTTTGCCCCGGATAAGTCGCAGTCCAAGAATATATCCACTTATGGTTATCCTCTGTGGCCGCAATGTTAATACCTGTTGAATTTTGATTAAAGGGATCTCTTTTTACTTTATATTCTTTATCAATTACTTTGGTGAAGGCCCTGATTCGTTTATCAGGGTGTTTATCTGCAAGAATTAAAAACTTATTGCTGCTGCTTACAATGGAAGGATCAGGAATTGATTCAAGATAGACTGGATCGGGATGGCCAATAACCACGATCTCACTGTTATTTCTTCTTTCTAATACAAAGGGGATACCACCATAACTATAATCTCGGTCCATTTTCTTGGTGGTAATATTCAATAAGTATTTCTGAAGTTGAAGCAACCCCAAATCAAGGGTCATAATTCCGATTAATGCACCGGAATCATCTTGAAGGGGAACAACATAACTTAGAACGGGAAAGTATTCCTTAGTCACTATTTGTGCGTACCCACGGGCATTAAACCACCCTTTTTTACCAGAACCTTTGAATTCCTTGTAAAAATCAAAAGTACGCGGGTCTTCTTTATTTGCAGTAGTGGCTAAGATTTTTTGTTCAGCAGTGCCTTTATTTTCATAAAGGTTAGAGGTAAAAATTTGATTTTCATCTGGTATTGTTTCAGCAACCAAGAAGGTTCCTTTTAAATTTTTCAGCGTACGAATCATATGCCCAGTTTTATTACTCGTAATCGAAAAACCATCAATGTATTTGTTAGATTTAAGAATATTGGTTATAAAAGCCCTAGCTTGATTTCGTGATTCGGGATTCTCTATCGAAGTTTTGTTTAATAATTCCTTTAAGACTTCTGCCTCTGCTTCTATTTCTGCAAGTAGGTCTAACAGAAGATCATTAATATTATTAGAAATTAGATTCATCATAATGAATCTCGATTCCTTACCCTCGACAAATTGAATTGTAAATGAGACGAAAGTAAGAACGGTACCCATGATTAAAATCAACAACATCAAACGAAGCATCAACTGGTATTTTAACTGCCAACCTTTTAATTGAAAATAAGGCAAATCCATTAAATTTGAACACTTTCTGACTGCAGTTAAATTAAATGCAAAAATAACTCTTTTGTGATTATCCTGTTTCTTTTCAGCTTTTGCAAGTACTCTACTTATGGCAATTGTTTATAAGTTTTTCCATGCCGTATAATTGGCAAGGTAAGGCTGTTTTTTAAAGGAAATATTTATGAGGTTAAGCAGGGTGAGAGTATCTGGGGTTAATCAACTAGCTTTTTACGACGAAGCTGGCATTATGCTCCTTAGCGATTCTGCAATTAAAGCGGGCAAAAATTCAGATTGGCTGGCACATGCAGAGTTACTCGATTGCCTTCAAGGTGGAAAGCATCATCACGATTCACTCGAATTATTCAAATATTTTTCACCCCTAAATAACCTTTCCGATACCAGTTTTCTTGTTCCTATACCTAAACCTAACAAAATATTTCTGCTTGCAGGTAACTATGCAGAACATATCCGCGAAGGCGGGGGACTTGCCGTCGAACGCGAAGAAACTTTCCCCTATGTGTTTATGAAACCAGTTAGCACTACGCTTAACGACCCTTGTAACCCCATTCGTATTCCATCGGTTTCACCAGATGCAATCGATTGGGAACTAGAACTGGGTGTAATTATTGGGAAAAACTGCAAGTATGTGAAGGAAGCGGATGCGCTTTCTTATGTAGCGGGTTACACCATCATCAATGATATTTCCAATCGTAAGTTCAGGCCGAATGCAGGCAGGAAAAAACGCGAAAAAGATGTCTTCTTCGATTGGCTACACGGGAAATGGTTCGATTCCTTTTGCCCAGTGGGCCCTTGTGTGCTTGATGCAAAATCGTTGCCTAACCCACAAACTTTAAAATTAGAATTAAAGTTGAACAACGAGACAAAACAAAACTCTAGCACTTCTCAGATGATTTTTTCTGTCGCAGGGATAATCGAATTTATTTCATCGATGGTTACCTTGGAGCCGGGTGATATTATTTCGACTGGAACTCCTTCGGGAGTAGGTCACACCACCGGAACCTTCTTAAAGGCTGGCGATATAATGGATGGAACCATCGAGAAAATCGGAAGTCTAATTACAAAAGTAATCAAAGAATAATTTTATCTTTAATTTAACTTGATTCTTTTTTCTTGGGCACTAGAGGTGTAGGCCGCATCGATAAGTTGCAAGGTCTTCAGCACGGATTCTGGAGTATTTTTACAAACTGGCCCACCGTTAGCCATTGCAATCCAGTCTTTTAAAAGTCTGATGGTTTTAGTTCCGCCATAGCCTTTTGCGAGGTCTTGTGGAAGGAAAAATTTTTCTTCCATAGGAATGAATTGGGGTTGTGGCCCATGTATTTCTAAGAGGCCGCCTGAACCAGGATAGTTGGGCTTCCAATGAACCCACCGTTGAGATCCAAAGATGCTCCAAGAAGATTCACCCGCCCACCTAGGTAGCCAGTAACCACCGGAAAATTGTGCTAGGCAACCCGAAGCGAGATCGATAAGTGCGGAACCACCATCATCTACTTTTGCATTGTCCTGCGTAAAATTCCCGATTCTGGCGGTAACGCCCACGGGTAGGTCGTTGGTTACATAAAGAAGCAAATCAAGCCAATGGCAAGCAAGCCAATTGAAGAAACCACCGCCACTTTTTAACGGGTCAAAAAGGTAATGATCCGCGCCACGCCTAGAAATATCGCTAGTGAACCATTGCATTTGAATCGAAATAAGTTTGCCAAACCTTGCTTCTGCGATCATTGTTTTTAATCTTGTTGCAGCTTCATCATAACGCCACATATAGCCAGCTTGGAAAGCAACTTGGTTTGATTGGATGGCTTGAACAGCGCCCTGCCAGTCTGCTGCATTTTTCGCACAAGGCTTTTCTACCAGAACGGCTTTTCCAGCATTAGCAAGCTTTATTACAACTTCGGGTGTTTCAAGGTTGGGAAGGCAAATAATGGCTCCATCAAAGTTTCCCCAACTAAGAAGTTCACTAATTGAATGAAAGCGGGGAAGAGAAGAAAATTTTTCTTCAAGGCTGGTTAAGCTATCCTTGAAAGCTGGAACAAAAGCAACGATTTGCATTTCATCTTGAAGCTGAGCGATGGAATCACGCCAGCCTGATCCATGAGGGTGATCGATGCCTATAAATGCAATGCGAAAAATATTAGGCATTATTTATTTTCTCATTCAGGTTAGAAATTAGTGAAGGGTCGATATTTGGCCTATGCCCCCTAGAAAACCAAGTCAGACCATTAAGATTTTTTTTAGGACTGACGAGGAAGAGATTGAGTATTAATGCGGTAATTAGCATTGTTAGCAGAGAAAGAGGCATAATAAAGGTGAAGCTGATGTTTTTATCCAATCCGAAAATTTCTTTGCCATAAGAAATTAAAATCGCACAAAGAAAAGAAATAAGGCTAGCGAATATTAATGCCCTTGCGTGTATCCAAGGAATGAAAATTCCTATTAAAAACATTCCTCCTAATGGCGCTGTGAAACAATTGAAACTGCGTGGCATCATTTCCACAATGTTTCGATCCTTCACAAGGTGATCAATGCCATACGCCAGAAGTGTTGCGAATAAACCTGCAAGTAAGGTGATACGGATAGCAAAAAGTGCACGCGAGGTCTTATCTGAATGTATTCTTTCCATTGCCAAAACCGTTGCAAGAGAGTTGAAACCAGAAGAAATGGTGGACATTGCCGCTGCAAGTACAGCGGTAAGGACAGTGCCTGCCAATCCTGAGGGAAGAAATTCGACCATATAGCGAGGGAAAATCATATCAGCCTTTTTTTCCTGAGAAAGGTCGACAGTGGAGTTTCCTTTTATAGTCTCGTAAAGAATACCAAGCCCAACCAATACCAATACGCCATTAATTAAAATATTTCCTGCAACCGCAAGGATAAAGCTTTTGCGTGCTTGGCTTAAGTCGGTGCTTGAAAAATAGCGCTGCACCGTCATTTGGTTTCCTAGGTGGATGCAAATATGCCAGACAAACATAGTGATAGCAAAAGTGATGATAGTACTACGCTGATAGGGGTCAAAGCTGAAAAACAAAGTTTGTTGTTTAGCACTATGAACTTCTAAAGCGGTGGAAATCCAAGCAAAAGGAGTGGAGTTTGTTTTGTATGCGATGAAGATAATGCAGGCTAGGGCCCCACCCAACATCAAGAAAAATTGCACGACATCGGTCCATACGACACCTCGGTATCCACCCACCATCGTATAAAGTGTGGTGATGATGCCTAAGATTACAATCACGATGCCTAGGTTTAAATGCGTAACCTCAACCAAGGTTCTAGCCATTGCAAGGATAACAAATCCCATCCAAGCAACGGTTTGAAGAGAAAAGAAAAGGACACCAAGTTTCCTAGCGTTTGTATCAAACCGATATTCTAAGTATTCGTAAGCAGAGGTGAAACGAAAGCGCATAAGAAAGGGAATGAAAAGGAAAAGGACAAAGCCTGTTTCTAGAATGATAGCAATGAACTTGCCAATGATATTGGTAAACCCCGAGATAAAAACTTCTCCCGGTTCGGAAATATAAGAAAGCGAGGAAATAAGAGTTGCAACAATGCTAAGCCCGATGGCGTACCAGGGTATTTGCCGATGCGCCAAGAAATACTCATCATCCTCTTTCTTACGAAACCCTGCCCAGACCCCAATCACCAGCATTGCCACTAAATAAGCCAGCATTACGCCGTAATCTAAAGCTTTAAATTCAAAAGGTGGCATTGCAGAAATCGCCGAGGGATGAAGATTGATTACCTTGTTAGTTAAGCATATATTGTTTTTGATTTAAACAATAGGATATTTAATAAACCTAAAGTTTAGTAGATATATAATAATTGAGGGTTCGACCTTTCAAGAAGTTTATGAAAGTTGTGAGGTGTGTATGTTGATTCATATGAAAAAATTGGCCTGGATTGGTTTACTTGGTGCCGCTGCTTTTACGATGGCACTGCAAAATGTATCGGGTCAAAAAGTGGTACCCGTAAATTCTGGCGCCGGGACTGCCACCTCTGCAATCAACTCAAATAAATATTGGGGCTGTTTGGGGTACTGTAATGGCCCACTTAAACCCAACAATAATAATTGGTCTTGCCTTGGATATTGCAATGCCCCACTTGGTTCAAATGTCGATTACTACACGCCTGACCTAAGCGTAGCGACGCCTTTTACGCCAATGTACGCTGCCGCCGCTGCTGCCGGTGCTAATGCAAAATACTTGTTCCCTTACGCCATTCCTGTAAAACAAGTCGCCCCCGAACCCCCTCCTCTTGACCCTATCGAGGTTGCAAGGCTAACCAAGGAATTGCAAGACAATGAAAATAAAATTAGGGTGCAAGCAGCTTTAGAACTTGCCCACAAGAAAGCCAAGGTCGCGGTTAAGCCTTTGATGTCGATGCTTCAAGATCCTGACCCAGTGGTTCGAACCAATGCTGCAGCGGCTTTGGCGCACTTCGGCAAAGAGGTTGTGGGCGAGGTTACCTTTGGCCTTTATTCCGATGAACGCCTGACTCGTATGGGTTCTGCTATGACCTTAGGTATGATAGGTGAACCTGCACAAACTGCACTCACCGCATTAAAGGGCACATTAAAAGATCCCGATGTTCGAGTGCGTGGCCACGCTGCCCAAGCAATTTATAGAATTAATAAAGATGCGAAAACTGCTATTCCGATTTTACTCGAATGCTTAAAAGATGAAGATGAACATATTCGTATAGGCGTGGTAAATGCATTAGCTTTAATGGGTAAAGATGCCCAACCTGCAGCAACAGAAATCAAAGTTTGTTTTACCGACAAGGTGCCTTTGATAAGAGTGAAAGCAGCAGAGGCGTACTTTGAAATTTATCAAGATCCAAAAAGTGTAGCAGCGATACTGTTTCCAGTTTTAGAAAAACTAGCATTGGATGAAGATGCAGGAATAAGGGCGGAGTCGGTTGCTTTGCTCTCTAAATTAGGAAAACACGATGAAAAAGCCCTCTTACTACTCCAAAACGCTGCGACCGATAAAGATGCCCAGGTCGGTCAGATTGCTGCAAGCGCCTTGTTTCACCTAGGTGACCCCGCGGTTCCCTCTCTTGTAAAAGGGTTAAGCGATCCCAATGTGCAGGTAAGGTTTCGTTCAGTAACTGCCCTTGCGCAAATGGGTTTAAAAGCAGAAAAAGCTATTCCAGCTCTTATTAATGCTTTAAATGATAAAGATATTGCAGTGCGTTGGGAAGCAGCTATGGCACTAGGCAGGATGAAACAGTTTGCCAAACCTGCGGTCGAACCTTTGATTGATGCGCTAGAAGACCCTGCCTATCAGGTAAGGTTAATGGCTGCAGAGGCCTTAGGTGAAATTGGAGCAGATGCAAAGCCCGCACTGGATGCACTTAAAAAAGCACAAAATGATAAGCGAGGAGATGTAATCGATGCAGCTCGCGTTGCGATTAAAAAAATAGCAAAGTAAAACTTTACATCCCCGCTTTTAAGCTAACAGCCATTATCGTTAGACTTAAAAAAGCGCAAAATGATAAGTGGGCAGATGTAATCGAGGTAGCCCAAGTTGCGATTAAAAATAGCAAAGTAAAACTTTACATCCCCGCTTTTATAATACCCATTAGCTGGTCTGCTTTTAAGCTGGCACCACCTATCAATCCACCGTCGACATCAGGTTGCGTTAATAAGCTTGCAGCATTTTCTGGCTTAACACTTCCGCCATATTGAATAATTAAATGCGCTGCGGTGGTTGCATCGTGATGTTCTGCAACCCAGTTGCGAATAAAGGAATGCGCATCTTGCGCTTGTTCGGGCGTTGCATTGTGGCCTGTTCCAATAGCCCAAACCGGTTCATAGGCTACCACTAAGGATCCAAATTTAGAAGTTGTTACGCCCGCAAGACTGCCATCCAATTGGTTTTTTAAGATTTCGTGTGTCTTGTTTGCTTGTTGTTCTTCGAGTGTTTCGCCGATACAAAGAATCACTTTAAGGCCCACACTTAGAGCAGCGTGAACTTTTTTATTGATAGCAATATCGCACTCGCCCATTTTGTGCCTGCGTTCACTATGACCAAGGATGACATAGTTGCAGCCTAAGTCTAAAAGCATAGAGGGGCTGATCTCGCCGGTGAAAGCGCCTTCTTTTTCGTGGTAACAGTTTTGAGCCCCTAAACCAATGGAGGTACCCTTTACAACTTGTGCAACAGTTTCCAAATAGGTGAAAGGTGGGCAAAGCGCAACTTCGATTTGGTTATTACCTGCCATTGCAGCGACGATATCTTCAGCAAGTTTTTTCGCTGTGGCTCGGTTGGTGAACATCTTCCAGTTGCCTGCAATAAATTTCTTGCGCATAGCTTTTATACTTTCATTAAACGATGTTACTATTCAAGCAAATAGTAAAAAAATCATAAACAAATAATCAACAAGATAATAGTAATCCAGTTAAGTACAGTTTAAAAGATAAAAGCAAAAGAGAAAAAGTAAGTTTTTAAATAAAACTAAAAGTTACGAAATCAAATGCAAGCCTAGCCACATAATTGGCCGGTAGGATAAGACCCAAGTAAAGTTACTTCGGTGCATTCTTCATGCAGTGATTTAAGCATTTTGCTGATTTTTGGGTCATCTAAGTGCCCCTCGAAGTCTGCAAAAAAGATATATTCGTTTTTCGCAATTCTAGAAGGGAAAGATTCTATCCAAGTTAGGTTGACTTTGTTTTGTTTGAAAACATCGATAGCATCTGCAAGTGAACCGGGGCTATGTGGAATGCGAAACATAATGGTGGTTTTATCGTTGCCTGTCTTCGAGCTCTTTTGATGCCCTATGACTGCAAAGCGTGTTTCGTTATCGGGGGAATCTTGGATATCTTCAAAAAGAATGCGTAAGCCATATCGGACGGCAGCTTGCCTCGAAGCGACCGCAGCAGCACCTGGTTCACGAAGCGCAAGTTCAGCAGCAGTAGTGGTGCTAGAAACCTCTGTAAGGAGTGCTTGTGGAGCGTTTTTTCCAAGCCAATGCCTGCACTGAGAAAGTGCCTGAGGTTTGCTGTAAACTCTGCGTATATCTTTCGCTTCACATTTTGCCATCAAATTATGATGAATTTGAAGTTTAATTTCAGAACAAATGATGATTTTTGGCGTGCGCATAAACATATCAAGAGTGTCTGCAACGCGCCCATCGGTAGAATTTTCAATTGGAACCACACCAAAGTCAGCGTGACCTCGGTTCACTTCTTCAAAAACAGCAGTAATACTGCCAACAGGAACGAATTCAACTGCTTGACCAAAGCGTTCGACCGCAGCAAGGTGGCTATAACTGTATTCAGGGCCGAGGTATGTGACTTTAATGATTTTTTGTAGGGCCCGCGAACCACTCATAATTTCGCGAAAAATAGAGCGCACGGTGCTAGAATCAAGCCCGTGAGTAAATTTAGAATGATTTTCAAGAACATTGGCAAGGACTTCTTCTTCCCGAGCTGGGGAAAAGATATCTTCGCCATTTTCTAGCTTAATTTTGCCAATTTCACCTGCTGCTGCAGCTCGTTCATTAATAAGCTTTAGAATGTTTAAATCGTATTTATCGATTTGAGTACGCAATGATTTAACAAGCGCAAGTGATTTGGCAGGATTTGGAACAGAGACGGGTTCAATTTTTCGCGCCATAGTAAGTCTCGTATTAGAATGCGTTTGCGAAAATCTTGGGTATCTTATATCTCCTTGCCTTAGAGTCAATAAAACTCTTTGGAATGAGGCCAAGGAAATCAACTAATTTTGTTTTATCACATTTCCCATAGCTTGCAAAGCACTTAATTTAACATTTTAGCATTGAGAATACTGTGCATTTGTATAACATAGACGGCCTGCCATTTTGGCGCATATTCTTTATTCTTAGTCTTTTATGGCTTTCTTCCTACACTTCCTTATAATTACCAAAACAATTTAAGTTATTATTGTTCAATGTATTGTGGCAATTTAAATTTCTTTTTATTTAATGGCATAGTACTTGCTAAAATGCTTCTAGCTTCTTTTACACATTGCCTATTCGCTGCTTTGTAAAGGTAAGCAAATATTTGCTAAATCTTGAAATATTTAGCTCTATTTTACGAATAACTATTGCTCATTTGACTTTCTGACTCGGTTTCCTGACTTTTCTCATAGAGGAGAACTTTAATGGCTGAAGAAAAAATCATCGGTATCGACCTTGGAACTACTAATTCCGTTGTTGCGGTTATGGAGGGCGGCGAAGTTAAAGTGATCGCTAACCAAGAAGGCAATCGCATTACCCCCAGCATCGTGGCGTTCACCGATAAAGGCGACCGCTTGGTAGGTGACCCTGCTAAAAGGCAAGCTGTTACTAATCCTCGTCGAACCATCTATTCCATTAAACGATTTATGGGCCGCAGGATTAACGAAGTTAAAGATGAAGGCAAATTGGTGCCTTATAAGTTATTGGGCGGGCCAGAAGATACCGCCAAGGTCGATATCGATGGGAAATCTTACACTCCCCCCGAAATCTCTGCGATGATTTTGCGTAAACTCAAGGAATCTGCTGAAAATTACCTCGGGCACACGGTTCGCAAAGCCGTCATCACCGTACCTGCTTACTTTAATGATGCCCAAAGGCAATCAACCATCGAAGCTGCGCAAATTGCTGGCTTTGATACCGAATGGGAAATTGAAGATCCTGTTACAGGCAATAAAACTCGCCAGCGTATGCGTATTATTAACGAGCCTACCGCTGCTTCCCTTGCTTATGGCATCGAAAAGAAAGCCAATGAACGCATCGCTGTTTTTGATCTTGGGGGTGGTACCTTCGATATTTCCATCCTCGATGTAGGCGATGGCATTTTCAAAGTCGAATCCACCAATGGTGATACCCACTTAGGTGGTGACGATTTCGATCAAGTTCTTATCGACTACATTGCAGAAGAATTCCGTAAGGAAAACGGTATCGATCTGCGTAAAGATCAGATGGCGTTACAACGGCTCAAGGAAGCTGCCGAGCGCGCCAAGAAGGATCTATCCCAGCAAGCTACCACCGATATCAACCTTCCCTTTATTACTGCCGATGCTAGTGGCCCTAAACATTTGCAAATGGCATTAACACGAGCCAAGTTCGAACAACTTGTTGATCCTCTGATTGAAAAATGCAGGGGCCCCGTGCTTCGGTCTCTCGCAGATGCCAAAATGAAGCCTTCCGATATTGATGAAGTGGTTATGGTAGGCGGCATGACCCGTATGCCTAAAATTCAATGGCTTGTCAAAGATATCTTCGGCAAGGAAGGACACCGCGGCGTTAACCCCGATGAAGTGGTAGCCATTGGCGCAGCTATTCAAGGCGCCCAACTTCTTATGGGTAGTAAGTCTGAAGTTCTTTTAGTCGATGTGATTCCTCTTTCCTTAGGCCTAGAAACCTTAGGTGGCAGGTTAACTCGATTGATCGAGCGCAACACCTCGATTCCTTCCGAAAAGAAGCAGATTTTCTCTACTGCTGCTGATAACCAAACTGCAGTTACCATTTCCGTTTATCAAGGTGAAAGTGAAATTGCCAAGAGTACTAGCAATCGGCTTTTAGGCGAATTTAACCTTGAAGGAATTGGCGCTGCTGCTCGCGGGGAACCACAAATTGAAGTGACCTTTGCTCTTGATACAAACGGCATCCTTAAAGTCTCTGCCAAGGATCTTGGAACTGGTAAAGAAGCCAAGGTCGAAATTAAAGGCTCCAGTGGAATTAGCAAGGACGATGTCGACCGTATGCGTAAGGAAGCCGAGACTAATGCTGATTCTGATAAGCAAAAGCTTGAAATTATCAATGCTCGGAACGAAGCCGATAACACGGTCTTTCAGATTGAAAAGCAGTTGAAAGAGCACGGTTCCAAGATTTCTGATTCGGACAAGGTGGTGGTTCAAGGAGCCATCGACCGAGTCAAGGACTCTTGCAAAAAGGAGGGTCCTCAAGCCATTAGGCAAGCGACTTCCGATCTTCTTACCGCATCACAGGGGTTGGCCAAGCATATGTCAGGCGAAGCGGGTGGCCCGCAAACTGGCCCTGAATCTGCTGGGTCTAAGCAAGATAAAGGTGGCGACGATGTGATCGATGCAGAGTTTGAAGTTAAGAAGTAGTCGCAACTGAAATAATAAAAGGCCCTAGTATCATAAGGATGCTAGGGTTTTTTTCTTTTGTGATAAGTGAATGCCAAGACTAAAGCGTGTGAAGTTGATCTGCAGGAGTCGTGGGTAACTTGGTAAGCGTTGTTCTGTTTTGGGATTTTTCCTAATTGACAGTGCTTGTTCACCCCTAGAGTTAAAAAACTCTAAGCTTAACATACCCCACAAGAAGGGTTTTCATCGAATGGGCGCATATTACCTGTGCCTGCTTACTGATAGCTAAAAAAAGAACCCTGTTATGGTGTTAGCCATACCCGGATTCTTTAATTTAATTCTTCAAGCTCTCGATCAATTTGCTTGCCTGCTGTAATGACATCTCACTAAAATAAAGTTTTGCGAGAACCTTTGAAGGTGCCCCAGAGTAAGACATATGTATACTAAGCTACACATGATTTAGTGGAGTCGAAGTTGCCTTAGCTTCCTAAAACATGGTTGTAAATTGCCTAAA
>Ga0335396_10006161_pt1 | contig 12030 bp, 2 predicted proteins | sample FRY02_FD_205743 | JGI IMG/M metagenome (GOLD analysis project Ga0335396, IMG submission 205743) | Freshwater microbial communities from Lake Fryxell liftoff mats and glacier meltwater in Antarctica - FRY-02 (spades assembly) (version 2) | ecosystem: Environmental > Aquatic > Freshwater > Ice >... | reverse complement strand
TGATTTTCTGCATTTCAGAGATTCCCGTTGGGCTAAGTAAACCAACATAATACTCGTCTTCGTATATACCCGGTTTAATTAACCACCAGTCACGCCCATTGGCATGGCGGCAGGCCTGCATGTCGCCTGAAGCCGAAGTATCGTTCATCACAATGTTATTTTGGCTAATCATTGTCCGATTTGGGACGTCTAAATAAGCATAAGTAAATACGACATCTGCCTTAACCACTTCGGGGCCAAAATTACCACCCATAAATTGGCCGTAGAATAAGTAAGCGCGATTGGGATTGCCCGGATCATTTAAAAACAATGGACCTAAGGAATTCAACACCATTGTGGGGTCGGGATTGTCGGCTGGCCATGGCACCCAATCGAAGTACAAGCGGTTCGACAGCACATTACCTTGGTGATCGACCAAACGCCAGCCATTGGAGGCAAAAGCGAAATTGCCCTCCGCATCAGAATAGGCCGCACGGCTGTAATTTGTGGCCAAACTCAAATCCAAAGGCTCAATGATTGCTTCTAAGCCACTGTCGTTAAATTTAAAAACACTATTTGCGTATGGTGGAAGACAATCTCCAGCACCGAGAAACTGATCACATCGACCGTTAATCAAATTATCCGCTTGCCTTTGGGCTACAGTGCTACTAACAAAAAACGTCAAAAGAAGAAAAAGACTACTTCGCATAAATCAATTTTTTGTATTCCGTTGTACCAATGGTCGGAAAGTGAATTTGAAGGATGTAGATACCTTGTGCCAATGCATTGGTTGCGAAATCGAGTACAATTTGATTCGCAGCTTCACTTTTGGTTATAACAACTTGGCCAAGAGCATTGTAAACTGTCAAAATTTTAAGTTCATCGATATTACTTATTCCTGTAAATACGGTGAATGTAGATTGAGATGGATTGGGATAAACAATAATTTGTGATATTTCTAGTATAGAATCCGTTTGTTCTTGAGCTAATCGGTAGGCATAGCCTTGAAGGGCGCAGAGTGAGTCGTCTTGAAAATCTAACGTATCGTTAAACAATGTCATCATGGCTCTTGCTTTATATACTGCTGGACCTCCGGCGACTGGGCATAATGTTGCGATTTGCTCAATGATTTGTTGTTGATATGGTTCATAATACATTACCTCTGCATTTAATCGTTCTACTTCAATGGCGTTTAACTCACGATCATAAATTTCATAGTATCTGCTTGATACAATACGATCATTCATTGCCCGAACCGAATCTCTTTGCAATTGTTCTGCTGTCTCATACAAAAGCGTTTGAGCATCTACTTGTTCTTGTTTTTCCTTTAAGAGTGTATGTAGTTCTTGCCTTTCAAGATCGGGTGCAGAGCCTAAAGTATCGTTGTTTGTGGCGAATAGACTGTCAGCTTTGTGGACTAAATTGATTATTGAATCAAGTTCGAGATGAAAAGATTTTAACAAGGATGCGAGGCTTGTATCCATACCTTTTCCTATTGCAACCTTTTCAATTTCATTCAATCTGGCCAAGTTTGTATTGTGCAATGTATTTCGTAAAATATAAAAAGCTCCGGTATCAGGCATATATGTTAGATTATCGTTCAACAAAGCTTCCATGCTTTTTTGCAATGTATAGTTGTTTTCTTCTGGATACTCTTCAAATACAATTTGGCCATTAATCATTCTTTGTGCTATACTATTGGCATTTTGAATAGCCTTTTCACGAGATTCTTCTTCATCGTTTGGATTACCTGTTCCAATCCAACTTACCGTGCTTCCTTGGGCAAGACATTGGGTTGCAATTGCTGATGTTCCTGATACGCATTGAATGAAAGGGTCTGATGTGCAGTCATTATCAGGATCTTCAGGAGTATGCTCCGGATAATAAATTGGATCGGGGGAATTGGTATTTGTATTAACCAAAAAAAGATTACTCTGATCACCATCATTTCTCGCTTTATCTCCACCATATGAAGTAAGCCATTGGTTTTGTGCATTGACTTGGTTACCGATTGTTGCACCTGGATTTATTCTCAAACCAAAGCCATTGTTGTAGTTGTGATTTTGCATAAAATTCCCTCCAAATATTGTACTTGGATTTGCCATATGGAATGAAAACCCAAGCCGGGTGTTGTCAGTACAGTTTTGTTTTATTTCAGCAAAGTTGTTGAGACTAAACATGAAACCGCTATTATTATTATTTCCTACATTCGTAGTTTGTCCTAAAGAAGTATTATTTTCTATAATAGGAGATTCGGATGCGGAAATAAAAAACCCTACTCCTCTTGAGTTGTTAAAACGCTCTACAACGTTACCGGTAATCGTGCTTTGTCGAGTTCCATTTAATATAATTCCATTCACTCGGAGAGTATTAAATTGTTGCTCAATTTCGACAGTATTGTTTATGATACTGGCCATTTGAGGTATGGTTGCATTAATCAAGATACCAGTATTTTGATCAGGTGTTGGTTGGAAAATTAAATTTTGGTGAGGAATGACAACTCTGTTATTTATAATTGAAATTGCAGATGTTGCATTATTGATTGAACTTTGCCCAGATAGTAGAGCTTCAATTCCTATTTTTCTTGCCCTTATGCTATTTGATTCTATAATTGCATTTCTAGTTGTATTAACGTCGAAAAGTACAATAGCTCGGTCGCAAGATATTGGCGAATCCCAATCAAATTTCGATTTATGAACATCCACCCGAGAACGATGGGAAAGAACACCTATTCTGCAATTATTAAACATGGTAGGAGAGTTTTCTTCTGCGCCAAAACCAAGAACGTATAATCGACTATTCCTATGCACACAAATTGCGGCTGTAGTAGGAACATTCGACCCACTCGGCATAAAGTATGAAGAAAAATTTTGATTATATTGAGGTGCAGAGTCAGCAATTCTGTTGAATTCAGTTTTCTCAACGTATACATTTGCACCATCATATGCTAGTACGCCAAATTTTAGATTAGTAAATAAAGTAAATTCAAGTAAGTTTAAAATAAAACCATTCTGTACTCTAATCCCTGCAAAACTCCTATTATACGTAATTACAGGTTGTCCTTCAAAACCAAGCAAAAGATTACCCCCTGAAAATTTTGTACTTTTTGCAATAACTAAGTTGTGATTTCCAAATTCTTGATGATTACTGGCAATGCCAATGAAATTATTTGTAAATAAAACATCAAAACAAAATGTATTTGGAGTTGGAATTGGACTAAAAACTGTGGTGAGGTATCTTCCTAAATAAATACCATACAAAGCATCAGATATCTCTGTTATATTGAATGTTGAATTCGACCGCCCAACTAATAATTGTTTCGCATAGGTGTTGATTCCTTTCCAAAGTCTTTCGCAGCCACTAAGACGGCATCCTAAAATATTTACCACACTACCTTGATTCATTTTCAACTCAATACCAGGGGCAAAAATAAATTCTTCATCCTGCAATGTGATTGTCTCTTGATTAGCTAAAAATGTAATGTCCTGTTTGATATAAAAACAAACATCTTCATTAAATGACTCAACAAAGTTTCTTAAAGTTAAGCCATTGGTAATGTTTTGATTTACGATTATTGGAGAGCTTCCATCTGCACAATCACAAGAAACACATTGTTCAGAATTAGATTCGATGACAAATCCTTCAAAAAGTAAGAATGGTGGATTTATTCCATTGTCAACATTTATGGCTAACATGTATGTACCAGCCGCTAGATTTGGAATTGTGAAGGGGCCATTTATTGATTGAATACTTAAAATTATTTGATTGCTGTTGTTGTATAAAGTTAATGAGCAATTGCCAATGTAGCTTGTTACGTCATCACCAATCAGTTCAAATACATCGTTCAAATAAACGTAACCGTTTGATAGACTTGGACATTCATCTTGAACAAATAAATCAATGTGATAATCCTTACAGCATGAATTTCCATCTTGGTCAGGTTGAAGCATACTCACCAAATCTTCGGCTTGTGATAATAAAACAGGATATTCAGAATTGGATTCTATCGGAATATTCAAATGATTAGCAGGTGAATAACATGCTGGAACAGAAAATACAATTAGTTGTAATTCGGTGCCTATTTTTGGAGAAATTACCTCACAAAGCTCGGATGAGAAAACAAAGTTCAAAGTAAAACTTATTTGAGCTCCCTGTTGCCAAGCGAATACTGGATCGAATTGAATATCCATTACTGTTGAAACATCAGCAACTGGGCCACCAGAAACCGAAGCTCCACCAAATGAAACATTGAAATTTGGGGTCTCTGATACTTGCTGGCCTTGTCCGTTCGTGTATGTGTATACAATATCGCCATTAGCAAGCATTGGAGGCAGCAAGCCATCGGGCAAGACAAACCTAATCTGATTCTTATTGAGAGTTAAGTTATTTTCAGGATTTTCTAAAACAATATTCCACTGAAGATTACAACTTGGGTAAATATTATATGAGATAGAAGAATTTGTTGAATAAGTTAAGCCATACTGTTGATTCAGAGGTACAATCCTTTCGCAATTTGAACATGAAAATGCTTCAGGATCTGAAAAGAATTCACTCAACTCAGGATCAATCCCCACAACATCATTACAGAACATTCCATAAGTAATTTTCAAATAGGAATTGTTTGGAAGACAAGTTAATGGAGCAGAGTTAATCAAATTTATTTGCTGGGTGGAAGAAGGCTCATTTTCAAAGTAAATTAAAACTTCACCATTTGGGCCATTGAAGATTGTAGCACCTGACGGTCCTTGTGGTGTGCTTGATAAATTGAGTAAAGCACCAGTAACAGGATTATCATTCTCATCAAATAGTGCAGCTAAAGCCCAAACTCTTTGAGAAAGAGCAGGGAAATTTTGAGTGCTTGCATTAAATGGACTACCAAAATTAAATGTATAGCTAAATTGTTCTGAAATATCTAAAGGTGGATTGGTTAATGCCCCACTAGTGGTAGAGCCGCGTAGTCTCTGACATAAATCATTCATGTTTAAGCCAGCAACAGGAAATAATTGATTGCTTAGATAATTGTCTAAATTCTGAACAGTAATAGGTGTATTCGAAATTGTATTTTGAATTGTTCCAAGTTCGGTTGTCGAGTAAGGCACAACATTTCCATTGGAGCCAGATGGATATGGAATAGCACTATTTGTAACATATGCAAAAGGTATTATTGGTATATTTACAATAAAATCATCACTTCCATCTGTTTCACCACAGGAAACTTCCGAAGGGGAATTTTTGTCAACAGAAATTGCAATACCAGAATAAACACCTAAATTATTAATTGCGCCTTTCTCATATCGAGAAGGAAATGCTGTTATTTGTTGGTTGGTTATTTGGCCAGAACCAAGCATTCCATCGTTATACAAATTATAATAATCAAAAACAAGGTTAGAGTTATTTTGAATAGTTCCTGAAGCAGGCCAACTAAAAAGTGGTCTAAACTCCTGAAAGTCATCACTCAAAGGCCCACTGCCTCCAAATGAATAAACACCATAGCCAAAATTAGCATTACAATGTCCATGTTCATTAGCTTGTGTATAATTAAAAGTAGAAGCACTTGGATTGATGTCATCAATAGGCAAATCCAATATCGCATTTCCATATTCTTCAACTCCTGAATGAATAACCAAACCTGGTGTGTAAAGCCCAAGTGTTCTCCAATATTGCTCACAGCTGCTTTCAAATTCAGTATCATAGTCAAAACCCGTTAAAAATTGGGCTCTGAAATTTATATCTTGATATGAGTTAAATGCTTGTAAAGGATTGTTGAATAATTTTCTTTCGGGTTTGACTCTAAAAAGCGCCGAAAAAGAAATATTTACTGTTTGATTAGGAGCAGCTTGGACATCAGTAAAAAATGTATTTATCTGGTCTAACTGAAAAACCAATAAATCGACTGGCAGATTAATCGTATTACCCCCTTGTTCTCCATAGGTAATGAAAGTATTTGGGGTGAATACGAAATTGTCATTAAATGTGTATGTGCTACCGGTTGAAGTTGTTAATAACGCACTTCCAGGCACAATTTCTAAAATTGAAGAAATATTACTTCCATTGGTTTCTCCAAGCAAAGGTGTTGTGGCTAACTCAAAAGCAAAATCATCAACAAACTGTGAGTAGGCAAAAGAACCCAAGACATCGACTTTTATGATATCGTACGGATATACTTTCAACAGCTCAGACCCATCAAACAGGCTTACAAATTCAGCTCGGTTTGTAATTGGTTGTGATGCGGCTGGACTGGCCCAGCCATAAGAAACTCGTTCTATAGAATAGCCAGACTCAGCTGTTTGGGCTCCTTGGTAACCGACTGTAGGTGCGCACCCGCCAATGCATTGCACTCCAACGACGCATGAAGGTACATCTTCATTGCCAAGACAGACTAGCACTCTGGATACTGTGCCGCATCCTGGCGTGTTACAAACAGCTCGAACCTGAAACCAGAAAACTATTGCTCCTGAAGCGTTTGCATTCTCATCAAAGGGGCAACCATCAAGTGCAAAATGAGCTGAAATCGTAGTTGTCTGTGTAATTGCACTACTTGGAACTCTGGCAATTATTGAGTTATTATTAATGGTGCAAGGATATGCGGTTCCATTAATAGTAAGCAGTAAAGATTGGCCATCGTATATGCTGCTTAAATGTGTGTAGTTGGTATTGCCCGTTGAAGAAAACAAATTAGAATTATCAAGGGTGCTCATTTCGTTATAGATGATGAACTCATAATCGAAATCCTGACAACCGATAGGTTGTGCACCTGCGGTACTTTCATAAAAAGCAAGTGGGTTTAAATTACTTGTGTTTGCGAAAACATAGTTAAAGTCTAACTCATACGCTGGAGAGTTAGGTGTTAAATTAGATTCAGGACAAACTCCAGAAAGATTGTACGCTGTATTTGGTCTATTATACCTTGAAGGTAAAGGTCTATCGAGATTGCTTTGAGAAGCAGTCAGGCAAACCGACTGAAAAAGAATTTGTGCGAAGTTAAGTTGGGTATTAAGATTACTAATTCCACTGAATGCCAAGGTTGGACAATCATTACTGGAATTGAGCGTGAATTGTACGTTTAAGGTCAATGAAAATGCATCAACACTGCCGACAACACCATTAAAATCTTGATTAAAGTTAAAACCTGATGGAAGGTTGGTATTATTGATTGGAATTATAAGCCGATTGCTTGCATTAGTATAATTTAAGGAGTTTCCAGCTTGATCAGTAACAGTTAAGTTTGTGAAGCTATTTGGATCAAAAGCAAATGGAAATGAAATTTCATTGAAAAGAACAGGAACATCTGAAGCTGGTAAGTTAAATGTTATGTCGTATTGATAATTATTACAGTTTCCTGAAATTAAACTCAAATTGTGGTCAGAGATACTGTACGGTCTTGTTGTTGGGACAATAGAGTTCCATGTTATTGAATTGGTGTTTGTCGGATTACAGTTCGTTTGACCCGGGCATGTAATTGATGCAACAACATTGGTCGTTAAAATCATATTGGGAGCGGGGCATAATTGAGAGTATGATTGAATCAATGTAATGCCTGCTTGAGGGAATGTTTGATATCCGGCAGCTTGAAGTGTTGCTGTTGTTACATTTACAGTATGAACTGTTTGATTATTTGAATTTTGAGTTCCAATAACTTGATTTGGAGGGATACTATAATTCCCGTTCCCATTAGCAAATTGAATAAAATATCTTCCAGGATTCACATCTTGTTCTAAGGTCACAACAAATTGAATTAATTCTGGGAGTGGCTGTTGACTTCCAAAAGATAGGTTACAATTTCTAACATTACTATTAAATGGGGCATTAGGATTTGCAAAGGAAGGATTAAAGGCAGATAAAGTAGTAAGTTGAGGATTAATTGGATTTAAAGCACTAAACCGAATCAGACCAGAAGAACCTGAAATTTGAACCTGCTGACTGAATTGAAAGCTAACAGGATTATTGGGGCTGTTTGAGCTAAACGCTTGAATATCAAAATACATGGGAAATAGATTAATATCAAACAAGTTTGCATTTAAAATTGGAAAATTATCTTCACACGTATTAACTTGAAAGGTTAATTGACTCGCTCCAGTAAATGGTAAATTGATTCGGCCTCGTTTTAAAGTGACATTTGTCGTTATAGTGGGATAAATGCTAGTGTTGGTGACTTGAATTGTCGTGTAGATACTATTACCAACCTGGTAGTCCGTTTCGTCATTTACTTGTTGTGAGCCAAATCCTGTTAAATCAAATTGCACCGGATAATAAACCTCAATGTAATCATAAGCATTGCTATTCGGCAAGTTCAAATTAGCAATTACGGGGCTAAGGCAATTAATAAGTGGTGTTTGAGGGTTTACATTAAATTCGCATGTTGGAGTTTGAGCGCTCACAAACCAACTACAAAAAATAAAAGCGAGTAAAGAAACATATTTAAAATAAATATATTTCGATGTATAATTAAATTTAGCCATGATTGTATGGTTTTAAAAGTTTGGTTGAGCTATATTAAGTAAAAAATTAGTCCCATGGTGTCTATTATGGAAAATTGAACTTGAAAACTTCTAAAAGTCTTATTATGAGGATTTTAAAATTTTTTGCCTCTAACTCTTTAATAACAGCACTTGTGATTGCTCCCTTAGCATCTTATAACTTTTCAAAACAGACATTTAATTCTTTCAAATATTTGTCAATTGTTAAACCTAGTTTATTTGTCTTTGCGGTAGGAATGACAATTAATCTTTCTTTTAATCACAGACGTTTAAATCTCAAACCTTCGCTAACACAACCTTAAGATTTGATTTAGAAGCATTTACTAAAATAAAACTACTGGTAACAGCGCCTTGGCAAAAGTGGCGAGTTCCGTTTTCCAAATTGAGCTTTTTCATATATTTGAAAATTGTGTTTCAAAAGGAGGTTTTAGGTAAGTTTTCGCCACCTTCGCCAAGGCACAAAACGTCAAACTGTCTAAAAACCTCAAATCAATAACAAAAAATCTCTTTTCAAACCATAAAGAAACCTATTTTCTTCAAAAAACACGCTAAAAACGCATTAAACGAAGTCTTTTGTTTAAATTTAAAAAACTAATATGGGTTTTTAGACAGACTGACGTTAGTGGCAACCCTTGACTGTCAATACAGAAATGAAAGAATACTGCAACATAATTATTCTGAAAATATTTATCGGACTGACTATGTTTGGTTGTAATCAAACTTCTGATATGCAAATTCAAGACAAACCTGACTCTTCAACGGTGGTAACTGAAGAAGACACTTCATTTACCAAAATGACTGAAGTTTCTCCAATGCCTGACTTCGATGTCTCAAAATTTGTAACGCTAACAGATTCTCTCTTATCAAAAATTCAAGGCAGACCAATTGGTTTGGCTTTTAAAATTGACACCATTACGGCTGACAAGACAGATAAGAGAAGCTTTTATAATTCATTATTTCCTTCTGACCATACTTTAATTAAACGATATTCTTTTGACCCTGGAAAAGGTAGTCGAGAGTTGAGAATTTGGTTTGTGGAAGCAACTTATCAGGATTCAATTTCAATAAATAAAGCATTTAATGAACTATATAGACAATCTGGAAAAGTTGATAATGAAAACGATTATTTGCCCGGACTGACATATACAAATGATTATGTAATCAGATCTCACAATAAGATATATTGGTTAAATTCTGGTTGTCCTTATTCCTTTTCTAATCATCAAAAATTAACACAGTATATGCTACAATCTTTGCAAGTTGACAATATACAAGATTCTATATGGTGTAAATGCGGACAACCAAAATGTAGCTTATGACAGTTACGAAAGAGAGAAGGGCAGCCACTAACAGCACCTCCTAAAAATTGGCGGCTCTGTGCTTCGTAAGACAGTTTTGTGGATCAATAAACATTAGTGCTTCGCATGAACATTTGTGGTAAAAATCGCCAACTTCTTGTAGCTGCAAACCGATATACCAAAGAAGTTTCACATTACAACCAAAATTTAGACTATCGCTTTCTTCCTTCCAGGCTTTAAGGAAAATATAGCTGTTAGCGTTAATATAATTCCAAAAGTAAAAAGCTTGTTCGCCATAGGAGTATCAGAATTGCCATTACCCGAATCATCATTATTGCTTGGAATTAGCGGAACCATTAAATCTTGCTTTATTTGATCATTTTTAATCCTATTTACATACTCGTTCATATATGCATTATATGGACGTGTGCTCCAGCCAGTTAGTGCAGCAATATTCTGGACTTCAGTTTGGCGACGGCGAGTTAATTCATACAAATAACGTTGACCTTCAATGCAGCTTAAATCTCCTTGAGCGGGATGTGTTAATATATATCGACCTTGAAAATTCTCTTTATTTGGAGTTTCTTGGAATTGCAAATCTTGTGGAAAATAATCTCTTCCATAACGAACATGCAAGCGGGTGAAGAAAACCTGCTCCCCTCCCATTCCATTATTCCAATCGACTCCTGCTTGCGCTAAGTCTGCCGTTAATGGTGGCGGTCCAACGCAAGGATCGCATTTCATTCCACTAAAAGATGGGGTCACATTCCAAGCATATTCTACATAAACGGCGTCTTTATGTCGCGCCCAAGTGCGATCGAATAATGCTTTATAGAACTTACCGAATTTACCTTCAATATCTAAAGGCACTTTACGATCAGTTGGTATTTTCTTCGTGATATAGTTAGTACATTCGACTCTTCCTGTTTTCGAAAAAGCATATACAATCATGTCTTGATCTCCATTTGCATTGGCCATTCCAAGTCGAATTGGTAGCATGAATTTTGGGGAATCGAATGAGATTTGAATTGGACGAAGTGAATTAAATCCCAATTTTTTTTGTTCATCTAAATTGACTTTAACAACAAAGAATTTCATCCCACTTTTAATATATGGTTCAAGCACGCCATTAGCATCGCTTGGGATTTTATAATCATTTTCAATGAGCCAATTTCGAAGGCCATTCGACTCTTTCGCTGATAGAATCAGAATATCATATTCACCTACTGTGTATTGGGCTTCAATGGTTACTTTATTTCGTCGGGCATTACCACTAATATCGGATTCCTCTAGAGACAGCGATTTTTCCATTACAGAAGTTGGCATAGCCATCTCGTACATTACTGCAGGGTAGCAAGGGTTTTCGTCGTAATATTCAACTAAACGAGGACCTGAATACGCATCTAATGTTGTGAATAAGGAAGCATCGACAATACGGATATCAGTTTTTTTCAACACAACTGGAACAGGAACAACCATAGCAAAATCGCGAACGGGACCGTCGAAATCGCTGTTCATGGTAATAATGGATTTATCTCCATTTCGAACGAGAATAACTTGAGATGATTTATTAAATAATTTCACATCGGCCTTGGCCACATAAAATCCACAAAAAGCTGATACTGGTTGTGAGATAGTTAGAAAAATCATGAGCATTGAAAGAACAACAACGCTGTTGCTTGCTTTGATCGGATTAGCAGGCATCCATTCGAATTTTTTAGCTTTTAACATAAGATCAAGAATTACGGTAAGTGGTGAAACAATAAATAAGGCCCAAATTGGCGCCGTGTGCAACTGCACATAAGATTGGAGGTAAAAAGTTAAAAGGGCAACACCAGCAGCCCAGATTATCCGAGCTTTACGGTGGTTCGGGGTGGTTGCAGGATCTGTTATCATGAAGAAACTGAATAACAATAATGAGCCATTGAAATATTTGTGAAATAAGACATCCCACTCCCAGCCTTGATAGATTACAAGGCGCGACATATCTAAAATAAAGAGGGTGACTAAAAATGAAAGTCCGGTATCGATGCGACCAGCCTTGAACAAAACCATCAATCCAGCTGCACCAATCATTAGTAATAAAAGAACCGAGCTTCCCCATTTACCGGGAGAAATCCAACCATTATGGAATAAAATAATGCTTATAATAATTCCGAATGTAGCAGGATTGAATAAATGTTTCCCACGGAATCTTATTAAAAACTTGCTTCCTATTGCTAGCGCCGCAGCAATTACCAAATAGATTGGCTCGTCGGTTTTGAATAATAATGTAA